>WNFG01001095.1_pt1 | contig 22772 bp, 19 predicted proteins | sample 5400431 | NCBI WGS metagenome assembly WNFG01 (sample SAMN13153346, study PRJNA577476) | soil metagenome | isolation source: 120 cm saprolite under Douglas fir tree site 2 hole 3 replicate 2 | place: USA:California | collected 2015-04-18 | reverse complement strand
CACGCAACGGCGGCATGGTCCTTACCGGCATGAAACTGCCGGCGCCCACGCTCATCAAACGCTACGGCACGGATGCCGTGCGCAAGATGTACGCGGCGTCGCTCGACGCCATCGATTGCGTCGAACAAATCGTCCGTGAAGAGAACATCGACTGCAATTTTTCACGGTGCGGTCACTTGGAGATCGCCTGCAAACAGACGCACTTCGATGGCTACGAAGAATCCGCCGCGCTGATCCAGCGTGAATTCAATCACCCTCTGCGCGTCATTCCCAAAAGCGAGCTGCGCGGCGAAATCGGCTCGGACATTTATTTCGGCGGCATGGTGGACGAATCCAGCGCGGGCCTCAATCCCGCGCGGTACGTCGCCGGGCTGGCGCTCGCGGCACGGCGCGCCGGCGCTTGCCTCCATGATGACACGCGCGTGGAGAGAGTTGAAACCACCTCCGCCAACGGCACGCGCCATTTCCGCGTGCACACTTCAAACGGCACAGTCGCGGCGCGCGAAGTGCTTCTCGCTAGCGGCGCGTACACCACCGAAGCGACTCCCGCGCTGCGAAAAAAAATCATTCCCATCGGTTCGTATATCATCACCACGGAAGTCTTGCCCGCCGGCCTGGCCCGCGCGCTCAACCCGCGCAACCGCATGATCTACGACTCCAAACATTTTCTGTACTACTACCGCCTCACGCCGGACAACCGCATGCTTTTCGGCGGCCGCGCCGCCTTCTTTCCGGAAACCGAAAACACCGTGCGCCAGAGCGCCGAAATTCTCCGCCGCGGCATGATCGGGGTCTACCCGCAATTGCGCAGCACGAAAATCGAATTCGTCTGGGGCGGCACGCTCGATTTCACGCTGGACGTCATGCCGCACGCGGGAAAACTCGACGGCATGTATTTCGCCGCGGGCTTTGCCGGCCACGGCGTCGCCGCCGCCACCTGGTTCGGCGAGAAGCTCGCCGGCCTCATCTGCGGCGATCCCAACGACATCCCCTTCGCCGGCCTCAAGTTTCCATCTGCTCCGCTCGGCCTGCGCAGCGGCCGCACCTGGGCGCTTCCCCTTGCCGGCGCCTGGTACAAAATTCTCGATTGGCTGACGTAGGGGTAGTGATCAGTTTAGGTTTTAAGTTGCAGGTTCCTGTTGAAATTCAGGTAGTTCCTTTCTTCTCTGTGTCCTCTGCGTCTCCGTGTTTAGCTTCTCTTCCTTACCTCCTCATCTCGGTACTTCCTTTCCCATGATCTTCATTCCTCCATAAATCACCGGCCCCAGCAGCACCGCCGCCGGTCCCCACCGCCGCGCGAACGGATCGCTCCCCACCAGCGCGACAACGCTCATCATCAGCGGCGCAATCACCGCGTAAGCCAATCCCGCGCCGCTCCACGGAATCCGAAACGGTCGCGCAATGTCCGGCTGCGTGCGCCGCAACTGCCAAGCCGCCAGCACCGTCAATATCGTCACCGCAATCCGCAGCCACACATAAACGGTCAGCAGTTGCGTCAGCGTGTGAAACGCCAGCGATGCATAAATCAGCGACGAAATTAGGATCGCGACCCACGGCGTGCTGTACCGCGGATGCCTTTTCATCAGCGCTGCCGGCAAGTAGCCATCTTCGGCCATCGCCGACGGCATGCGCGTGCTGGTCAGCACCGTCGCGTTCAGCAGCGCCAGGTTCGTCAGCAGCGCCGCCACCGTCATCCAAAATCCCAGCCATGGCCCGCCGATCAACCGGGCGGCATCGGAAAAATATCCGGTGTGCCACTTCTGCCAGTCGCCGAGCGCCGCGAGCGAAAACATCGTAGGCAGAAAATACGTCGCCACCGAAAGCGGAACGACCATCGCGAGCGCCAAGGGATAGTTCCGTTGCGGATTCTCCACTTCCTCGGCCACGCTGGACATCTGCTCATATCCCGAATACAGCCAGATCCCCAACGCCAGCCCCACGCCGAACACCTGGAATGGGGGCGCGCGCGGCGGCACGAACGGCGTAAACGGGTTGTGGTGCCACTTGGCCGCGGCCATCACGCACAGCGCCGCCACCGCCAGCAAAACGAAAATCTCCAGCACCGTGGAAATCACGCCGACCATCTGAATTCCGCGCACGTTGATCCACGCGATCGCGGCCACGATAAGCACGCTCACCAGGTAATGTTTCCACCCGGCAATCGCCGGAAAATAAAAGCTCAGATAGTCCGTGGTCAGCACCGCGTACGCGCCCCCCAGCACGAACGACGCGCTCCAGTTCCACCATCCCGCAAGGAATCCCCAGAAGTCCCCGAACGCCGCGCGCACCCACCGGTAAAATCCGCCTTCCACGGGAATCGCCGTAGTCAGCTCCGCCGCTACCAGCGAAACAGGAATGCACCAGAAAAACGGAATCACCAGGTGATAGAGCAGCGTCAGCCCCGGCCCGCTCGTGGTCACCATGTCTTCGAGCCCAAACGGCCCGCCCGTCGTGTACGCATACATCACGAACACGAACGGCAGCAGCCCCGCCTTCCGCACCACGGCTCGTGCGCCGCCGCTCTTCACTTCTTTCTTCCCAACTGCGGCGCGCTGAGGCACAATTCTTCTCTCCAACCGTCCGCCTTACGGAGGTTCCCATGCCGCAGCCATCCACGTCCGCCGCTTCGCCGGCCCGCAGCGCTTTCATGGATCGCGTTCCTCGCCCGCCCGTCTTCGCGACTCCCGCCGAAGAGCGCCGCCATCGCAAAGAGCGCCTTGCCGCCGCTTTTCGCCTCTTCTCGCGCTTCGGCTTTGATGAAGGAGTTGCCGGCCACATCACCGCGCGCGATCCCGAGCAGCTCGATCATTTCTGGGTGAATCCCTTTGGCATGCACTTCGGCCAGATTCGCGTTTCCGATCTTATCCTTGTGGATCACGGTGGCAATGTCGTCGAAGGCTCCGCGGAAGTCAATCTCGCCGCCTTTGCCATTCACTCGCGCATCCACGCCGCGCGTCCCGACGTGGTTGCCGCCGCCCACGCCCACCCGCTCTACGGTAAATCGTGGTCCACACTCGGTCGCCTGCTCGATCCGCTCACGCAGGATGCTTGCGCTTTTTATGAAGATCATGTCGTCTTCGACGATTATACGGGGATTGTCGAGGAAGCTGCCGAAGGCGACCGCATTGCTCGCGCCCTCGGCGCGAAGAAGTCGGCCATCCTTCGCAATCACGGCCTGCTCACCGTTGGCCACTCTGTCGACGAAGCGGCCTGGTGGTTCATCACCATGGACCGCTCTTGCCACGCCCAATTGCTCGCCGAAGCTGCTGGCCAGCCGCATAAAATTCCCGGCGCCACTGCCAGAGACACCTACGCACTTGTGGGCTCACACCTGGCCGGCTGGTTCCAGTTCCAGCCCCTCTTCCAACGCATCTCCGGGGAGCAACCGGACCTCTTCGACTAGCGCTCTGTCTCTTGGCTCTGCTGGCGCGGTCGACAGATCCTACTTAAGCCGGGCTAGTTTCAGTGCGCAGGTGGGCGATAACCAGGCGGATTTCTTCGTAAGGGATTTCGGGCGGGAGGGCTTCTTTCAAGGGCTTGAGGCGGTCCATTCCCAATTGTCGGCATGCGGCGGCGATTTGGTTGTAGCGTTCCGCAGGCAACCAGTTCGGCTGAAACTCAACGTCGCCTCGTTCGATCATGTCGGCGACCAGCGAGACGACCGAACGCAGAGTGCGTGCGCGGATTTGCGCGATTTCCACAAAGCTGCGGCCTTCTTCAAGCAGGCGCAGGGTTTCTTTTGCGGGGGAAGAAACTTCTTGCTTGCCTTGGCCGCTGGCGCGCTCGCCCTGGCGGAAGCGGCGAAGCGCATCCAGAATTTCCTTGCCGTACATTTCGACGCGCTTGTCCCCAAAGCCAGAGACGCGACGAAGTTCCTGGAGATTCGACGGTTTCACGAGGCACAAATCCACGAGAGCGGAATCATGGAGGACGACGAAAGCCGCGACTCCTTTCTCTCTCGCGGTGATGCGCCGCCACTCGCGGAGATACTCTTTCAACTCGCTATCGGCGAGGCTCGTCACGTCAGCCGCGGCGGGACGCGGCGCGGCCGGATGCGCGGGAGGCGAGTAGGCGGCGGCGAGCTTACGGGTGGCATCGCGTTTTCTGCGCGGGGATTGCAGCTCGATTTCCAGCCAGTCCGGCGTGGCGGCGCAGGCATCGCAATTCCCGCAGGATTCCCACTTGGGGATTTCGCCGAAGTGGCGGCAGATGTGGCGCTGGCGGCACCCGGAGGATTGCACGAAACGCTCGACTTCGTCGTAGCGCTGCCAGGCGCGTTTTTTCTCCGAGGGGTCCTCGATTTTGCCGATGAAGTAGGCATGCAAGCCGGTGTCTTTCTTTTGCCAGAACAAAAAGCAATCGGCGGGGAGCGCGTCGCGGCCGGCGCGGCCCGCTTCCTGGTAATACTGCTCGACGCTCTTCGGCAGCGAAAGATGAATCACCGCGCGCACCGCAGCTTTATTGATGCCCAGCCCGAACGCCATGGTGCCGACCATGACGCGCACTTCGTCGGCCATCCATTTTTCCTGGTTTTCGCGGCGCGCGGCGCTTTCCATCTGGCCGTGGTAACCGACGGCGGCGATGCCGTTTTCCTCGAGGAAATCGACGGTGTCTCCCACGCGCGCGATCGTGGGGGCGTACACGATGATGCTGCCGTCCGAGACTTGCTTGACGGCGCGGAGGAGCAATTCATTTTGCGTTCGCGCGTCGCACTGGCGAACGATGTATCGAAGATTGGGCCTGCGAAAGCTGGCAATGTGTTTGTAGGGATCGCGTAGCCGGAGCTGCTCGATGATGTCGTGGCGCACGCGCTGCGTGGCGCTGGCGGTGAACGCGGCGATGGGGCGGTCGGGAAATAGTTCGCGGAGGCGGTTGAGCTGCCGATACTCTGGCCGGAATTCATGTCCCCACTCGGAAATACAATGGGCTTCGTCGATGGCGAAGAAGGAGATCGGGAGGCTTTTCAACCATTCCACTGTGCCGCTGAGCGCGATGCGCTCCGGCGACAAATAGAGCAGCTGGTACTTGCCGGTGGCGGCGTACTGAAGGATGTGAGAGCGCTCTCGAGGAGGAGTGGCGGCGTTCAAGCACGCGGCGGAAATTCCCATTTGCAGGAGTTGCGCGACCTGGTCATGCATCAGGGCGATCAACGGGGAGATGACGACCGCGGTGGTGGCGTTGAGGACTGCTGGCAATTGATAGCAGAGCGATTTGCCGCCCCCGGTGGGCATCACGACGCAGGCGTCGCGGCCCGCTGCGATGCTCTTAACGATATTTTCCTGGCCCGGACGGAACGATTCGTAGCCCCAATAGCGATGCAACGCTTCGGAAAAGCCTGCGGGCACTTGCCCTGGGAGGTCTTGTTCGGCCATCGGTGGCGCTAAAGCTGCCATTGTAGTCTTTCGCCCTCAGATACGACAGCGCGGTGCATAGCAAGGCGCGCGAGGTGCGGGCTGCAATTATTCGCTTTTGTTTCGCCTCATGTCAAGTACAAATTTTGCCATGGCACGGAACAGCGCCGATCGCTATTCCTCGGCGAGGAGAGAGGCAAGTGCCGGCAGGAGAAAAACAAGAGCGGCTGAAGCTCGCCTCTACGAAACAAAGTATAATCCCGCATCGATATGAGCGATTCCAAAGAGCCGCAGGCGTTGCCGACAGGTCCAGAGCGCGAACTGCAAATCTATGCGCAGGGCCTAACGGGAGGAAAACCGGCGGTTCCCGTGCCGCTGGATTTGCTGGAGCAAAAGGCCAAGGAAATTTTGGCGCCGCGGGCGTATGACTACGTGGCGGGCGGGGCGGGCGGCGAAGAGACCATGCGCGCCAACCGCGAAGCGTTCCAGCGGTGGCGCATCGTGCCGCGGATGCTGCGGGACGTTGCGAAGCGCGACTTGAGCGTAGAGTTGCTTGGCGCGCGATTGCCGGCGCCGATTTTGCTGGGGCCGGTCGGCGTGCAAGAGATTATTCACGCCGACGCGGACGTGGCGAGCGCGCGGGCGGCGGCCTCGCTGGGACTGCCCTTTGTGCTGAGCACCATGTCAAGCCGCACGATCGAAGCGGTCGCGCAATCGGCGGCGAAGGTGGCGGAATCGCCGCACTGGTTCCAATTGTATTGGGGAAAAAATCCGGAGTTGACGGCCAGCATGGTGCAGCGCGCGGAACGCGCGGGCTATTCGGCGCTGGTGGTGACGCTGGATACACATTCGCCGGGCTGGCGCGAGCGCGACCTGCATCATGGCTACTTGCCCTTCATGCTCGGGCAAGGGCTGGCGAATTATTTCAGCGACCCGGTATTTCGCGGGTTGCTGCCGCAGACGCCGGAGCAGAATCCGATGGCAGCGATTCAGTTGTGGGGCAGCTTGTTTTCGAATCCGGCGCTCACTTGGAAAGACATCGGGTTCTTGAGGCAGCACACTCGCGTTCCGATCATCCTCAAGGGAATTTTGCATGCGAACGATGCGGCGCGAGCGCTGGACGCCGGGGTAGACGCGATTATAGTTTCGAATCACGGTGGACGGCAGGTGGATGGCGGCGTCGGCGCGTTGGATGCGCTGCCGAATGTGGTGCGCGAAGTACATGGACGCGTGCCGGTGCTCTTTGATAGCGGAATTCGCCGCGGGGCGGACGTTTTCAAGGCGCTGGCGCTGGGCGCGCGCGCCGTGCTGCTGGGGCGGCTTTATATGTGGGGACTGGCCGTGGCCGGCGAAGATGGCGTGCGGGAGGTTTTGCTGAATCTGGTTGCAGATCTGGACTTGACGCTGGGTCTCAGTGGGTATACTTCCTGCCGCGAGCTGGACGCTTCGGCGCTGTGCCGTAGTGATTTGGCGTAACTTCTGCGTCGACTATTCATTTGGCGCTTGGGCGGTAGGGGCGCAGCACCTGTCCCGACCTTGTCGGGATGCTGCACCCTTGCAAAGGAAACTCCCTCAGCCTCGCAGGACCTAGCTTAAACCCATGCAGCGCGAAGTTGCCGCGCCCATCCGCAGGTGCCATAATTCCATTTCAAACTGCTGGTTCGCGTTTCGCGACGGTGGATTTCGCCGTGCAGCGTGAACCGCGGTTTCTGAGGGGGTTTTTATGGGACTGCGCGATAGCTGGATTGAGAAGCGAGAAGCGGCGTTTGCCGGGGCGAACGGCAACAGGAACGTTTCGCAGATGCATCTAGCGCGGCAGGGCGTGGTCACAGAGGAGATGGAATATGTCGCCAAGCGCGAAAGGCTTAACGCTGAGCTGATTCGAACCGAAGTGGCGCGTGGGCGCATGATCATTCCCGCCAACGTGAACCACCGGAACCTGGAGCCGATGGCCATCGGCATCGCGAGCAAGTGCAAGATCAACGCGAACATCGGGAACTCTTCCACCAATTCGAATATCGACGAGGAATTGAAGAAGCTGCACCACGCCGTACATTACGGCGCGGACACGGTGATGGACCTTTCCACCGGCGGCGACATTCCCGTAATTCGCAAGGCGGTTATTGATGCATCGCCCGTGCCGGTGGGAACGGTGCCGGTGTATGAGGCGATTTCGCGCGTGCGGCGGCCGGAAGATTTGACGTTCGAATTGATGCGCGAAGTGATCGAGGAGCAGGCCGAGCAGGGCGTGGATTACATGACGATCCACGCGGGCGTGCTGCGCGAGCACGTCCCGCTGGTGCGCAAGCGAATCACCGGCATCGTGAGCCGCGGCGGCTCCCTTATGGCCCATTGGATGGAGCACCACAAGAAGCAGAATTTTCTGTACGAAAACATCGAGGAAATCTGCAAGATTTTCAAGAAGCACGACGTGAGCTTTTCCTTTGGCGACGGCTTGCGGCCCGGGTGCATCGCCGACGCCAGCGACGAAGCGCAATTCGCGGAGTTGAAAGTGCTCGGCGAGCTCACGACGAAAGCGTGGGAACACGATGTGCAAGTGATGATCGAAGGGCCAGGCCACGTGCCGCTGGACAAGATCAAGGAGCAAGTGGACAAGGAGATGGAATGGTGCCACGAAGCGCCGTTTTACACACTGGGGCCGCTGGTGATCGATATCGCGCCCGGGTACGACCATATCACCAGCGCGATCGGCGCGGCGATGATCGGCTGGCACGGCGCGTCCATGCTGTGCTACGTCACGCCCAAGGAGCACCTCGGCTTGCCCAACGCGGATGACGTGAAGCAGGGCGTGATCGCGTACAAGATCGCGGCACATGCGGCAGACGTGGCCCGGCACCGGCCGGGCGCGCGTGACCGCGACGATGCGCTGAGCTATGCGCGGTTTCTCTTTGACTGGAACAAACAGTTCGAGCTTTCGCTCGATCCCCCGACTGCGAAAGCGATGCACGACGAAAACCTTCCCGACGATTTTTACAAGGAAGCGAAGTTCTGCTCGATGTGCGGGCCAAAGTTCTGCTCGATGAACATCACGCAAATGGCGGACGCCGAAGGCGGCCACGATCAAGCGGAGCGCAAACAGAAGTTCGTGGAGTTGCTGGCAAAAGTGCAGAGCGCCTGACGAATTGAACCGGGATGCGCGATGGAATGTTCGACGTAACAGTGAAATTGGCGAATCTGACCGCTCCCGGCCGGACCGAGGAGGTGTCTTTGTTGGTGGATACCGGCGCCACTTTGTCTTGGATACCCCGGGAAATTCTTGAAAAGCTTGGGGTCGTTGCATTCTCCCGGCTTCCATTCACGCTCGCAGATGGCCACCGGCTGGAACGTGACACTACCGCCGTACTCATGACTATCGACGGAAGGAAAGGAGCCGTCCAAGTTGCCTTTGGAGAGGCGGGGGAGGAGGCCGTCCTGGGCGCGACTTCTCTTGAGGGCCTGGGATTTCTCGTTGATCCCGTCGCGCAGAAATTGGTGCCTCGCGACTTGCGCCAGCTCCACGCGGCACATTCCCCCGATTCCGCCCAGACGCTTCGCGAGGAATTCAACTGCTGGGCGGAGGCGGGCCGCGGCGAGGGGATGGAGCAGGAGCACCTGCCCATCACGCTTCCGGTGCTGGAGAAAATGCAGCTTGCGCCGACGGACAACGTCCTGGACGTTGGGTGCGGGGCGGGCTGGCTATCGCGGCGGCTGTCGAAGCTGGTGCCCGAGGGGCGCGTCGTGGGGATGGACATTTCGGACGAGATGATCCGCCACGCGCGCCGAAGCAGCGTGGACTTCGACAATTTGCTGTTCGTCGCTGGCGAAGTTACGCAGATTCCTTGGCAACCCCACTTTTTCTCTCGCGCAATCTCGGTCGAATCCTCATATTACTGGCCTGATCCTTCCGCCGGACTCAAAGATATTTTTAGGGTTCTCCGCGAAGGCGGCTCGGCCTGGATTCTCATTAACTACTACCGCGACAATCCGCACTGCCACCAGTGGGGAAGCCTTCTCGCGGTGCCCACGCATCTTTTCTCCGCGCAGGAATGGGCCGCCTTGTTCCGGGAGGCGGGATTCACGAACGTCACGCACGAGCCCATCGTGGACCGCTCGCCTTCGCCTGAGACGTACACGGGCCAGTGGTTCCGCGACGCGGAGCAACTGCGCGCGTTCAAGGCCGAAGGCGCTCTGCTCATTCACGGTACGAAAGAATAAAACAAGTGGCCGAGTCCGGCCGCGTGTGATAGAACTGCCGCCGCGCGATGAGGTTTTCCAATGTCCTTTTTGAGTGAGGGAATGGCGGTGGTAACTGGCGCGGGTTCCGGCATGGGCCGCGCCCTCGCGCAGCAATTGGTCGCCGCAGGCTCGGCCCTGGCGCTCGCGGACATTGATGAAGCGGGACTTCTCCAAACCGCGCAATCATTAGAAAAGAAGAGCGCGCTGGTTACCACCCACGTGGTGGACGTTGCCGATGAAGCGGCCGTGCGGTCATTCGCGGAGGAAATCAGTAAGAGGCATGGGCGCGTTACCCTGCTGATCAATAATGCGGGGATTGCCCTGCATGGCAACTTTGATGAAGTTTCACTCGATGATTTTCGCTTGCTGATGAATATCAATTTCTGGGGCACGGTGTACGGCGTAAATTATTTTTTGCCGGTATTGAAGCGAGAGAAGCGCGCGCAGATTGTGAACATTTCAAGCGTTTTCGGAATGATCGCCCCAGCGGGACAGTGCGCTTACGCGGCGAGCAAGTTTGCGGTGCGCGGATTCACGGAGGCGCTGCGCCACGAACTCGAGGGCGGCAACGTGAGCGTCTCTTGCGTGCACCCCGGCGGGATTCGAACGCAGATTGCGCGCCGCGCGCGCATCGGGGCCGGTGTTACAACCACGGGACATCACGAGAAGGCTGCCCAGTTTGAGAAACTTCTTCGGACTTCTCCTGAGGCAGCCGCGGCGCGGATTCTGCGCGGCGTGGAACGCCGCGAGCCGCGGATCCTGATCGGCGCCGATGCGTATCAGGTCGACATTCTCCAGCGCCTCCGGCCCGCAACGTATTGGAAGACCCTTTCGCGGAGATTGGAAAAGCTCACCTCAGAATCGAAATGAAGCAGATCTTTTGCCCCGCGTTCTAGAGAGTTTTTGACTACCAGGGAAACGGTGACTATACTCGGCATCATCAAGGAAGGACCGGCCAATGGGCGTACTGGACCAACGCTTCGAAAAAAATTTCATGATCACGTCGGTGGACTACGTGTTCAACTGGGCGCGCAAGAGCGCCATCTGGCCGCTAACGTTTGGACTGGCGTGCTGCGCCATCGAGATGATCGCTTCCACGACTTCGCGCTTCGATATGGCCAGGTTCGGAGCGGAGGTGTTCCGGCCATCGCCGCGCCAGGCCGATCTAATGATCGTCGCCGGCACGGTAACGCTGAAGATGGCCCCGGTGCTGAAGCGCGTTTGGGAACAAATGCCGGACCCCAAATGGTGCATTTCGATGGGAGCATGCTCGAGCGTGGGTGGACCGTTCAACGCGTACTCGGTATTGCAGGGCGTGGATCGCATCGTACCGGTAGATGTGTACGTTGTAGGATGCCCCCCGCGACCGGAAGGCCTCTTCTTTGCGCTTTTGAAGCTCCAGGACAAGATCGATCAAATGACCCTGGCGAAGCGCCCCACGGAAGTGCGCCTGAAACCGCAGATGGTCGAAGAGTTCAAAAAGGGAGTGATGGTGGCTCAAACGCCCGAGCCGCGATAGGAAATAGAAAGTAGAAAACGGAAAATAGAAATAAGAACTAGCTGGGCTGACGGGGTCTTCAACACAAAGGCCACAGAGATCACGGAGTCAGAACAAAACAGGAGAGAAAACACCAGATGGCGTTTGCGCGAGCGGCAAAGATGAACGAAATCACGCCGGGAACGATCCGGGAGTTTCACGTGGAGGGCAAAGCGATTGCCCTGGCCAATGTGGGCGGCAAGTTCTACGCGATCAACAATACCTGCCTGCACCGGGGAGGGCCGCTGGGCCAAGGGGTCATGGACGGGAACATCGTGACCTGCCCGTGGCATGGCTGGCAATATGACGTGACCACCGGCAAGATCAGCCAGAACCCGGCGGTGGGGGTTGATTGCTATTCTGTTGAAGTTCGCGGCGAAGACATTTTCGTGGACGCCGGCTAATCTCCTGTAAGGTATTGAAAATACAAATAGTTAAGTTAATTTTGCCGAAATATGGCCACTTGAAACCGAGCCTGCGCGCAAACCCCTGTTTCCTCTAACCCTCATATTTTGTTTCGCTTTTTGGATGCCAGCGTGTATATTTCCGACTCGAAGCCTCGATGGCAACAACCACTGTTCAACGACACTACTGGATCTTCAGCGCCGACCCGCACCACTATCACTGGGACACCCTATTCGTAAAAGGCAAGGAAATGTGGCACGGGGCTGGAGCGAAGTCTGACGCGATTCGCGCGTTGAAACAGGTGCGCAAGGGCGACCGCGTATTGTGCTATCACGGGACGCCGGAGCGCACCCTGTACTCGATCGCGGAAGTCACGCGCGATCCTTACCCGGACCCGCACGACCGCAACGGGAAAAAACTGGTCGCGGACCTGCGGGCCTTTGAAAAGCTGCCGCGCCAGGTGTCGCTGGCGGAGCTGCGCGCAAATCCGGCGCTGAAAAAAATGAAGTTGCTGAAGAACGTGCGGCTGATTGTTACGCTGCTCACCGATCAGGAGTATCAGGAAATCCTGCGCATGGCTGGGATCGTCGCGACGCCGGGGATTCCGCTGCCCTGATGGCGCGCGCGAGGACAGTGGCTGTTCCACAGGCGAACCGCGAACTATGAGCGCGCCGTCTTCCGCAAAGTGAATTGAGGTGAGAGATGGCTGCCATCGGCCGCTCCAGTGTTATCGCCGTTTGTCTTGCCGCCCTTTCCGCGTTTCTGCTACAGAGCACGCGCCATGATTCGATGCTGGAAGGCGTTCCCTCCGGGAAGACGCGGGTGCTCGACCTGAGCTACGCGATCAACGACAAGCTGGTGCCGTGGCCCGGAGATGAAAAAGTCTTCGAAGCGAAGGTCAACGCGACCATCGAAAGAAACGGCTACTTCACGCGCAGCTTCTGGATGCTGGAGCACTACGGGACGCATCTGGATGCGCCGGCGCATTTTCCGCCGGGCAAGGCGACGGTGGACCAAATTCCCGTGAAACAATTGTTTGGACCGGCGGTGGTGCTCGACGTGAGGGCGGAGAGCGCCAGAGACGCCGATTATCAGCTGGCTGCCGCCCGCATCGAGGATTGGGAAAAGCGGCACGGACGAATTTCCGAGGGCGCGATTGTCTTGCTGCGAACGGGTTGGGCATCGCGCTGGCCGGATGCGCAGAAATACCGGAATCAGGACGCGAAAGGCAAAATGCGTTTTCCGGGATTCTCCGTCGAAGCGGTGAAACTGCTGCTGGAGCGGAAGGTGAGCGGGCTGGGATGCGATACGCTGAGCATCGATCCCGGCGCATCAAGCGACTATGCGGTGCATCATCTGGCGTTGGGAGCGGGAGTGTACCAGCTTGAAAACCTGGCCGACATGAGCGAATTGCCGGAAACGGGCGTGTTTTTGATTGTAGCGCCGATCAAGCTGGGGGGCGGCTCGGGCGGACCAGTGCGGGTGTTCGCTCTTCTACCCTAAGCAGCGACAGTTTTTCTTCTTCGTATTTTGGGTTTACTCCACGACTCTGCGATCAAAGCGCCGGATCATTCTGGATGATCTCGATGTGACGGAAACCGGTTGCAGGAGTGTGATATTTTGAAGTCTCACTCTTTCTATGCCGGAACTTCCCGAAGTCGAAACGGTAGCGCGCGGATTGCGGCAAGCAATACTCGGCCGGCGGATCCTTTCCGTCACGCTGGGCAAAACTGATTTTATCGACGATCCTGTCGCGCTAGAGCAACACTTGCCCGGGCGGCAGATCGAAGCGGTCGAGCGTTACGGGAAATTCATGCTGGTGCGGCTCTCGGCGGTGCGTGGAGAAACACTCGTTACAATAAATGGGGATGCGGCGCCGGCGTCGCTGCTGGTGCATCTGGGAATGACCGGGCAACTCGCGCCGAGTCCGGCGGCGCAGCCACTGGAAAAGCACACGCACGTTTGCATGCTGCTGGATGACGGGCGCGAACTGCGCTACACGGATGCGCGGCGCTTCGGCCGCATCGCCTACCTGACGAAAGCGTCGCTTGCAGAAGAGTTGAATGGATTTGGCGCCGACCCGCTCGAAGTGAGCAAGGAGGAATTCGCGAGCAGGATTTGCGGGCGGCGCGCGCGAATCAAATCTCTGTTGCTGGACCAGAGCGTGCTGCGCGGAGTCGGCAATATCTATGCGGATGAGAGCCTGTGGAAAGCGAAGATTCATCCGGCGCGGCTGGGAGCCAAGCTGACGCTGAGAGAAGCAGAGACGTTGCGCCGCGTGCTCCAGGATATTTTGCGGAAGGCCATCGTTTTGCGCGGCTCCTCGATATCCGATTTTCTTGACGCCGAAGGCAAGCCGGGAGAATATCAGCGGCACCACCGGGCGTACGGACGCGAAGGAAAATGCTGTTACCGCTGCAAGACGCCGATCCGGCGCGCGATTGTCGCGGGGCGAAGCAGCTATTTTTGTCCCCAGTGCCAGCCGTCGCCGCGCGGATTTTCCGTTTTGCCGCTATCGAGAAAAAAGGCAAAAGAGACGAAACGCAGAGACGCAGAGCGCACGGAGAAATCGCAGAGACTAAATCTGAACTCGCGTTCAAAGCCCAGAGTCGCGGAAAAATTGAGGAAACGGGGAGTGCGGTTCAGTACGTCTATAGAAACAAGTCCGTAGAGCGGGCCGCAAACCCATAACGGTGAAAAGGCGGACCTGGCTGCGCGAAGATTGATCATTTCATTGCGAAAAATTTATCGAATACAGCGAGGGAGAGCGAATGAGCGCACGGCGAGTGGTTCCTTTTGTGTTTGCGGCGGTATTCCTATTGGCTGTGGTCCACGCAGGGTCGGCGCGGCCGGCGGATGAGGAAGCCAGCGCGGTTGCGACCGCGGATGCGCAAATCCTGGGCGAAATCCGCGATCACAGCCAGGCCATGGAGAATCTCGAGTATCTTTCGGACGAAATCGGGGCGCGCCTGACCGGCTCGCCGCAATTGAAGCAAGCGAATGATTGGACGGCCGCCAAGTTTCGCGAATACGGTCTGAGCGATGTACACCTGGAGCCATGGACGATTGCTCATTCCTGGACGCGCGGAACGGCGCGCGCGCGAATCGTCTCGCCGGTGGAACATCCGCTGACGATTGCGGCGGCGGGTTGGTCGCCCGGCACCAGCGGAGCGCTGCGCGGGCCGGTAGTGTACTTTGACGCGAAAACCAAAGACGATTTCGGCAAGTTCCACGGCAAGCTGAAGGGCGCGATCGTCATCTATCAGGAGCCGGAGATCCTTTCTCCGCCAAAGCCGCAAAATCCGAACGCGGAAATGATTCGTCCGATGCAGACGCCGCCACCGGTGAAGGGACAGCCGGCGGAACCTTCGCCGTTTGCCGCATTTCAGGAAGCGGCGCGCGCGCGCAACGAGTTTTTCAAGCAGGAAGGCGTCGCCGCGGTGCTGCGCGATTCAAATAAGCCGCACGGCCTGCTGAACATGACCGGCATCGGCGGGGAAAAGTTTGAGATCGGCGCGATCCCCACGGCGTTCATCACCGGCGAAGGCTACCGGATGCTTTTCCGCATGCAAAAGCGCGGCAAAGTGGAAGTCGAGATCGAGATGACCAACTCGTTCGGCGACAAACCCATGGATGTGTACAACACCGTGGCGGAAATTCGCGGGAGCGAAAAGCCGGAGGAAGTGGTGATTCTCGGCGCGCACTTGGATTCCTGGGACCTCGGAACCGGCTCGACGGACAACGGCACGGGGTCCATGGCCGTGCTGGAAGCGGCGCGCGCGCTGGCGAAACTGAACTTGAAGCCGAAGCGGACCATTCGTTTTGTACTGTTCACCGGAGAAGAAGAGGGACTCGTTGGCTCGGTGAAATACGTGGAAGCCCACCAAAACGAGCTGGAGAAAGTTTCCGCCGTGCTCGTTCACGATACCGGCACGGGCCGCGTGCTGGCGCTGGGATTGCACGACAATTATCAAGACCGCGAAATTGTGGATCAAGTGCTTGCGCCGCTGAAGGAGCTTAAACTTCTCGAGCCTAGCATGCGGAGGTCCTTCGGAACGGACCACGCCTCATTTGACGACGTGGGTGTGCCGGGATTCTGGGCGATTCAAGACAGTGCGGAGTACAGCCAGACGCATCACAGCCAGTCGGACACCTTCGATAAAGTGTGGAAGGACGAGCTGAATCAGGGTGCGGAGGTGCTTGCGGCATGGGCGTACAACACGGCGCAATTGCCAGCGATGCTGCCGCGGCGTCCGTTGCCCTACCGGCCGTCGGCTGAAGCGGCGAAAGCGGAAGCGCCCAAGCCCGATCCCATCGCAGAGATGGATACGAAAATAATCGAGCAAGTGAAGTCCGACCAGGGCGAGCTGAAGTCCAACCTGCAATATCTGGCGGACCGCATCGGCCCGCGGCTTACCGGCTCGCCGCAACTGGATCAGGCCAGCCACTGGACGATGGAGCGCTTCAAGGAAGCGGGTTTTTCCAATGCACACCTGGAGCCATGGACCATTGCCAACAATTGGACGCGCGGCCCGGCGGGGGGCCGGATCATTTCTCCGACGCACCACGTGCTGACGCTCGAGACCGCCGGCTGGTCAGCGGCCACGAAAGGCGCGCTTCGCGGACCGCTTATCGGAATTGCGGCCGTGAACGTCGAGGACTTGCAGAAGTACAAAGGCAAATTGAAAGGGGCCATCGTCATCGTCGGGCGCCCGGCGGAAATGGTTTCGCCGGGAAATCCGTTGATGACGCCGTGGGGAGAAAACACCGTCCCCGTGGCGCTGCCGAAAGCTGATGCCAGCAGACCATATGGCTCTGCGCCTTCCAGGAATGTTCGGCAAGCGCAAGCGAAATTCTTCGAGGAAGAGGGAGTCGGCGCCGTGCTACGCGGTTCGGAAAAATGGTACGGCCTGTTGAACATGGGCGCTGCCGGCCGCGAATACGGGCCTAGCGCGATTCCGACGGCGTACATGACGCGAGAGAACCTCGCACTCCTTTGGAGGTTGCTGGACGCCGGAGCCGTGGAAGTGGAAGTAAACATCGAAAGCAGCTTCAGCGGGAAGCCGGTGGAAGTGTACAACACCGTCGCGGAAATTCCGGGCACCGAGAAACCGGAAGAATTCGTGATCGTCGGCGGACACCTCGATTCCTGGGATTTGGGAACGGGCGCGACGGACAACGGCACCGGTTCGATGGCCGTGCTGGAAGCGGCCCGTGCGCTGCAAAAGCTGGGCGTTAAGCCGAAGCGCACCATCCGGTTCGTGCTATTCACCGGTGAAGAGCAGGGCTTGAACGGTTCGAGAGCTTACGTGAAGGCGCATCAGCAGGAACTGGAGAAAATTTCTGGAGTGCTGTTGCACGATAGCGGCACGGGCAAAGTGCTTACCGTTGGCCTGATGGGAAATTACGCCGTGCGAGAGACCATCGATCGCGCGCTGAATCCGCTGGCGCGCGCGAAGGAAGTCGGATTGGCCGAGCCGACGCTGCGCTCCGAAGGCGGAACCGACCATATTCCATTCGACGCCGCAGGCGTGCCGGGATTCTGGTGCGTGCAGGAGCCCGTGGATTACGACAAGACGCATCATTCGCAAGCAGACACGCTGGACCGCGTGCGCTGGGACGACCTGGCCGAAGGGGCGCAAGTGCTGGCGGTGTTCGCCTACAACATCGCGCAACTTCCGGAAATGCTGCCGCGCAAGCCGGCGAAGCAGAGTGGCAACTAAGCCGGTTGCATGCGAGCGGTTCTCCAGAGAGTCAGCCGCGCGAAAGTGACGGTCGAAGGGCGCGTGACGGGCGAGGTTGCAGCAGGGCTGATGATCCTGCTCGGCGTGGGGCGCGAAGACACGTCCGCTGTCGCCGCTTCGATGGCGGAAAAATGCGCGAACCTGCGCATCTTCGAGGACGAGCAGGGTAAGATGAACCGCTCGCTGCTCGAGGTGAAAGGCAGCGCGCTGGTGGTCTCGCAATTCACGCTTTACGGCGATGCACGCGGGCAGCGTCGGCCCAGCTTCATCTCTGCTGCGCCGCCGGAACTAGCCAAAGCTCTCTACGAAGAATTCTGCGCGGCGCTTCGCAAACTTGGCGTGAACGTCGCCACTGGAATTTTTCAGGCCATGATGTCCGTGGAGCTGGTCAATGAAGGCCCCGTCACAATCCTCCTCGATTCCGACCAAACGTTTTAAGGGGAAATTCGCCCCCAAAAATGAGACAGAGCAGTGGAATTGCGCCCGCGCGCTGCGCGAACTGCGCGCCCTGGGCGAGCAGCGGAACATTGATGGAATGGCGAGGTTTGGCATTCGCGCGAAAGTCGTATACGGCGTGGCGAAGCCGAAGATGGACGAACTAGCGCGTCGAATCGGCAAGAATCACGGCCTGGCATTGGAATTGTGGGCGACGGGCGTACACGACGCGCGGATTCTAGCGGGGCTAATCGACGAACCGGGGCAAGTGAGTGCGCCGCAGATGGAACGCTGGGTGCGCGATTTTGATAACTGGGACGTGTGCGATGGCACGTGCTGCCACCTATTTGTTTTTGCGGCGCCCGCCTGGGCGAAGGCAGTTGAATGGAGCCGACGGAAGAAAGAATTCGAGAAACGGGCGGGGTTTGCGCTGATGGCCTACCTGGCTTATCGCGATAAATCCGCGCCGGACGCAAAGTATCGGCGATTGTTCACGATGATCCGGCGAGAGGCGCGCGACGAGCGAAATTTCGTAAGAAAGGCCGTGAACTGGGCTTTGCGACAGATTGGAAAAAGAAACCTGAAACTGAATCGGGCCGCAATTCAAGAAGCGGCAAAGATTCACAAGATCGATTCGCGGGCCGCGCGGTGGATCGCCGCGGATGCGCTCCGCGAATTGAAGAGCGCCGCCGTGCAAAAACGGCTTCAACGGAAAACAGCATGAACAAAACGACAAAGGGTGGACAAAACAAAGAGTTAAAGATTCGTCGCGCGAAGAGCGCCGATGCGGCGCAAATCGCCTCGCTCACCGGCCAGCTCGGTTACCCGGCAACTACGGCACAAATACGAGAGCGGTTGCGAAGAATTCAGCCCGCATCCCAGAACGCCGTGTTGGTTGCGGATGCGGCTAATCACGGAGTGATTGGCTGGCTGCATGTCAGCAAAGAACCGCTTCTCGAATCGGAGATGCGCGCGGAAGTGAACGGGCTGGTCGTCGCCGAAGGGCGGCGCAGCCTGGGAGCGGGCGCGCGGCTGCTGGCCGCCGCCGAAGAATGGGCGCGCAAGCACGGCTGCAAGAGCATGTCGGTGCGGTCGAACGTGATTCGCGAGCGCGCGCACAAATTCTACGAACGCCACGGCTACGAGCACTACAAAAGCCAGAAGTCTTTTCGCAAACCGCTGTAATCCCGGCTATTCCCAATTCCTATTCGTGTCATTCCGAGGAGCCGCAGGCGGCGATGAATCTGTTTTTTCCTGGCATTTTCGGCGAAAAGCAGATCCCTCGCTTCGCTCGGGATGACAGCAAAAGGGCTTTTTCAGAAGCCTGCTGTGAATGCCCGCATGCGCGCGAGTGGAAATATATATCGCATTGCGATATAGTTATTTCATGGCGAGGGAAATCACCACGGCGGAGTACCAGGCGCTGGCGGAGCTGCGCTACCGCCTTCGCCGATTCGTGGGGGAGGGGGACGCGGCGGCGCGCGCCGCGGGCCTCGAGCCGCAGCAGTATCTTCTCTTGCTGGCGCTTCGCGGGCTCCCGGAGGGAGAGGAGGCGACCATTCGCACGCTGGCGGACCGGCTGGCGCTCAAGCATCACAGTGCCGTGGAGCTGATCGACAGGCTGGAGGCTCATTGCTACGTGCGCCGGAGCCGCAGCCGGGACGACCGCAGGCAAGTTCTGGTGGCGCTGCTGCCCCGAGGCGAGAAGCTGCTCGAAGTGGTGGCGCAAGATCGAATTGGCGAGCTGCGCGCAAGCGGCGCGGCACTGGTGAACGCTATTAGCGCCCTGCTGGAAGTTGGCGGCTCGGCGGCGGCCAAGAAGAAACCACGTTGATCTTCCGAGAGAAATTGAAAGTTGAAAGTCCAGGCCCTCTGTGGGGATCAATCTGAGGGGTACCCCCACCAATTTGCATGAATATAAAAGCAAAGGGCTTACAGAATTTGCAATTCATAACCGGTTGATTCTAAAGGGCCTGGATTGCAGCGCTACAGCGGAGACACGTGGAACCTGGACCCGCACGATAACGTTCCACCTACCCCCTGTTTTTTGTAAGTGTTGCATCTAAGGGACTTAAGTATTGCGCAAGTCCTTTGTTTGCAACACATACGAGGGGGCGCGGAAGTGTTGCATCTAAAGGGCTTATATTGCACCAAAATTGTGCACATTCTGCGAGGGGTAGATGGGCACAGGCGAGGAACTAACTGCAATTGTACCCAGAAGCTACTGTACCATAGGAATATGGGCTCGTCAAGAGGAATCAGCTTAGAGTGTGGTGGGGTTCGCCGATGCCGCGGGGTGCCGGACGCCGTGGATTTAGGGGATCTGCGGCTTGCCGATCTGTTTGAGCTTTTCGTTGAGCGCGGCCTTTCGTTTGGCGTCCGTGGCGGGCATCACGAAGCAGAAGTCGAAGAGGGATTCGAGAACCTCGAGGTTCCACTCGGCCTCGCCGGGTTCGACGTCGACAACGGCACCTGTGGTCGTGCTCTTCAGCGGGTGCGCAGCGAAGTTGCCGATGTTCCTTACGGCATGGAGACCTTCGGCGATGTGGGTGGGGAGCTTTCCGGAGGCTATGACTTCTTCGATCTGGTCGTAGAGGTCTTTCTTCATTGCTCCAAGCTTATCCTTGAGGATCGCCTGCAGGCACCGCCTGCTGAGCGCGGCGCTGGCCTTGGCGCTGTCGGCGAGAACGTTGCAGGCTTCGGAAAATTCCTTTCGGTAGGGATCGGGAACCTCTGGCGGTATTGGCCTGGAGTGGGAGGAGGGGTAGGCCATAAGTGACAGCGTAGGCTGATAGGGGATAGTTCGCTCAAGGCGGATTATGCTCTCGTGGCATTCGGGACACCGCTGATGGGAGAGCTTCCACATGACCGCCGGGGCGATAGGCCTCTCGTCCTGGGACATCACCTGGCTAAGGTTGACGACCGTGGACACCGCGAATGCTTCGTAAATGCCGGTGTTGCAGTGCGGGCATTTCATGGGTCCGCATGATAGCACTGGCGGGGGGCGCGGTGTCCACGCTTTGGGTGGCCGGTTAGTGTCCAGGGGTGCGGTTCGGTGACTAGGATAGGTCTCGGACGACGTGATCGAGGGCTGCGACGGAGGAGAGCGCTGTGCCGCGATCGTATTTTTGGCCGAGGCGTTGAGCGCGGCCGGGATGAATCAGGTTGCGGAATTTTTTGGCGAGCCTGGCTTCCGTCGCGGTGTCCGCTTTGATGATTCCGAGTTGCGCTTCTACCTCGACGTAGTGATGGAGGCTCCACTCCTCGGGATCGGAGGATGGCGGCTGTTGGAAAGTGTGGTTTACGACGAGAGCTGTCACGGCTGCCGGGAAGTTTGCTTGGCGACGGTTCTGCAGGTCCCAGAGTAAGAGAGCTTCGATTGCGGAACCAGCGAGAACCGTCGCGGCCTTCCACTCGCCGTTCGACAAGGCTCGAGTGACTGCGCCGATGTCGTTTCGCAGATTCGTTCGGAGTTCTGGGTCAGGGATGAAGATGAGTTCAGAAGTGGCCGGTGCGGGGGACTCGTCTGGACACTGCGCGAGCGCGTCGCGGATTACTGTGACTGGAATCTGCTCAGGTTGGCCGGGCATGGTTCCGAGTTCGTGTCCGCGGTTTGGGTCGCTGCTAGCCCAGTATACGAGTCTCTGGCTGATGTGGGCTCTGCCGCAGACAAACAAAGCGTAAGTGGCCGCGTCCATGACGAGGAGTTCACTGGGGATTTGGTCGACGAGGTTAACGAGGCCGGAAAGCTGGCCCTGTTGGGCTCTGTTAAGGCTTCGTTGTTGTTCGGCGGTGGGCCAGAGCGTGTTGATGAAGGCAACGACTTGGCTGGGAACGACTCTGGGCATTGGACACCTCTGGAAGGAGTTCTACCAGAGCGGTGTCCTGATGGCTAGCGGGGCGGTGGATTGTAGCTAGCGGCGCAGTGAGGCGAGAGGAGAAAAAGCAGATCCCTCACTGCGTTCGGGATGACATCGGGGAGAGGAACGCATGGCTTGGCGACGGAAATGGCCGCAAGCGTCTTGGCAAACGGAACAACCATCGTGTGGCACCAGAGTATCGCTGGCGTATGTTGGCGGATTGATTTATGCTCGCGGTGACTGCGGCTTCCCTCGTTGGCCCCGATTTCGCCGGGGGCACACTTGGCTACCATGCTCTTCAAGACGCAAAGCGCTTCGGTGTATGGGATTGACGCCTACCTCGTTGAGGTGGAGGTGGACGTGGGATCCGCGCGCATGCAGGACTTCAACGTGGTGGGGCTGCCGGACAACGCGGTGAAGGAGAGCCGCGAGCGGATTAAGAGCGCGCTGAGAAACTGCGGATTCGAGTTCCCCCATGGGCAAGGCGTGACGATCAATCTGGCGCCGGCGGATGTGCGCAAGGAAGGGTCGGGATTCGATCTGCCCATGGCGTTAGGGCTGGTGGGCTGCCAGGGACAATTTTTTGGCAAACAACTGGACAAGATGATGTTTCTGGGCGAGCTGTCGCTGGATGGGAGCGTGCGCTCGGTGCGCGGGGCGTTGTCGGCGGCGCTGGCCGCGCGGGAGTTCGGGTTGAAGTCGCTGGCCGTTCCGGAAGCGAATGCGAAAGAAGCGGCGGTGGTGGAAGGCGTGGACGTGTATGCCGTGAAGTCGCTGCCGCAGGCGGTGGACCTGGTGAATTCGCCGGAGTCGTTCACCCCCGTAAAGGTGGATGCGCGGCAGATGCTCTCCGAGGCCGCGCAGTACTCGGTGGATTTGCGCGATGTGCACGGGCAGCAGGCGGCCAAGCGCGCGCTGGAAGTGGCCTGCGCGGGCGGGCACAACATTTTGTTTATCGGGCCGCCGGGCGCGGGGAAGACCATGCTGGCGAAGCGCATCCCGACGATCCTGCCGCCGATGTCACTCGAGGAAGCTATCGAGACGACGCGCATTCACAGCGTGGCTGGCGTGCTGGAGGACAGCCGCGGGCTGGTGGGGACGCGGCCGTACCGTTCTCCGCACCACACCATCAGCGATGCCGGGTTGATTGGCGGAGGCGCGGTGCCGCGGCCGGGGGAAGTGTCGCTGGGGCACAACGGCGTGC
>WNFG01001090.1_pt1 | contig 22818 bp, 15 predicted proteins | sample 5400431 | NCBI WGS metagenome assembly WNFG01 (sample SAMN13153346, study PRJNA577476) | soil metagenome | isolation source: 120 cm saprolite under Douglas fir tree site 2 hole 3 replicate 2 | place: USA:California | collected 2015-04-18 | reverse complement strand
CTTGAGGCTACGCTGTGAGTAAACGAGATATCGGGGCTTCCGTGCGTCAGCGCTTGCTAAATCAAGCACACGAACAGGGGAGGCCTTTTCAGGAGCTTCTCCAATACTTTGTCATGGAACGATTCCTGTACCGACTGTCGAAATCACAGTTCCGTGACGCGTTCATTTTGAAAGGCGCCCAAGATGTAATCGCTAGAAGAAAAATGCGCGACAGGAGGAAATCCCAGCTTTCGGTGGATGCACTTCTAGCAGCAGGTTCGAAGAAGGCCACCGAGTTCTCCGTCTCAACGTTTGAGGCTGAAGCTGAGGGCTTGGTCGATTGAAATTACCACGCTATCGCGTGAAATCCGCGCGACCTGGCGAGGGTGTGTCTATTGTGAAAACGAGGCCCTCGGGTGCGCGAGCGGCCAGGCCAGAGGGGCCAATATCCAACCACAGATAGTCCGGAAGAACAGCGTGTCGTTGTTGCCTTGGTCCGCTCCTATTTTGGCGGCTTGAAATGGGCCTCTAACGCCGAACGGATTGATGTTTCAAGATTGTTGTTCGATTCCAATTCCCAGTATTCGCGCTGCTGCGCAAACTGATCCGCATTTTGACCATAGCCGCGGTAGCTGGCGCGAATCACCGTGCGCGCAAACCCCTCTGCCACGTGCACCGTGGAAACCTGAACCAGGGCTGTTCCTCCTGACCAAACTACCCTCGCAAAATTCGCGTTTTTATTTGTAAAGCTCAGCAGTTCATCCTTGCTTAGTTCACGCGAGAACGACCAGGAGTCCTCCGTCAGATGTTCCTCGCCGATTTTCCATTGCTGGCTCCGGACGTAAGACTGCAGATACTCTTGAATTTCTAAAGGGGAAAAAGCCAGCTCGATGCACGCTGCTGCCTTGCTTTGAGGGTCTCTCTTCTCATGCTTTGGCAGCTTCTTCTTGGTTTTAGGTCCAATGCTGTCCCAACCTTCCGCGCACGCCCTCGTGGTCGCCCTCGCGCCCGTGCTGTGGTTTGGTACGGCCGCCGTTCCCGGCAGCAACAGATAAAATAGGAGAAGAAGCATCATCCCGCGTAGTGTACCGAAGAATTGCCTTCAATTCAGGCTGACTTCCTCCCCAAAGGATGCCCATTGGACAGGATCGCCGGAACAAGAGACCACTTGATTGTCGCGCCTTCGGATGGGCTTCAAGGTAGCGGCCTAAAGCGATCGGACTTGTACAATCAGAAGGATAATCCATGGAATGTCGAGGCCAAAACGTGGTCCAACCTCTGAACCAGTCTCCCCTCTATCCTTCTCCCATCACCATTCTAGATGCTCACTATCAAGGAATTGCTTGACAGCCCTCATCATACGGTGGTACAGCGTCTATACCTATTTCGTGGGGGGAGGTCCTCATGCAGTCGATCATTCAGCCGAAAGTCACGCCCGGGTGTGCCGCCTTGGCCAGTCTGCTTCGCGTTCTCGCCGTGGTTTGCGCCGCCTTACTCGCTGGCACCGCCGCCCGCCCGCAAGGAAGTACAGGCAGAATCCTGGGTGTTGTCACCGATCAGTCCGGCGGCAACGTCGCGGGCGCTACCGTGACCATCACGGACGTCGCTCGCGGCGTCTCGCAGACTCTGGCCACGGACCCCGACGGCGCCTACGTTGCCGTCAACCTCCTGCCCAGCACGTATAGCGTCCGCGCCGAATTCAAAGGCTTCAAGGTTTTCGAGCGCAAGAACATTCTGGTAGAGGTAGGCAAGGACGTGCGCATCGACGCGGTACTCCAGCCCGGCTCCACGACGGAAACCATCACCATCACCGAGGAAGTCCCCATGGTGGACACCACTTCCACCACCTTAGGCGGCACCATCAGCAACGAAATCATCAACGACCTCCCGCTGAACGGCCGCAATTACCAGAATCTGCTCACGCTGCGTCCTGGCACTTCGATTTACCCGGGCGGTGGCCCCTGGACTCAGACCACCAATGGCATTCGTCCGGAAGACACTAGTTTCATCGTCGATGGTGTCACCGATGACGAAGCGTTCATGGGCTTTAGCGTGACCAACGCGGCAGCCGTCCTCGGCGATGCGGCCACTCTGATCCCCATCGACGCGATTCAAGAATTCAACACGCAGGTCAATCCCAAGGCGGAGTTTGGCTGGAAAACTGGCGCCATAACCAGCGTCGGCTTGAAATCTGGGACGAACGACATACACGGTAGCGCCTATGCGTTTGGCCGCTCGGACTCTTTTGACGCCCGCAATTTTTTCAACCATTTCAACCCGGATGGCACTCTTCAGGCAAAAACGCCCGTCGAGCTCGAGCAATTTGGTGGCACAGCAGGCGGACACATCATCAAGGACAAGCTCTTTTACTTTGGCGGTTTTGAAGCGCAGCGTTACACGGTCGGCAATTCGCTCATCGGGCAAGCCCCCACCACTGCATCTTTTGCAACTGCAGCGAACCCTGCGGGTAATCCTGCCATAAGCATTCCCGACGCGATTGCTGCCATTGGTGGGCCCGGTAACGTCAATCCGCTCAGCGCCTATTTGCTCACCTTCTACACTCCCAATTCCAGCCAGGGAACGCAGGTAGCCCTTACTTTTCCAAACCAGAACACCTCCAAGAATGCCATCGGGAAAGTGGACTACCATCCAAATGACCACAACTCCCTGAGCGGATCCTATTTCTTTGGCAATGACACCATCATCGGCATGGATTCGAATGAACTCCTCGCGCAATTCCGCACCGGTGTCCATTCCCGCGCGCAAACCGTCGCCGCCCATTGGGCCTGGACGCCCAGTTCCACCTGGGCTAACGAATTGCGCGGTGGCTTCACCCATTACGTTCTTCAGATTATCCCCAGCGATACCACTTTTCGCTACAAGATCGACACCGGCCTTACCAATCCGCTCCTAAGCGGCATACCGAACATCAAAATACCGGGCGTTGGCGGCGTTGGCGGGTTCACGGAACTGGGCGCCTTCCACAACTTCCCGAAGATCGTCGGGCCAGACAAGGTCTACAGCTTTATCGACCAGGTCTCCTATTTGCGCGGCAAGCATGCCTTCAAGTTCGGCGGCGAAATTCGCAGGGACTTGATTCATCAAGGTACCTTCCGCGGCGCGCGAGGCCGCATCACCTTTGCCGATCTCGAGACCTTCCTTCAGGGCACTCCGAAGGCTGCGGGCATCTTGGGTGGAGATCCCATCCGCAACATCTCGCAGTGGCTTTACGCTGGCTACGCCCAGGACGACTGGCGCATCACCAAGCGCGTGACCCTCAATCTCGGGGTGCGCTACGAGCTCCAAGGTGTTCCGACGGAAGACCATAATCTATTCGGAAACTGGGAGCCTTCTGTAGGCTTAGAACAAGTGGGCAAGAACATCAGTTCCATCTACAAGCGTGACGGCAAGAATTTCTCTCCGCGCGTGGGTGTCGCCTGGGATGTCACGGGTAACGGCACCACCGTCGTTCGCCTCGGCGGCAGCATCGTTTACGATGTGATCCCCATGAGCACCTTCCTGTCCCAGCAAAACCTGCAAAGCGGGCCGGTACTCTTTGGCATCGGCGTTGTTCCCACCGGCGCGACAATCTTCGACGCCTCGTGCCCGCCGGCTGGTTGCCCTGGAATCGGAAACATTTTCACCACCGCCGTCAACCTCCCGCTGTCCGGTCCGGGTGGCCTGGATTGGTCGAATCAAACCACGCCCATCTACCCCGCCAATTTTGCTTCGCTCGTGACATGTAGCACGGCGAACCCTTGCAACACTTTCGCCATGAACCGCAATTTCCGAACTCCTTACGTGGAGAACTGGACTTTGGGCGTCCAGCATTCTTTCTCTGGCAAGCTTGCTCTCGACGTTACCTACGTTGGCAATCACGCGGTAAAACTTCCTGGCGTCGTTGATCTCAATCAAGCTCCTCCGACTCCGGGCGCGGACGGCACCCTGCCCTTTGCCGCCACTTTCCCGTACCTCGGTCAGATCAATTACCTCTCGAACTTTTACGGTTCGACGTACCACGGTTTGCAAACAACTCTGACCACCCGCAACTACCATGGCCTCGAGTTTGTGGCGGGCTACACCTTTTCGCACGCGCTCGATGACCTGTCCTCAAACTGGGTTGCCTTCCTCCCCCAGGACAGCGCCCATCCCCTCCTGGAACATGCCAGCGGCGACGAAGACATTCGCCACCGCTTTACTCTTTCCGTGACCTATTCGCTTCCTGAGAAAAAGACCAGGAGTCAGCTCTTGGAAGGTTGGCAGCTCAATACCATCATCACCATGCAGTCGGGACAGCCATGGAACGTCAATGATCAGAACAATAACTTCAGCGGAATCAACGAGGGCTCCGATCGCTGGAATTTCTACGGCAATCCATCGGACTTCAAATCGCAGGGACCCCAGGGTCTGCCGTTTTTTCCGGGCACCAGCAACGCCACGTGCATGGCCAAAGCCACCGCTCTCGACGGATCGGATCCAGCTCAACCCTATACGACCGCGCTCGGCGCTGCCAGCTGCTATGCTGTTGGCAATTCCATCCTGATTCCAAACGGAATCGGTAAGTTCGGCACCATGGGCCGCAACATCTTCCGCGACGGCGGTTTCCATAACGTGGACCTTTCTGTCGCCAAGACCGTTAAGTTCGGGGAAAGAATCAGGGCACAGTTCCGCGTGGAAACTTTTAACCTTTTCAACCATCCCAATTTCGCCAATCCCTGGGGCGCCACCAGCACCTACGGCCAAGGGGCCTTCGCCGATCCATCGCAGCCGGGCCAGTTCGGTTGCGGTTGCGCCACTCCAGACAATGCTGCCTTCAATCCAGTTCTCGGCTCAGGTAGTGCTCGTGCCATCCAACTGGGCTTGAAGTTCCTCTTCTAACCGCCATTGAGCGGAGCGGATGGAAATCACGAAGGGGCCGGGCGTTCACCTGGCCCCTTTTTCATGTATAAGAGGATACAAAGCTTCTTGGGAGGCCACAGAATTGATGAGACTCTACCCCTTTGTCCCGAGCGCGCTTGTCCCCGGCGCTTTTCTCGGCTCCACCCTTGCTTTCATGTCGCTCAGCTCAGTCGCGGTTGCTGCCGGCGACCAATCCGTTCTTCAAGCCGACCGCGAATTTGTCCAAGCTGCCGCCAAAGGTGACGCCGCTGGGGTAGGCAAAGTGGTCGACGCGGAGTTTACCTGGACGGACGCCGACGGAAAGACGCGAAGCCGAGCGGAAGTCCTCGACTCTCTTCCCACGCCCGCGCTTGGCAACGAGACCGGCGCGCAAGTCAGCCAACAGGCTCACGGTCAAGTCACAGCAGTGATGTCCGGCGGAGACAAGGCCCATGTTCTTCGCATCTGGGTGCGACGCCCTGCAGGCTGGCGTTTGCTCGTCTATCATGAAGTCACTCTCGGCCGTCAAGCCGCCGGTCCGTCCGGTCCCGGCGTGAAGGATTGCGAGAATCCCTGCAAAACACTTCCCTACAAGCCCAGAAACGAAGCCGAGCAAGCCATCGTCGCTTCCTGGCAGGCGCTGGAGACTGGCGTCACCAACCACGACGCCGCTGCCTGGTCTCCGCATATCGCTGATGAGTTCGTCATGCTCGGCTCGAGCAACGACCATCCCCTTACCAAGGCGGACCGCATCGCCACTCTCAATTTGCAAAAGCAGACCGGCTTCGGTTCCGCGCCCGCCCCGCTCGTTTCCGCGCAGATGTTCGATTTCGGTGACGCCGTAGTGATGACCTGCCATCATCAGCCCTACACCGGCAAACCGGTTCACGTGAGCCGTCTCTGGATCAAGCGCAACGGCCAGTGGATTATGGTTATCAGCTATCAAACCACCGTCCAAGCCGCGCCAGCCAAAGCCGGCTAGAATTCCGAAATTCCCGCGATGGGTTTACAATGCTCGTGATGCAGGTGTCTCCTTCCACCGGCATCGCATCTCTCGTTGGTGGAGGCCCCGTGCAAGCCACGCTTCTTGATCGCCGCAGTTTTCTCCGCGTCTCCGCTGTTGCCGGAGGAGGCATCCTCCTCGCCCTCCATCTCGATCCCGTCGCCGAAATTTTTGCGCAAGCGCCGCTGCTCCCGCCAGCCGCTTTCTTGCCCACCGCGTTCCTGCGCATCACTGCCGATGGCATCGTCACCATCATTGGCAAGAATCCTGAAATCGGCCAGGGCGTAAAGACCAGTTTGCCCATGATCATCGCCGACGAACTCGACCTCGACTGGAAAGATGTCCGCATCGAGCAGGCCGACCTCGATGAAACAAAATATGGTCCGCAACGCGCCGGCGGCAGCACCGCCACGCCCGTCAATTGGGACCCGCTGCGCCGCGTCGGCGCTGCCTGCCGCCAGATGTTCGTCACCGCGGCCGCGCAAACATGGTCCGTCCCCGAATCCGATTGCCAAACCTCTTCCGGCCGCGTAACTCATCAGCCGACAAATCGCACCCTCGCCTACGGAGCGCTTGCCGCCAAGGCTGCCACCCTGCCGCCGCCCGATCTCAAGTCCGTCAAGCTTAAGGATCCCAAAGACTACAAGATCATCGGCCAGCCGATTCGCGGCGTGGACAACGCTTCCATCGTCACCGGAAAAAACATTTACAGCATCGACTACAAAGTTCCCGGAATGCTGTACGCCGTCTACGAAAAGTGCCCCGTGTACGCGGGAAAGTGCGAGGGCGCCAACCTCGATCAGATCAAGGCCATGCCTGGTGTGCGCCATGTCTTTGAAGTCGAGGGTACGCAAGATTTGCTTGGCTTGCATTGGGGCGTTGCCGTTGTCGCCGACACCTGGTGGCAAGCCAACGCCGCGCGCAAGAAGCTTCAAGCCAAATGGATCGAAGGCCCCACCGCCCAGCAAAGCAGCGCCGGCTTCGCCCGCCGCGCCGATGAACTATCGAAGCAAGAGCCCGCCATCACCGTCCGCAGCGATGGTGACGCCGACAAAGCCCTCCAATCCGCAGCGAAAACCGTCGAGGCCGCCTACTCCTACCCCTTCCTCGCGCATGCTCCCATGGAACCCGAGAATTGCCTCGCTCATTACCACGACGGCAAAATGGAATTCTGGTCCCCCAGCCAGACTCCCGAATCCGGTCGCCAGCTCGTCGCCAAAGTCTTCAATATCCCCCACGACGACATCATCGTCCACATGAAGCGTGCCGGCGGCGGATTCGGCCGCCGCCTCACCAACGACTACATGCTCGAAGCCGCCGCTATCGCCAAGCAAGTCGGCGTCCCCGTCAAGCTGCTCTGGACCCGCGAAGACGATTTTCACCACGATCACTACCGCCCCGCCGGCTTTCATTTCCTCAAAGGCGGCATCGATTCCGACGGCAAGCTCGTCGCCTGGCGCAATCATTTCGTCACCTTCGGCGAAGGCCAGCAGTTCGCTCCATCAGCCAACATCCCCGGCAACGAATTTCCCGGCACCTTCCTGCCGAACTTTTTCTTCGGCGCATCGCTGATGCCGCTCGGAGTGCCGACCTACGCCATGCGTGCTCCCCGCAGCAACGCGTTCTCCTGGGTTTTCCAATCTTTCACTGACGAGCTGGCGCACGCCTCCGGAAAAGATCCCGTCCAGTTCCGTCTGGATCTCCTGAACTCTCCCCGCATTCCAACCGCAACGCCCTCGACAAATCCGGCGGAAGCCGACCTTGACGCCGCTCGCATGAGCGGCGTCCTCAAACTCGTCGCCGAAAAATCGGGTTGGGGTAAGCGCAATCTACCCAAGGACACCGCCATGGGCGTCGCCTTCCAATTCGCGCATCGCGGCTATTTTGCTGAGGTTGTCGAGCTACGCGTCGACGCCAACAACAAAATCAAGGTAAATAAAGTGTGGGTCGCCGGCGACGTCGGCAGCCAGATCGTCAATCCTAGCAGCGCCGAAAATCAAATCCGCGGCGCCGTCATCGAAGGCCTGAGCCACGTCATGTCCTACGAAATCACCATCGACGCCGGCCGCGCCGTCCAAAGCAATTTCCACGAATATCAACCGGTCCGCATGAACCAAGTCCCGTCGGATATCGAAGTCCATTTTCTCAAAACCGATAATCCACCCACCGGCCTCGGCGAACCCGCCCTCCCGCCGGTTCTCCCGGCCGTGTGCAACGCCATTTTTGCCGTCACCGGCAGCCGCATTCGCTCCCTCCCGCTCTCCAAACACGGCTTCTCCTGGGCTTGATGTCCTCTTGTTTTTGTAGGGCCGGCCTTCCGAGGCCGGCCTTCTTTACTCATACCGCAATGCCACCAGCGGATCCACCCTAGCCGCCCGCCGCGCCGGAAGCCAGCATGCCACCAGCCCCGTAAGGATCAGCAGCGCCGGAACGAGCGTCAGCGTCCACGGATCGTACGCCGACACCCCCCAAAGCTGCGTCGCAATCACGCGCCCCAGAGCCAAGCTGGCGATTAATCCCAGCCCCACGCCAATCCCCACCAATCGCAGCCCCATGCGCAGCACCAATCCCAGAACATCCGAGCCTTTCGCTCCCAGCGCCAGGCGTATCCCGATCTCCTGAGTTCTCCGTGCGGTGGTATACGCCAGCACGCTATAGACTCCCAGCGTCACCAGCACCAGCCCAATCGAGCTGAAGATCATCATCAACATAAATCCAAACCGCGGTCCCGCATACGAAAACTGGCTGATGTATCCCTCCATCGTTCCCGTAAACGTCAGCGCCACGTTGCGGTCCGTGGCCCAGATCTCCCGCTCTACTACATTCAACATCGTCATCGGTTCTTTCGCCGTGCGCACCAGGATTCCGCGGAACGCCGAGCCCGTCACCGTGTACGGCACCCAAATCTCCGGCTCGACCGGGTCCTGCAGCCCGCGATTCTTCACGTCCGCCACCAGCCCAATGATTTCAAACGTCGGCTCCTTCACCGCGTCTTCAAACTCCGCCAACTGCGCGATCCTCACTTGCTTCCCAATCGGGTTCTCGTTCCCCAAGTATTTTTTCACGAACGTCTGGTTCACAAGTGCCAGCTTCCGCGCTCCCGTCACTTCCGCTTCGGTGAATCCTCTTCCGTCCACGAACTGGATTTTCAGCGTCGGAAAATATCCCTCGCTGACCAGTTGAAACATCGCGTTCCATTTTTCCGCGTGTGTTTTGCCCGGAATCTCGATGTCGCTCGGAATTCCTCCATAAGGCGGCAAGGTACTCGTTTCTGTCGCATCCACCACCCCCGGCAGCGCCTTCAGCCGCTGCAGCAGCGGCCGGTAGAATCCCGCCACCTGATCCGCTGTCTTGTAACGGTCCGTCGGCAGCGGCAGCCTCGCCACCAGAACATGGTCCGGCTGCGCTCCCAGCTTCACGTCCCGCAGCGCCACAAAGCTCCTCATCAACAGCCCTGCCGCCACTAGCAGCGTCAGCGAAAGCGCCACTTCCAACACCACCACCGCGTCGCGCAGCCGGCCGTGCCGGAATCCTCCGCTGATTCCCTTGCCGCTGTCCCGCAAAGGCTCATTCAAATCCTTGCGCGCCGCCTTCAGCGCCGGCACCAGCCCAAACACCAGCGCCGTCAGCACCGACGTTACCAGCGTGAACGCCAGCACCGGCATGTTCATCCGGATCACCGCTTCCGCCGGAATAATATTTTGCGGCATCAACGCCACCAGCGATTTCAGCCCGCCCCATGCCAGCAGCGTGCCCACCGCCGCTCCGCCGACCGCCAGCAGCAAGCTCTCCACCAGTAGTTGCCGGATCAATCGCCACCGGCTAGCCCCCAGCGCCCCCCGGATTGCAAATTCTTTTTCCCGCGTCGTCGCCCGCGCCAGCAGCAGGTTGGCCACGTTCCCGCACCCAATCAGCAGCAGCAACCCCACCGCCGCCAGCACAATGAAAAGCGTCGTCTTGAATCTTCCCACCACCATATTCGTCAGCGAATCCATCTGCACCGTGAACTTCTTCGGGTACTCCGTCGGGTACACCGTGGCCAGCCGCTTGGCGATAACCGTAAAATCCGCTTCCGCCTCTTTCACTGTCACTCCTGGCCTCAAGTGCCCCAGCATCCACCAGCGCTGCTGAAACGCCCCAGCCACGGTCTTGCCCCCCGCCGCCCGGCTCGGCTTCGCCGGAATCCACAAGTCCGCATTCCCCCACCCAAATCGCGCCGGCATAATTCCAATCAACGTCCGCGATTCCCCATTCAAAACAAACGTCTTATTCACAATTCCGGGATCCGCGCCAAAGCTCTTTACCCAGGTCTTATACCGCAGCACAAACACTGGCGGCGCCCCCGGCTCGTAGTCCGTCGGCACCATCACCCGCCCCAGCAGCGCCGGCATCCCCAAAAACTCAAAAGTCCCCGGCGTCACGAAGTTCCCGTCGAACCGTTCCGTCCCCTCTCCCGACCGGTACAATATGTCCGTCTGGTCGTTCGCAATCGCCCTGTCAAACGCATGATTCTGTTCCATATAATCCAAAAGCTCCGGCCCGATGAACACCGGTCGCCCCCCGGGCTCGCTCCGTTCGGAGTCATGGATGAACACCGAATAGAACCGCTGCGCATCCGGGTAAGGGAACGGCTCCATCATCACGTTATCTATCACGCTGAAAATCGCCGTCGACGCCCCAATCCCCAGCGCCAGCGTCAGCACCGCAATCAACGCGAACCCCGGCGTCTTCCTCAGGTTCCTCACCGCATACCGCACATCCTGTCCCATCGTTCCCACGTTGACGCCCCCGTCTTCTTGCACCCGTTCTTTCCCTACCTTCTTCTACGCACACCCCCGCCATTAAGTTCGACGCCAAACCGCCCAAAAAGTCCCCAAATCCTTCGCCGCCCGTGCCCACACCCCTCCGCCCCACGCCGCACTCCACCGCGGCTGCTCTTCAATCCTGAATTTTGCGCAAAAAAAGGGGCGGACCCCAGTCCGCCCCAGTCTAGTAAGTGTAGGGGCGGGCTTTAGCCCGTCCCCTCTTCTGCTTTGCGTCGCCTTGTTATTCTTTCGCGCACCGGTCCGCCGGCTCCGGCGGAATGATTCCTGCACCGCCCGGGCCTGGATAGTTTCCTTGGATGCACGGAATCGCCTTCAAATACTCGTAAATTGCTCGAATGTCATGATCCGTCAAGTGCTGATAAAAGGGCCATGGCATGATCTGCAGAAGATCTCCGTTGAAGGGCTTTGGTACGCAACCGGGATTCGGTGCTCCGGTACAGGTCGGATGCAGGTGATCGAAATCCTTCCCCGTCCTAAGGATTTCAAGAAAGGTCGGAAAATCATTACCACCTTCTGGCAGTCCGGATTTGTCCGGTGTCAAATTTCGCGAGATGATGTGCGCGGAACCAATACCTGGCGGCGGCACTAACTCGCCGAAATCTCGTCCGCCACCCAGATACGTCGCCGGATTGACCTTCTCCTTCTGGCCAAAGTATGGGTTTCCGCCCATGGCGAATTCAGTACGAACGCCGGCGCTGTGGCAGCCATCGCAATCCATCTGTGCGTTCACGAAATAGCTTCCCAATCCCACCAATCTCCGGTTCTTGCCCTCTAGGTTCAACGGGACCGGCGCAATATCGAATCCCCGTTGAATTCTTGGGTCTCTGTCATCGCGATCATCACCATCATCTGCCTTTCCACGCGGAGAACTGATCAACATTCCGGCAGCGAGAACCACGGTAAGGGCCACGGTGGCTCCCACAACATTGCGTTTTTGACCTGGTGTCATTTTATTTTCCTTTCATCTTCCCTCCATGGACGCAGCAAGTCTTTCTGGGGGGACACAGAACAGTCTGGAGGAAGTGTTGCCGCGTATTCTGTGCCGCGCGCTCGGCGCAGTCAAGTCAACCTTCTGTTACACGCCCGAATGGAAGTCATTTGTAGGGGCGGGGCTCGCCCCGCCCGCTCCTCCGACTGTAGCAGCGACTTTTAGGTTGCCATCCCGTTTCTGACTTTCCAGTGTCGAGTTTCGATTCTCCATTTTCGAATTTTCGATTTCTAGTTTCTGCCTTCTAGTTTCTACTTTCCTCCCGCTCGCCACTGCCTTTCAGAATCCCCGCCACAAATCCCAGCAGAAACTTCCGCATGAGGCCTCCCGCAATTTTCAGACGTTAGGAACGAACGAATGAACTTTTGGCCGCTTCGACGCCCCTGCGCGTTAAATAGTTAGTCGCAGCTTCCGCTGATTGGTTACATGCTGAATATGTGAGTCACGCTTGCTGCCCGCCTCCCTTATGAATCGGGTGTTTGCTATCCTAAGTATAGTGTGGGGGTTCCAGTGTCCGTAGAGCAGCTTACAGACCCGGTTCTCAGGGAAAAACTAGCAATTGCCCTTCAGGGATGGCCGCTGTACCGAAAGCTGAAGTATAAGGGTTCAGGCGCCGTTAGCGTGCTTCCCAGAGCCTTCTATCTGCACTGTGACCATCCGAATTGCCGGAACAACCAAACTACGGTTTGGGAGGCAAGTTTCTATAGCGGCGAGACGAACAAGGGCGGACTCTACTCGAAGACCTATACATGTCGAAACTGCGCGGACTCCCAAACTACGTTTTACTTTCTTTGGGAGGACGAAGAAGACCATAGTGTTTTTATGAAAGTCGGCCAGTTTCCCGAGTTAGAGGAGAGGGTGCCGGAGGCACTTGAAGGGATGCTGGATGCAGATGACTTGCGAATTTACAAGACAGCTATCAGGCTGCGCAACTTCTCGCTGGGCCTCGGGGCCGTGGCATACCTTAGGCGAATCGTTGAAAATCGAATGAACGATATACTCGACATTCTCTATGACGCGGCAAAAGAACACAAAGTCGCTGCTGAAGTCTTGGGAAAGCTCGAGGCCATAAAGAGCGACCGACGTTTTTCGGTAAAAGTAGATTACGCTGGCGACCTGTTGCCTGACCACCTGCGCCCAAGCGGAGTGCCAAATCCAATGGGAATACTGCATGAGCTTGCCAGTGATGGCCTCCACGCTCGGACGGATGAGGATTGCGTTGATATTTTCGATGGGTGTAGGACAACTTTTGAATACGTATTCGGAAGACTTCGCATCCAAAATGAGGAAGCGAAAGCATTTGCGAAAACGCTCGCGGAGCTTGCAGGAAAGAAACCGAAGCCCGCTTCAGCCTAAGTTGAAGTTCGTCTCACGGCTAAGGCGCGTTCAGTCGGTACTAGATTTCAGGTGAGCTCGACGCTACACTTCGATTCATGTGGGAAACCATAGCGGTCTGGTTGGAAGCAATCGCCCTCATAGCGATCTTTTTCCTGGATTGGAAAGAGAGAAAAGAAAACCGGAAAGAACGGCAGGAACAACACGAAGAAACCGCCGCACAGTTGCGCGTTGCTCAAAGCCAAGCTGAGGCGACTAAGAAGTCCGCAGACGCGGCGATCGAGGCTGCTCTGGCCGCCAAGCAATCAGCAGAAATCGCCGCCGCTCTCCACCGACCTTTCATGGGCCTGGCCCATGTGAAACTCGACCCCGATCCGAACACACAAAACCGGACTGTGTGGAGTATCGAGTGGAGCATCAAGAACTTTGGAACTCTTCCAGCGAGTAACGTGGAAGCAGGTGTAGAGATGCGCTTGGATGACAACCTACTTTTCACTGACGGCGGGGCCAAAAGTGCGGAAGTTTTTCCGCAGTCAGATCCCCTTACCAAGATATCAAACTACTCATGGGAGGGAACGGATGGTATCGCAAACCGTAGCGCAGTCCTGGGCGGGCAAAAACTCCTCGCCGTGCGAGTCCACGTTCTCTACGGCGGTCCAAACGGGCATCAGCACAAACATATCGCGGAAGCCCGGTTCAACAGGGGATACGGAACTTTTTCAATCATCGAATCCAAGACTGACACGATCAAGTAGCGAGACTGTCGCCGGGTGAAAGGGTGCGGAATTTGACTCTGCCCCGCGCCTCAAGGCGGGTGGGGCACCCTTGATGCGAAGAGAGGATCTTGGGTGCCGCATCCCTTTGGGGTTTGCTTCACCAAAGGGTGCGGGTTTTGACTTTTTTTTGCTTGTCTCGCGCCCGCATTCTGCAGCTTGCGTTAACACCACTTGAACGCGCAATGTTCGACATCGCTTCGGCCTGGGGAGGAGCCTTCGCCGGCACCAACACCCTTTCTAAGTAAGGCCGCTCGCATTGAAACGCAATCGATCCCAGGCGCACTACCTGCTAGTGGTTCGAGGTGCCGAATCAACCATGAGTCCAGAGGATGCCATAGACCGAATTCTTGAGCTTTCAGCCGAGGCTCAAACGAAGAGACGCGAAGCCGCCGAGAACTCCTCGGCGTTTCACAAATTGACGGGAGCGGTATCAGCCTACGGCCAAGCTCTGGACCTTCTCACAAAACTTCGCAAGGAGCCCTACCGGAAACAAGGCATCCCAGCAGCTCCGGTGACCGCACTCGGCTATCCCTCTCTCCCTTCAAGTTCCTGAGCGCCGTGCCCGGCACCGCCTTGGGTTTAAGCGTGCCGGCGTTGACTTTTCCCCGCTAACCCGCCGCCCGCATTCCACGGCTCCCGAACCAATGCACACATACACAGTGGGTTCTACCCCCTTGTTTTCTTCGCTTTGCAAAATCATTCGAACGCGGTCGCAAATTGCTCAATCTAAATACTTTATTTGTTACTTGACAATGTATGTATTTTTTGGTACCATGGGTCGTGATCTTCAGCTTCTATCCACGCCGAGCCGCACCGTGGCGTGAATCAACACTCACTTTTGGGCCAGTTTGGCGGTGCCTAACTCCCTTTAAAATCAACACTTATGAGCCGTCCGCAAGTGTTGATTCTAAACCACTTACAGGAAATCTAAGTCCTTTAGATGCAACACTTACAAAAAACCTAGGGGGTGGGGGTGTTATCCCTAATCAAGCGCCTGAAGCACGCCACCCTTCCGCTCGGCGTCTCCATGTCTCTGTGGCTGCTTCGTCTTCCATCTTCCGTACATTCTTCCAAGTTCCGTATCCTGTAACCCCTTTGTTTGCCACTCTTACGAAAACTGCCGGGGTGTGGGGCTATTCTTCCCATTTCGGTTCACCCAGAGCCATTTCCGCGAAGGGAACTCACTACTCGAAGGTCGCGTCCTCTCCTTTTCTTCTTCTCCCCAAACGTTCAAACTTTCAAACCCTCAAACGTTCAACCGTTCCCCGCTTCCAGCTTCTTCACCAGCCACGGAATAATCACCTGCCGGAAAATCACCGGATCGGGCCACACTTTCACCTGCCGCCCCAAGTGTCCGCCCTGCGGATTGATCCACGCCTCCTTCGGCACGTCCCCGCTGTTCAATATCAAATCGAGGTCCGAAATCGGCACCTGTGTATCCAGGACACCCCCGATGATCAGCATCGGCACCGTAGGTTTTCCGAGGAGCTGCTGATCGACAAGCGACAACTTCGGGAATCGAGCCACCATGTCGTCCACGTTGTTCACCCCTTCGATGATGGACATGAAGGCTGGCGCATGGTCGAACAGATACTCCCGGTTTCCAAACATGGAGTTCAGCATGTAATCCTTCTGAAAGAAGAGATGAGCGGGCGGGGACTGCGCGCTCACGGCCTTGAGGCGCGCCCGCTCGACGATGGCCAGCTTCGTTCCCCAGTATGCGCCCCAACTCACGCCGTGAACGGCAATTCTCGTCTTATCCACTTCCGGCCTGGTTTGCAGATAGTCGAGCACGCGCGAGAACATGCGATCCGCTGTGGGGCTTACTTTGATGGGCGCCTGCCCGGTGCCCGGCCCGTCGACCGCAAAAAAACCGATCCCGTACGGAATGATGGCGCTGAAGTTTTCGGAAAGGTCTTCTTTGCGGCTGTCCAAGCCGCTGATTGCCAGCACCAGCGGCACGGGGCCCTGCGCATTTTTCGGCAACCGCAGATAGCCGACGATCTCGGAGCCTTCAAATGGAATGTGCACGATCTCTAATGGCGGGTCCCAAAAGCGTGCGTGAGCGCGGAATGCCTGCAGCGCTTTGGCATAAGCGCGCTGCTTTCCCGGAGACGCGGGCACGGGCCAGCGGCCAAAAGAATAAATGCGCCACGCTCGGATGTAATCCGCATTGGCTTTCGCCGGATCGCTCTTCTCCAGCGATTGCGCTTGCGCCATGTAGCGGTCGGCAACCGCCATGAACGCCGCTGCCCATTCGTCTTTGTCGGTAGTCTTTATGGAAGCAAACGCTTCGCGCAAATCGGCGGGATCGAGCCCGATCAGCGGATACATTCCGTTTTCCGCGCGCTTGATCGCCTCGGTTTTGATTTCGTCGAGCGTCCGTTCTTTCTGCTGCGCTATTGCTGCGTTTGCGAACGCGAGCACAAGAAGAATCACGGACAGCAAAGGACCAATACGGTGAACTCCCATTTTAAGATGCATTCACTTTATCCCTTTCATCACCTTCAACAGTGCTGCGTTGTAATACGTGGTGTCGTAATATTTTTCTGGCGCCGGCGGATGCCCGCCCCACTGGCCTTCCACTTCCGCACGCAATTTCAAAACGTTTTTGAAACCTTCCAAATCCAATCGCGCATCGACTTCGAAGCCGCCAGGATGATTCATGCTGGATTCGTAGGACTCCGCAGCCACTTCCGGCGCAAGGTGAAACTCTTTCATCCACAGATCGATCACTTGCTGCTTGTTCGCGGGCGCCATGAGCCAGCGCTGTGCCTCAATGCACGCCGCGAGAAATAGAATCAACGCGTCGCGATGTTCCTTGGCCCAGTCGCGCGGCGTGAAGAAACCCGCCGCTTGGTACGGTCCAATGAGTTCTTGCACCGTGCTGAGGCTCACAAAACCGGCATGCTTCGCGGTGATGGACGTGGGCGGACCGAGCATTGAGCCGGCAAATTCCTTGTGTTCGCGCATGGCCGCCAGCCTCGCCGGGGTCGCGCCGAATGGCTTCATCTCGTAATCTTTTCCGGCTTGCATGCCGTTCAGCAGAAGAATTTTTTTCATTTGCAGCGCGTACGCCGTGTTGGGCGCATCGACGATCAAAGTTTTTCCCTGCAAGTCCTTGATCGATTTGATTTCCGGCTGCGCCATTAATTCATTTTGCGAACCTTCGCCACCCATCACGATAATCACGTCCTCGTGTGTGAGTTCCACCATGGCCACGGCGTTGTCGACGGCGAGGTAGGCAAGGTCGCCCTTTCCGGCGGCCAGGTTGGCGCGCAGGACATCGGAATTCGGCAAGTTCTCCGTTTCCACTTCGAGGCCGTACTTCGCGAAAAGTCCCTGCTTGTCCGCGGCGGCAAACTGCAGCGGACGCCCGAGCAGTGTCAGCACTTTGATTCTGTGCGCGCTGCGCGCCTGGGCGAACGCGCCGCTGCAGCAAAGAAAACCAGCGGCGAGAATTGACAGGCAGGCAATTCGAATGGTGCGCATCATCCTTCACTCCTTTGTATTGCGGAGAACGCGACGAGAAAGCGCTCCAGGCTTGCGGCTCTGCGTTCTCTGTGTTCTCAGCGAACTCCGGGTTCGTTCTGGTTCTTGCGCTTGCCTCAGGCCTTCGTTGAGTTTATCGGACGACCATTCCTCCACCGGTGCCGGTTACGACTCATCGCGCTTCGCCCCGTTCGAACGAGCAATGGGGGAATAGCACTAAATAGCATCCAAAAGGTATGACCGCTGTACCATTCGCTAAGGGAGGCTGTCAAGAATATACTTCTAGAAGTAAGAAAGACTTACAGTTAGAGTGATTTTCGAAAAAGCGTGCGGGTATAGTGGATGGACCAAATTGAGGAAATGTCGGTGGTGGAGAAAGACGGTTTTCCAGTCGAGCGAACGTCCGGAAGAGGAATCGCGATAGAGTGGAATCTGTAACAATGCGGGACATAGGAGGAATGCAAGGAGAGAAGCGAAATGGCGATAGCAACGATCAATCCGGCGACGGGGCAAGTGCTGAAGACATTCGAGGCGCTATCGGATGCGCAGATTGAGGCGAAGCTGCAGAAGGCCGCAGACACGTTTTTGAGTTACCGGAAAGTGCCGTTCGCGGAGCGCGCGCGGATGATGACGAAGGCGGCGGCAATTCTGGACGGCGAAAAAGAGACTTTTGCGCGGGTGATGACGACCGAGATGGGCAAGACGCTGCGGTCGGCGGTGGATGAGGCGGCGAAGTGCGCTTGGGTGTGCCGGTATTACGCGGAGAACGCGGAGAAATTTCTGGCGGACGAGATCGTGGACACGACGGCGAGCCGGAGCTACATCCGTTACCAACCGCTGGGGCCGGTGCTGGCGGTGATGCCGTGGAATTTTCCGTTTTGGCAGGTGCTGCGATTCGCAGCGCCGGCGTTGATGGCCGGAAACGTTGGGCTCTTGAAGCATGCTTCGATCGTTCCGCAAAGCGCGCTGGCGATCGAGGACGTCTTCCGGAGGGCCGGGTTCCCCGACGGGGCTTTCCAGACACTTCTGGTGGGTTCGCAAAAAGTGGACAGAATCCTCGGAGATCCGCGGGTCATGGCGGCCACGCTGACGGGAAGCGAGGGAGCGGGAATCGAGGTGGGAATTGGGGCGGCGAAGAGGATCAAGAAAGTGGTGCTGGAATTGGGGGGAAGCGATCCCTTCATCGTGATGCCGAGCGCGAACTTGGAGGTGGCGGCGGCCACGGCGGTGAAAGCGCGGATATTCAATAACGGACAATCGTGCATTGCGGCGAAGCGTTTTATTGTGGCGGAATCCATTGCGGAGAAATTCGAGAAAATATTCGCGGAGAAAATGGCGGCGCTGAAAGTCGGTGATCCGTTCGACGAAAAGACGGAACTGGGGCCACTCTCGACCGCGGATGGACTGGTGGACTTGGACCGCGACGTGAAGAAGACCGTCGAGGCTGGGGCGAAGGTCCTGACCGGCGGTAAACGGCTGGATCGTCCGGGGAACTTTTATGCTCCCACGGTGCTGACGCATATTCCGAAGGGATCGCCGGCGCACAAGGAGGAGCTGTTTGGGCCGGTGGCGAGCGTATTCCGGGCCAAGGACGTGGAGGATGCGATACGAATCGCCAACGACAGCCGTTTCGGACTAGGGGCAAGCGCCTGGACGAATGACAAGGAGGAGCGCGAGCGCTTTATCAGCGATCTGGAATCGGGGATGGTATTTATAAACCGCATGGTGGCTTCCGATCCCCGCATGCCCTTTGGAGGAGTGAAGTGGTCGGGGCATGGAAGGGAACTGGGGGCGCATGGAATTCGGGAGTTTACCAACATCAAGACGGTGTGGATTGAGGAAGCCTCGTAAAAGATTTGCGGAATGGAGGAGGGGGTGGTAGATTGGTCCAACAACTCAACCAGGTTCTGAGGAGTCCCCGGTAAAACCACTGGACTTAGGCGAGTTTTGTTTGGTACGGCGGTCGTACCAAAGAGTAGACTGACTTCTTTCGAGGGGATGTCATGTACAAGATCGTGCGTTCTTCTCGCCTATACGAACAGATTGTGCAGCAGGTCGAGGAATCCATCCAAAAGGGAACGACGAAGCCCGGGGACCAACTCCCACCCGAACGGGAACTTGCGCAACAGTTTGGAGTGAGCCGCACGGCGGTGCGCGAAGCGGTCAAAGCCCTTCACGAAAAGGGTCTGGTGGAAGCCTATCCGGGCCGCGGAACCTTTATTACCGAAGGCACCTCGTATTCCATGCGGCAGTCACTGGACCGGATGCTGAAGGTCGGACAAGCCGAGGGATCCGGCTATCTGGCGGAAGTGCGCGAAATCCTGGAGCCGGAGATTGCCGCGCTGGCGGCCACGCGCGTCGACGAGGAGGACCTTGCTTCGATGCGGGAGCAGATTGCCATCATGGATAGCGCGCGCAAGGATCCGGAGGCGTTCATTGAGGCGGATCTGGATTTTCACCTGGCGCTCGCCGAGGCGGCTGCCAATCCGCTGATCCTTTCGTTGATCGATTCGATTGTGGGGCTGCTGCGAGAACAGCGGATGGGAATCTTCCAGGTGGAAGGCGGGCCGGAGCGGGGGCAATACCATCATAAAAGGATTTTTGAAGCGGTCGTGCATCGCGACCCGGCGGGAGCGCGGGAAGCGATGAAGGGGCACTTGCGGCAAGTGCGGGAGGATTCGCGGCGGGCGCCGAGGGGCCAGGAAGCTTGAGAAGAGTTTTCAGTTATAAGTTGTAAGTTTTTGGCCGGAGAAGAAGGGTTCATGGCGAAGCTGGGATTTGTGGGACTGGGAGTGATGGGCAGCGAGATGGTGAACCGGCTGCTCGGGAAGGGCCACAGCGTAACTGGGTACAACCGCACGCGTTCGAAGGCGGAATGGCTCGTCAAGAAGGGGATGAAGTGGGCGGACTCGCCGCGCGCGGTGGTGGCGGCGTCCGATTTTGCGTTTTCGATGGTCACGAATTCCGCGGCGCTTGGCGCGGTGATGAACGGGCCGGAGGGAATGCTGGCGGGAGCGGCGCCGGGCAAGATTTTCGTGGACATGAGCACGGTGAGTCCGGCGTACAGCCGGGAAGTTGCGGGCAAAGTGAGAGAAAAGGGCGGGGACATGGTGGACTCGCCGGTTTCCGGGAGCGTGATCACACTGCAAGAGGGAAAGCTCTCGGTGATGGTGGGCGGGCGGAAAGAAACGTTCGAGAAAGTAAGGCCGCTGTTGCTGGACATCGGGCCGAAAGTCACGTACGTGGGAGACAACGGCCTGGCGCTGGTGATGAAGATCGGGACGAACCTGAGCCTGGCGGTGCAGATGCTGGCGTTTTGCGAGGGAGTGCTGCTGGCGGAAAAGAGCGGGATCGCGCGCGAGACCGCGGTGGATGTGCTGACGCATAGCGTGATTGGTTCGCCGATGGTGCAGTATCGCGGGCCGTTTATTTTGAAGAGGCCGGAAGAAGCGTGGTTCAACGTCAACATGATGCAGAAAGACATGAACCTGGCGCTGGAGCTGGGGCGGCAACTGGACGTGCCGATGCCGACGACCTCGATCACGAATGAATTCCTGACGGCGGCGAGAGGGATGGGATTGGCGGAAAAGGATTTTGCGGTGCTGTTCGATGTACTGGCGCAGATGTCCGGAGTGAAGCCATGACAATAGCAACGGATCCATCCAAAACCAAAGTGGAAGCGAAGACCGAAAACTGGATGCGCATGTACCGGCGGATGGTGATGATCCGGGAGTTCGAAGAGCAGGTGAACGAACTCTATACGCGGGCGCTGATGCCGGGGCTGGCGCACCTTTATATCGGCGAAGAAGCGGTGGCGGTGGGAATTTGCGAAGCGCTGCGGCCGGACGATTACATTACGAGCACGCACCGGGGCCATGGACATTGCGTGGCAAAAGGCGCTTCGCCGGACCGGATGTTTGCGGAGTTGCTGGGCAAAGAGGCGGGATATTGCCGGGGTAAAGGCGGGTCGATGCACATTGCGGACCCGGCGACGGGGAATCTTGGGGCGAACGCGATTGTCGGCGGGAGCGCAGGAATTGCGACGGGAGCGGCGCTTTCTTCGAAGAGATTGGGAACCGGACAAGTGGCGGTGTGTTTTTTTGGCGAAGGAGCGCTGGGGCAGGGCGTTTTGTATGAAGTGATGAACCTGGCGGCGCTGTGGAAATTGCCGGTGGTTTACGTTTGCGAGAACAATCTTTATACGGAATACACGCACTATTCGGAGACGACGGCGGGTGACATTCTGGCGCGCGGGACGGCATTTGGGGTGGCGGCGGAAAGCGTAGACGGGCAAGACGTGCGAGCGGTGTACGCGACGGCGCAGCGGTTGGTGGAGCGGGCGCGAAAGGGCGAAGGGCCGGCGTTTCTGGTTTGCAATACGTATCGCTACACGGGGCATCACGTGGGCGACATCAACCGCGAATATTACCGTTCGAAACAAGAAGAACTGGAATGGAAGACCAAGCGGGACCCGATTAAAAATTATACGCAATGGCTCGTCGAACAGAAGATTTCGGATGAGGGAAGGTTGAAGGAGATTCAGGAAGAAGTGCGGGCGGAGATGAAAGCGGCAGTAGAGTTTGCGATTGCCGCGCCGTATCCGACCGTAGACCAGGTGGACCAGGACGTTTATGCCTGAAGTGGCGACGAGAGAATTGACGTTCGCACAAGCGGTTCGTGAAGCGCTGGCGGAAGAGATGCGGCGCGATAAACGGGTGTGCATTTTTGGCGAGGACGTCGCGGAAGCGGGGACGCCGTTCAAAGTATTGTCCGGACTGGTGGAGGAGTTTGGCGCGGAACGGGTGATCGATACGCCGATTTCGGAAGCGGGATTCACGGGGATGGGAGTCGGGGCGGCGATGACGGGGTTGCGGCCTGTAGTCGATATCATGTTCGGAGATTTTCTGACGCTGACGATGGACCAGATGGTGAACCAGGCGGCGAAGGTGCATTACATGTCCGGCGGGACGTGGAAAGTGCCGATGGTTTTGCGGACAACGCTGGGCGCTACGCGGCGATCGGCGGCGCAACATTCGCAGTCGCTGCACGCGTGGCTGAGCCATGTGCCGGGATTGAAAGTGGTGATGCCCTCGACGCCTTACGACGCGAAGGGGCTTTTGAAAACGGCGATTCGCGATGAGAACCCGGTGGTGTTTTTTGAAGACAAGATGATGTACAAACTGAAAGGGCCGGTGCCGGAGGAGGAGTACACGATTCCGCTGGGCGCGGCGGACGTGAAGCGCGAGGGCGAGGACATTACGATTGTGGCGACGAGCAGCATGGTGCAAGTGGCGCTGGGCGCGGCGGAGCTGTTGGAAAAGATTGGCGTGAGCGCGGAAGTGATCGATCCGCGGACGACTTGGCCGCTGGATGAGAAGACACTGGTGGAATCGGCGAAGAAGACTTCGCGGGCGATGGTGGTGGATGAGGGCTATGGGCGATACGGAGTGACGGGGGAGATAGCGTCCGTGATTGCCGAAGGCGCGTTCTACAACCTGGAGGCGCCGGTGAAACGAATGGGGGCGATGCACGTGCCGATTC
>WNFG01001089.1_pt1 | contig 22821 bp, 17 predicted proteins | sample 5400431 | NCBI WGS metagenome assembly WNFG01 (sample SAMN13153346, study PRJNA577476) | soil metagenome | isolation source: 120 cm saprolite under Douglas fir tree site 2 hole 3 replicate 2 | place: USA:California | collected 2015-04-18 | reverse complement strand
CCGCCCATAGATGGCCCGGAAATACTCCCATTTCCCCTTACGCCCCAAGTAAACCCTCCCCAAATCGTCTCTGGCTCGGGTTACATCTTAAATGGCGCGACGTTGTCCCCTTCGGTTACATTTTAGATGGCTCGATACGACGCATTGACTGTCAGCATCTCCGCCTTATAATCGTTGTCTCCGCATGCCGCGCGGGGTATCACGCGCGGTCTCTGGATCAGCTCAGCGACGTGAACACCACACTCCTACTCACGATATTTCTCGCGGCGCAGAATTCCATCAGCCATTACTGGCACAAGATTACGGACAAGACTTTTGCGGGCATCTATCACGCAAACGCCTTCGACCTCGCGATGATGATTCCCTATTTCATGGTCCTCTTTGTCCTGGCGGTTTATGGCCTGCACCGCTACTGGCTGGTCTACGACTATTTTGCCTATGCGAAGAATGTTCCCCTACCCCCGCCCGAGGTCAAGGAATGGCCGCGCGTCACGATTCAGCTCCCGATATTCAACGAGCGCTACGTGATCGAGCGGCTCGTCGAAGCCGTCTCGCATTTCGATTACCCCGCCGAGCTCCTGGACGTGCAGGTATTGGACGATTCCACTGATGAAACGCAACAAGTCGCGCGTGCTTGCGTGGAGCGCCACGCTGCGCAGGGCACGCCAATCACTTACATCCATCGCACCAACCGCGAAGGCTATAAAGCCGGCGCGCTGGAAAATGGGCTGAAGACCGCAGTAGGCGAGTTCGTCGCCATCTTCGACGCAGACTTTCTTCCAGAGCCCGATTTCCTTCGCCGCACGATTCCCTATTTCATGAATCCCGACGGTGGCGAAAAAATTGGCATGGTGCAGACGCGCTGGACGTATCTCAACAGCGACTACTCCTTGCTCACCAACGTCGAAACCATCTTGCTTGACGGCCATTTCGTCGTGGAGCATGGCGCGCGCTCCCGCCGCGGCACTTTCTTCAATTTCAACGGCACCGCCGGCGTGTGGCGACGCAAGGCGATCGATGAAGCCGGTGGCTGGGAGCACGATACGCTCACCGAAGACACCGATCTTTCCTACCGCTCGCAGCTCAAGGGCTGGAAATTCCTCTACCTCCCCCAAATCGAGTGCGCTTCCGAGCTTCCCGTGGACATGAACGGCTTCAAAGCGCAGCAGGCGCGCTGGGCCAAGGGCCTGATGCAGACCGCGAAGAAAATCCTGCCGAAGGTTTTGAAGTCCGATGCACCTCGGCACGTCAAAGCCGAGGCCTTTTTTCATCTGACGGCCAACATCAGCTACCCGCTCATGGTGCTGCTCTCGACGATGTTGTTGCCGGTGATGATCGTGCGCTTCCAGCAAGGCTGGTTTCAGATGCTGCTGATCGACTTGCCTTTGTTCCTTGCTTCCACGTGCTCGATCTCCAGCTTCTATCTCGTGGCGCAAAGAGAGCTTCGCCCCAAGACCTGGCGGCGCACGTTTTTCTATTTGCCGTTCGTCATGGCAACGGGCATCGGAATATCTGTGCGCAACGCCCAAGCGGTCCTGGAAGCCATCGTTGGAAAGAAAAGCGAATTCGCGCGCACGCCAAAATTCAATATCGAAGGCAAGCAGGGCACCTTCGCGAAAAAGTCCTACAGGAATAAGGCGGGCTGGCTGCCCTACGCGGAAATTGTTCTCGGGCTCTATTTTTCCATGACCGTTGTCTACGCTATCATCAATGAAAATTACGCCACAGCCCCGTTCTTGCTGCTCTTCGTCTGGGGCTATCTCTACACTGGCTTCATGTCCCTCGGCCAGACCTACTTCGCACGGCTGCGTTTCGGCGTCAACGCTCCCGAAATGCGTCCCGCCACTTCCGGCGCTCCGGGCTTCTGATTCTCAATCTTTTTGCAGGTCTTCCTGGGACCCTACCCGTATTTCGAATCAGTGCTGAGCGCTTTTCTCGGTCTCTGCTAAACTCCCCAGGCAGCTTTTCGAGTTTCGACATGGAGCGCGCAGACGCGAATTCGAGCCACTTTACTCATACTATCCAGCCTGGCTTTATCGGCCCTCACGGCACCTGCTCAGCAAAAAACGTGGACCGTCAAAGCCCCAAGCCAATCCCCGCAGCGTCTGGCTCTTGATTCTCTATTGGCGTGAGGGTGTCGCTACAGGGCGTGTAGAATCTGTTTCGAGGTCGAGTTTTCTGGAAACACTTGCCTTCCAAAATGGCGAAATTTCGCTGCATGCCGTCGCCGCAGGTCCGAAGGATGGTGCGGTCGTAGTTCTTCTCCACGGCTTCCCTGAGTATTGGTATGGCTGGCACAAACAGATCGAGCCCTTAGCCGCCGCCGGCTTTCGTGTCATCGTGCCAGACCAGCGCGGCTACAACCTCAGCAGCAAACCCTCCGGTATCGCGGCCTACGTACTAAGCGAACTCGTATCAGACCTGATTGCCATTGCGGATCAGCTCGGCCAGCGGAAAATCTTCCTGGTAGGTCACGATTGGGGCGCTGCCGTCGCATGGAGCGCGGCGCTGCTTCATCCGCAGCGCGTCGCCAAGCTCGTGGTCCTCAATGTCCCGCACCCCTCGGTGATGCGCAAATTCATGATGACGCGCCTGCGCCAGGTGCTCCGAAGCTGGTATATCTTCTTTTTTCAACTCCCCTGGCTGCCGGAAGCCCTTTTCTCAGCCTTCCATTTCCGCGTGGGCGCGCGCTCGCTTCTCCGCTCCAGTCGCCCCGGCACTTTCTCCGCGGAAGATCTTGCTCAATACCGCGCCGCCTGGTCGCACCCTGGCACTCTGACCGGCATGATCCACTGGTATCGCGCGCTATTTCGCTATCCTTCCAAGTTCCCCGACCGCACCGTTCGCGTTCCCACGCGAATCCTGTGGGGAGAACGCGATGCCTTTCTCATTTCGGAAATGGCGCATGAAAGTCTGCGCTACTGCGCCGACGCAGAGCTCTATACCTTCGCGAACGCCGGCCACTGGCTCCAGCACGAAGAATCCGCTCGCGTCTCAGAACATCTGATTGCGTTTTTCCGAAAATAGGGGGCGCGCTACCGGCCGTTTAGCTCGTCAAAGGTTTTATTCAAACTGGAACAGCACAATTTCCGGAATCGATCCGAGGCGCAGCGGCGGCCCCCACGTCCCCGCCCCGCTGGAGGTGTACACCTGCATCTTCCCGATCCGGCTGAGGCCGTAAGCAAACTGCCGGTAGATTCGCCGCGCCACCCAGGTCCAGGGAAAAAACTGGCCGACGTGCGTGTGACCCGAAACCTGCAAGGAAATTCCGGCTTCCTCCGCGACGTGCGGACGATCGGGCGCATGGGTCACCAAAATGCTCGCGCGGCTTCGATCCACACCGATTCCTTGCAATACCGAGCGCAGATGTCCGTCCTGCGTGGCGTGGTTATAAGGCACGCCCACAATCTGCAAATGGTCCGCCTCTACTTTTTCGTTGTGCAGAATATGAACTCCCGCGCCAGTAACGGCTTGCAGGAACTGCGAATCGTCACCGAACAGCTCGTGATTCCCTGCCACAAAATACGTCCCCTGCGGTGCGCGCAAATCACGCAACGGCTCGGCCGCCTGCGCAGCATCGATTGCAGTGCCATCGTACAAATCGCCTGCAACGAAAACTGCATCCGGCTTCTCCTTCATCACCTTTGCCACAATCCGCCGCAAGAAACCTCCGTTCCTCACGTGCCCCAAATGCAAGTCGCTGATGAGCGCGGCTTTGCGCCCGCGCCAGGCTGCCGGCAAGTTCTCCAGCCGGACCGTAATTCGCCGAACTCTCGTCAAACTCGCGTTGAGGACACCGAAGAAGCCGCTCAGCAGCGCCGTACCGAATAGCATTTCCGCAACCCGGTGGAAGTCAGGGTGCCATCCCGCCAGCAGCGCAATCCCGAAGACCATCCAGGACAAAACAGCGGCAAAGAAGAGGAAACTGACGAGTCCGAGCCACACCGCGGCGATTCGGTAAAAGACCCGCAGCACGGAGTTGGTGTGACGAAACGCCAAAACCGACGCCGCCAGGAAACTCACGGACAACGCAGCCAACACAATCTTCAGTAAGGAGTTGGAGGGAAGGTCCTTCCCCGCCACGGAAAACGTCCACGTCTCGTAAAGAAAAACGTGAACCAGAAACAGAATGGACTGAAAAATGGCCAGAAAGCCGATGAAGCGCCCAGGTATTCGCATGTGTATTAGATTCGTAGAGCACGCAAAAGGTCATCTGCAAATAGCGGGGCGGTCCGCCACGAGGAATAGCCTTGCATCAGTGAAATCCGCGAGCCCTTGTCTTCATGCTCCTCGGGATTGCGCGAGAATTTCGGTCGGCGTCCCATTTCAGCTACAATCGCGGGGCCGCGTTGGACGCGGCGAACCCGTTTGCCCTGCGGGTTCAGCACCAAAAATGGCGGTTTCGAGGTGAGCAAATGAGTGGTCACCCACGGCGTATCTGGTCGCGTGTTCGGCTCGCCTCCGCGCCACTAATCCTCTCTGGACTGTTTTGCGCCGTCTTCCTCTTCTCCGTCGCCCAGGCCCAGGAGCGCCGCGAGCGCGAACCCAATAGCGTCTACGCCGAACGCCGCGCCAAGATCGCCGCAGAGGTGGATGGGCCGGTCATTCTTTGGGGTTACACGGGCCGCGAAGAATCAGCTCAAACCTACGTTTTTCATCAGGAAGATGGCTTCTACTACTTGACGGGCCACAACGAAGAAGGCGCCGGCCTGATTTTCCTGCCGGGTGCAAAGAACGGCTCTAGGAACGATAACTGGACCGGCCCGCGGGAGATGTTGTTCCTCCCGCCGAAGGATCCCGCCAAAGAAAAGTGGAACGGCGTTCGCATGTCTCCTTCCGATACGGGGGTTCAAGCACGGACCGGCTTCAGTGCGATTGAAGCTTTTCCGGAGATGCGCGCGACCGTGGAGAGGCTCGCGAAACTCTATCCGACTGTCTATACGATCCTGCCGTACGAAAAAGAAAACGGTGGCTACCCACACGAAAAGGCCGTGGTTGAATGGCTTCAGCTCGCTATGCCGCAAGCCAAGTTGAAAGACGTTCGGCAGGACATCAACGCGTTGCGGCAGATTAAGTCGCCCGGCGAACTTGCTTTCTTGCAGAAGGCCATCGATCTATCCCTCGATGCGCATCTCGAAGCGATGAAAGCGATGCGGCCGGGCCTGTACGAATATCAGATCGGCGCAAAAATGGTGGAAGTGCACGCCTGGGGCGGTTCAGAAGCGGAGGGTTACGCTCCCATCGTCGGCGCCGGCCCCAATTCCACGGTGTTGCACTACGACAAACTCGAACGCAAGATCGCGGACGGAGACATCGTGGTTCTCGACGTGGGCGCGCAGTATTCCGGTTACACCGCGGACATTACGCGCACGATTCCCGCCAACGGCAAGTTCACTCCGCGCCAGCGTGAAATTTATTCCATTGTGCTCGGCGCGCAGAATGTCGCGCTTGCGATGCTCAAGCCCGGCAACAACGTCTGCAAAAAGGGCGACAATAGCGCTTATAAGGTTTCCTACGACTACATCAACTCGCATGGAAAAGATCTGCACGGCAAGCCGCTGGGCCAATATTACATTCATGGCCTGAGTCATCACATGGGCCTGGATGTTCATGACCCGGGCGAGTATTGCGCGCCATTGCGGCCCGGCATGGTCATCACGGTGGAGCCCGGCATCTACATCCCCGAAGAAAATCTCGGCGTTCGAATCGAAGACGACGTCCTCATCACCGAATCCGGCTACAAGTTTCTGAGCGAGCGCCTCACTCGCGACCCCGACGAAATTGAAAAAATCATGGCCGCCGCCGCGAATGAACGCACAAAACGGGCGAAGTGGACACTTGGCGTAGTCGCGCAAGCGCGTGACGAAAGCGTTGAGAGCGAAGAGATAAAAGACCTCGTCGCAAAATATGCCAGGTCGGTTGATAACGCGGACACGGCCCTGGCTGCGCAGGTCTGGTGGAACTCTCCGGAGGTCTCCTTCATCCACCCGTTAGGCCATGAGCATGGGTTCGAGCAAATCAAGCAAAATGTCTACACGCACCTGATGGGCGATACCTTTTCGGAGCGCAAACTGACGGTGCACGACGTTTCCGTTCATGTTTACGGGGACGCGGCCTGGGCCGAGTTTTATTGGGATTTCGTCGCCAAGTTCAGAAAAGATGGCTCGCCCCTTACGACTCACGGGAGGGAAACGCAGCTCTATCACAAGGAACAGGGTGGCTGGCGATTGGTTCACGTACACTATTCCGGGGTGCCGGTTACTGGAGAGCGCCAGGGTTCCGGGAGCGCTGATTGACCCGTTTGAATCCCGGCCTTTATACTGTAGATTCGCGCTGGGCGTGAAATTCCTCCCAGCGTGCCTCGAGTCATTCCGGACGTGGCCATGTTCATGGCCCGCCTGAATTTCCGAAATCAGCCACTTGCGAAATGGGAGCATATGAGCAGCGTCAAAGCGACACAACTCCGCCCCGGCATGGTCATCCAGCACGAGGGCCAGCTTTTCACTATCTTCAGCGTCGATCACCGCACGCCCGGCAACAAACGCGGCTCCATGCAGACGCGCATGAGAAACCTCCGCACCGGCTCCATCATCGATTATCGGTTCCGCGCAGAAGAATTCGTGGACCGCGCCATCCTTGACGAAGTCGAATTCGAGTACCTCTACAGCGAAGGCGACGATTTTCACTTCATGAATACGAAGAACTACGAGCAGATGCAGATGAGCCGCGAAGAGCTGGGCGAAACCGTTTACTACCTGATTCCCAGCACCATCGTGAAGGTCGAATTCTTCGAGGATAAAGCCATCGGCGTGGACTTGCCCGATACCATGGACATGAAAGTGATCCAGACCGAGCCGACATTGCAGAAGGCCACGGCCAGCGCGGTGATGAAGCCCGCAACGCTCGAGACCGGCCTGGTAGTCCAGGTCCCTCCGTTCGTAAACGAAGGCGACCGAATCAAGGTCGACACCTCGGAAGCGCGTTACGTGCAACGCGTCGAATAGCTCGCAGTTTTTAGTTTTGGTTTTCGGTTTCGAATGCTACTGTTGTGTTGTGAGTTTCTAGTTTCCTGATTTCTATCTTTTGTCTGAGTTTCCGCCTCCGCAGCTAATTTCAGCGCAAGCCGGAATTAGAAGAGGCAGGACGGCGCCCTGGGTAGAACCAGGGCGCTTTTGTTTTGCGGCATAAGCAACTCGAAATTCATCAGTCAGCGCTGCGCTAGTGTTTCCCTGCCCACCCCGTCATGGTTTTCTCGCCGGCAGGATGCGCGCCGAAGACCCGGTCGAAGATGGCATCCACATACCGCAATTGCCGCTGCAAATCGAAAGTGTGAGCTAGCGCCTTGGCATCCAGATATTTGGCGATGCGCGCATCCGCCGCGACGCGGTCGCGGAAGCTGCTCTCCGATTCCCACGCGGCCATGGCGTTTTCCTGCACCGCCTTGTATGCATCGTCGCGCGGCATGCCTTTCTCCACCAGGTCCTGCAGCAGCTGCCCCGAGAACACCAGGCCGTGTGTGGACTCCAGGTTGCGCAACATGCGCTCGGGAAAGACGCGCATGTTGAAAAGGATGCCAGACATCTTCTCAAGCATATAGTCCACGAGAATCGTGGAGTCCGGAAGAATAATTCGCTCCACGGAGCTGTGAGAAATATCCCGCTCGTGCCAGAGACCGATGTTTTCATACGCCGCTAACATGTTGGAGCGCACCAGGCGCGCCAGCCCGCAGATCTGTTCGCACGTGACGGGATTGCGCTTGTGCGGCATGGCGGAACTGCCGCGTTGCTCTTCGCCGAACGGCTCTTCGGCCTCCCGGACTTCGGTGCGCTGCAGATGCCGGATTTCCAGCGCGATTTTTTCCAGCGTGGCGGCGATCAGCGCCAACGTGCTGAGGTAGTGCGCGTGGCGGTCACGCTGAATCACCTGCGAGGACACGGGCGCAACTTTCAGTCCGAGCCTCTTGCAGATGCGCTCTTCCATTTCCGGACCAAGGTGCGAGGCATTGCCGACGGCACCGGAAATTTTTCCGACGGCCATCTGTCCGGCGGCTTCACGGAAGCGCGCGATGTTGCGCTGATTTTCCGCAAACCAATTGGCGATTTTCAAGCCAAACGTAATCGGCTCGGCGTGCACGCCATGCGTGCGTCCGATTTGGGGTGTGTGGCGAAATTCGTGTGCGCGCAGATCGAGCGCCTCGCCGAAGAGCACGAGATTCCGCTCGATCAGCTTGGAAGCTTCGCGAATCTGGAGAGCCTGCGCCGTGTCCACGACGTCGTTCGACGTCATTCCGTAGTGCAGCCACCGGGCCGCGGCAGGATCGCCGATCGATTCGCCCACCGCCATGGTGAACGCAATGACATCGTGCTTCACGCGCGCTTCAAGCTCCTGGATCCGCGCCACGTCGACCTTCGCCCGGGAGCGAATTGCCACCGCAGCGTCATTGGGTACATGCCCGTTCTCAGCCAGCGTTTCTGTGGCGGCGAGCTCTACCTCCAGCCACTTGCCGAATTTATTTTCGTCGCTCCAAACGTGGCCCATCTCCGGGCGTGTGTAGCGTGGAATCAAAGCCATCTCCTCAAGCGCAAGAACAGAAAATCGCGGAATTTCCAGGTCGTTGCTCTCTCCATGATACCGCAGATGAGGGTGCTGGCGGGGCCTACGGAAGCCCCGCGGGCGTCCGGATTTGGGATGCGGAGTCGCGCAAGTGGGCGCAGGTGGATGGAGAGGCAAGCCAACCGGCGGGATAAACCATTGTTGAAAAAGGAGTTGAACGTCTTCCCACAGCGGCACTGGACTTGCACGGAGCAAGGGTGTAGACCGTCTACTGGTTGGATGTAGAATGTCGACCCCCTAGGACAAGACCTTCGGCGGGGTCGCCACGTCAAAGGGACAGCAGGAGCAAACGCGCCGCCGTGGGGAGCGAAGATGGCCGAGAAAAAAGACCGCTATCAAAACCGGATTGAGCTGCTTCAAGGGACACTGGACCTGCTGATCCTGCAAACCTTGCAATGGGGGCCGCAGCACGGCTACGGCATCAGCGTGGCCATCCGCAATCGCTCCGGCGAAACGCTCCAGGTGGATACCGGTTCGCTCTATCCCGCATTGCACCGGCTGGAAAAGCAGAAGTGGATCAAAGCGGAATGGAAGACGTCGGAAAATAAGCAGCGAGCGAAGTTTTATCGACTGACGGCCACCGGCAAAAAGCAATTGAGCAAGGAACGCTCCAAGTGGGCGCAACTCTCCGATGCGATTGCAGGTGTACTAAGTCCCTTTGAAAGGTAGTACGCACCATGAACTTTCTTTGGTGGAGACGCGAACGTCAGGACCGTGAACTGCGGGACGAGATCCAAAGCCACCTGGAAATGGCGAAGCGTGATCGTGTCGAGCGTGGCCAGGACAAGGAAGAAGCCGAACGCGCAGTTCGTCGCGAATTTGGAAACGTGGGATTGGTGAGGGAAGTCACGCGAGACGTTTGGGGATGGGGCTTATTCGAACGTCTCATGCAGGACCTCCGTTTTGGCGTTCGCATGCTGGCGAAATCGCCCGGTTTTGCCGCCGTGGCGATTCTGACGATGACCCTGGGAATCGGCGCCAACACCGCACTGTTTTCCGTCGTCAATGGCATTCTCCTGAATCCCCTGCCCTATCCCGACCCGGAGCAACTCGTCACGCTCGCCGAGAGCAAGCCGAACTTTGATTCCGGCTCCATCTCCTTCCCGAACTTTCGCGACTGGCGCAAGGACAACCGCACGTTTTCCATGATGGGGATTTCTCGAAGCTACTCCTATAGTTTGACGGGCAGGGGCGAAGCGGAACAAGTAAGCGCGGAGTTCATTTCTTCAGACTACCTTGCGGTGCTCGGCGTCAAGCCCGTGATAGGACGTCTGTTTTCCGAGGGCGAAGACGATATGGGCGCCAGCCCCATCGTGCTGATCGGCGAAGGATTCTGGAATCGGAAGTTTGGCGCCGCTCCGGACATCGTCGGACAGGGACTCACTCTGGACGGTCGAACCTTCACCATCGTTGGTGTAGTCCCGGCAAGTTTCAAGCTGCAAGTCTGGAGCTTCCGTCCCAGCGACGTCTACGCCCCCATTGGCCAGTGGACCAATCCCTTTCTTAACGTCAGAACGGCGGGGCTCGGCTTTCACGGCGTTGGCCGACTGAAACCGGGCGTGACCATCCAGCAGGCGCGGGCCGACATGAAGCGTGTGACAGGAGATTTGGCTGCCGCGTTTCCGGATGCCGACACAGGCATCGGCGCCACGCTTATGCCTCTCAAAGAACAGATGGTTGGCTACTTGCGCCCGCTTCTGCTCGTTTTGCTCGCAGCGGTTGGGTTTGTGCTCCTGATCGCGTGCGTAAACGTGGCCAACCTGCTTATGGCCCGCGCAACGGGAAGAACACGCGAATTCGCGGTGCGCGCCGCGCTCGGCGCAGACCGGGGAAGAATCGTGCGCCAGTTGCTAACGGAAAGCATGTTGTTGGCCCTCACTGGAGGAGGGCTTGGCTTATTGTTGGCGGCCTGGGGCACTAAGGTCGCGCTGCGGAATTTACCTTCCGCGTTGCCGCGCGCAAACGAGATTGGCCTAGACCTTCGCGTATTGCTGTTCACCATGGGCGCCTCGCTGCTATGCGGGATTTTGTTCGGACTGGTGCCAGCGCTTAGGACTTCGAAGCCCAACCTGCACGACACGCTGAAAGAAGGCGGCCGCGGGGCGAGCGGCGGGAAACACCGGGCGCAGGGAGTTTTTGTCGTTTCGGAAATGGCTATGGCACTGGTGCTCCTGATCGCAGCAGGATTGATGATCCGCAGCTTGAGCGCCCTGTGGAACGTGAACCCCGGTTTCGACTCCCACAACGTTTTATCGTTTGGCGTGGCTCTTGCCCCTTCCACGAAAGCCACAAGCCCGGACGCGGTTCGGGCGCAGCTCCGGGAAGTCCAAAACAGGCTGGCATCGACTCCGGGAGTGAAGGCCGCTTCGCTCTCCTGGGGAGCGCTGCCGCTCGGGGGCGACGATGAAGATCTCTTCTACCTCGAAGGCCAGCCCAAGCCCGCGAGCGAGAACGACATGAGCTGGGCTATCAGTTATGTTGTGCAAGAAGACTACTTAAAGGTGATGCGAATTCCGCTCCAGCGCGGACGTTTCCTTACGGCCCAGGATAGTGAACACTCCTCGCATGTCATCGTGATTGATGACTTCTTCGCGCGGAAATTCTTTGGGGACGAGGACCCGGTTGGAAAACGCGTGATTCTGAATAGTAAGGGAGGTGTAGCGGAGATCGTCGGCGTCGTCGGGCACGTAAAGCAATGGGGACTGGATTCCGACGACAAACAATCGCTTCGCGCACAACTCTATTTCCCCTTCATGCAGCTCCCCGACGCGGCCATGCAGCCGTCATCCTGGAGCGGCACGGGAGTCGTGGTGCGCTTTGAAGGAGATGCGCACGCCGTTGCGACGGCCATCCGCTCTGGGCTGCGCGGGATGAGTGGCGAGCAAGTGATGTATAGCGTGCAGACCATGGAAGAGGTCATCGCGGATACGCTCGCGGAGCGCCGCGTCTCCATGATCGTGCTAGGCGCCTTCGCAGCGCTGGCCTTGGGGCTGGCAAGCATTGGAACCTACGGCGTGATTTCCTACCTGGTCGGCCAGCGCACGCACGAGATCGGTATCCGCATGGCCCTTGGTGCAAAGCAAGGCGATGTAATGAGGCTGGTCTTGCGCGAGGGCCTGAAGATGACCGCGCTCGGCGTGGTCCTCGGGCTAATCGCGGCCGCCGGACTCACCCGCTTGATGGCCAATTTGCTTTTCGGCGTCAGCGCAACCGATCCGCCGACCTTTGCGGGTGTGGCTGTGGTTCTGACCTTCGTCGCACTCGTCGCCTGCTACGTGCCCGCGCTGCGCGCCATGAAGGTCGATCCCATCGTAGCCTTGCGCTACGAGTAAGGGCACGATACATCGTACCCTTTCCTTTGACCTTGCTCTAGGCTCGCCTTTTACCCAGAGCGAAGGCGAAGGGCCGAGGCGGGCCGCTGGCCCTTGCCCCACCTTGTTGTTCCTCCTTGTCTAATCCGCTGTCTGCGTTATGTTGTTGACCCATAAGGCGCTACAAGCGACCTAACCGCAAACGCCAAATCCTGTCTAATAAATCGGATGCAACAAAGCATCGAGAGCGCCCAGGCCATCGCAGCAAGCGACGCCCTCGCCGTCGAGCGCACGCTCGCGGGCGAGCGCGATGCCTTTCGCGTTCTCGTCGAGCGGCACAGCCACAACGTGTTCCGGCTAGCCTTTCGCATGACCAGGAATCAGCATGACGCGGAAGAGATCGTCCAGGAGGCTTTTTTGCGCGCGTATCAGAAGCTGGGGCAATTCGCGGCACGCGCCAATTTCGGAACGTGGGTTTACCGCATCGCCGCAAACTACGCGATTGACCGCATGCGCCAGAAGCAAAAGGAGGATGCGCGCAGGCAAGCGCCCGGCCCGCAAGAAGCGGACGGAATCGAAGACGATCCCGTGAGCCGCGTTCCCGATGCCGCGCCGACGCCGGAGCGTCTGACGCAAAGCATCGAGCTGCGCAAACAAATGGAACACGCACTGGCCGCTCTCTCCCATGCCGAACGCACCGCCTTCGTCATGCGCCACTGGGAAGGATGCGGCATTGAGGAAATCGCGGCGGTCTTGAAATTGAATTCGAGCGCGGCGAAGAACACCGTTTTTCGTGCGGTGCAGAAACTGCGGCTTGCCCTGCAACCCTTGGTGGGAACAAGAACACAGGCGCGAGCCATGGGAACGGAATCATGAAACACATGACCGAACAAGAACTGATTGCATATCGCGAGGGCGTCGTGGAGCAGCGCGCCGCAATTTCAACGCACCTCGCGGCCTGCCACGAATGTCGCGAGGAGCTCGAGCGCATCGAAGCGGTCCTCGGCGCTCTCGATACCCTGCCTGTCGCGGATCCCGGCGCGGACTACGGCCGCCGCGTTTGGCAGCAGATTGCTTCGCGGCTGCCGGAGAGACCGGATGCATGGTGGCAGGTGTGGTTCCAGCCCCGTCGGCTCGCCGTGATCGGAGCGCTCGCCGTGCTCATCGTCGCGGCCTTCGTTGCCGGGAGAATCACGAAACGAGGCCCTGACAAAGACACCATCGCCAGCACGGAGCAGGTGCGGGAGCGCATCCTGATCGTCGCCGTGGGCGAACACCTCGGCCATTCCGAGCGAATGCTCGTGGAACTTTCCAACGCGGTGCCCAGCGATCCGCGACAGAAAGAAGTGAACATCTCCGCCGAGCAGCGGCGCGCGGAAGATTTGCTCCAGGAAAACCGCCTGTATCGCCAGACCGCGCTGCAAGAGGGTGATACCGGGCTTGCCAACACGCTCGACGAACTGGAACGCGTGCTCCTGGACGTCGCGCATAGTCCGGAGGAAGTTACCCCGAAGCAACTCGAAGTCATTCGTCAAAAGATCGAAGCGCGAGGAATTTTGTTCAAAGTCCGGGTGGTCGGCAAGGAACTGCAGCAACGGCAGGAGGCCACGCGGCCTGCGCCAGTGCAGAACGATTCTAGGAAAAGAGAGAGGAACAAAGTATGACCATCGGAAACTCATCGAGACCCAGCGGCATGGTCTGGCTCGCTATCGCAGCGCTGCTGCTGGCGCCAGTCGGCACACGCGCGCATCGGCTCACGAAAACGAACGTGCAAGCCGCGGACTCTCTCCAAGACCCGCAAGAGCTCCCGGGTAAGGAACAGGAGCGGCGCGACCGCGCGCAAGAAGCACGCGACCGAGAGCAGGAGAGACGCGATCGCGAAGAGGAAGCGCGCGACCGTGCGCAAGAAAGGCTGGGCCGGCTGCAGGAATTGTACGACGACGGCCGCGAAGCTCTGGACGAGGACCGCTACGATCAGGCGGAGTCGAAATTCAAGCAGCTTGTGGACATGAACGGTCCGCAGACAGACGCCGCGCTCTACTGGAAAGCGTATGCGGAAAACAAAAGAGGTAAGCGCGACACCGCACTGGCTACCATCGCGGACCTCAAGCGCCGCTTTCCGCAAAGCCGCTGGCAAAAAGATGCTAGCGCCCTGGAAATCGAAGTGCGCCAATCCACGGGGAATCCCGCGCATCCAGAAAACCAGAGCGACGACGAGCTGAAGATGCTGGCCATCCAGGGGCTCATGAACAGCGATCCGGAACGGGCCATGCCATTGCTCGAAAAAGTGCTAAACGGCTCGGCGTCGCCGAGGGAAAAGTCCAAAGCGCTCTTTGTCATGGCGCAGAGCGGCTCGCCGCAATCCCGCGAAATTCTCGGCAGAATCGCGCGCGGACAGAGCAGTCCCGAGTTGCAGCGCAAAGCGGTCGAATATCTGGGAATCTTCGGTGGCGCTGAATCGCGCAAGGCGTTGGCGGAAGTCTATGCCTCGACAAGCGACGCTTCCGTGAAGCACGCCATTCTTCGCAGCTACATGATCGGCGGCGATCACGAACGTCTTTTCGCCGCGGCGAAGGGCGAGAAAGATGAGTCGCTGCGCCGCGAGGCCATCCGGCAGCTTGGCTTGGTCCACGGCACGAGTGAACTGGAGCAGTTGTACCAGACGGAAACCTCCACGGACGTCCGCCGGGAGATTCTCCAGGCGTTCTTCCTCGCGGGCGACTCGGCCAAACTCCTGCAGGCCGCGCAATCGGAAAAAGATCCGGAGCTGCGCCGCGCCGCGATCCGCAACCTGGGACTCGTCCATTCGAACGATTCAGGCAAGGCCCTGCAGGCCATTTATGCGAAAGAGACAGACCGCGAAGTGCGCGAAGAAGTGTTGAACGCTTTCTTCCTGCAAAACAACGCCTCCGCTCTTGTGGCCATTGCCCGCGCTGAAAAGGACCCCGAACTGAAAAAGACCGCGGTGCAGAAACTCTCCCTTATGCATTCAAAAGAAGGCACCGATTACCTGATGGAACTTCTCCAAAAGTGAGGCCACTCATGCGAATCATTCGAATCGAACAAGTCGTGCTTGGCGCGATGCTCTTTGCGCCCGCGGCACACGCCGCGCAGCGCACCGCCGAAATGCCGCGCTTCGAAAACGCGAAGGTCGAGACGCGGCAAGTAACGGGAAGTCTCGAAGCGACAGTCCGCGATCTCGCGGGAAAGGCCGAAAAGCCGGAGTGGATTGGCTACAGCGTCGATCAAATTGGCGGCGGGCACAGCGTCTGCTGCGGCAATTATCATGACGGCGAAGGTTGCGGCAGCTGCAACCTCGAGAAGGATCATGATGGCACAACGACCACGACGCAGAAGACCGGAACCGTAAAGCTCGAAGGAGCGCGGCAACTCGTCGTGCTCTTTCGTGTGGAAGCAAAACAGGTCATGCGCATACGCGTTGCTTCGGAAGATTGCACGTTGGATGCAGGTGGGTTGCCGTTCGTCTGGCTGACCGGAGTGAAACCCGCGGAGAGCGTCGCGCTTCTGGAGACCTACGTGCGCGGCGCACATTTCGACGAGCATGGAGACCACGGTATCGGCCATGGAGCCTTGACGGCGATTGCGCTCCATATCGACCCATCCGCCGATCGCGCATTCGAATCGTTTATTAAACCCGACCAACCCGAGGGCCTCCGCCGCCAGGCGGCCTTCTGGCTGGGCGCCGCACGCGGCAAACCCGGATTTACTGCATTGCAGCGCATGGCAAAAAGCGATCCGAGCTCCGACGTGCGCGCCCACGTAGCATTCGCCCTTTCCGTCAGCCACGAAACCGGCGCCATCGACGAAATCATTCGAATGGCGCACGATGACACAAGCGCACATGTCCGTGGTCAGGCCCTTTTCTGGCTCGCGCAAAAAGCCGGGCAAAAAGCCGTGGGCACAATCGCCGGCGCAATTGACAACGATCCGGACACCGAAGTGAAAACGAAGGCGGTATTCGCCCTCAGCCAGTTGCCAAGAGAAGAAGGCGTCCCGAAACTGATCGAAGTCGCCCAGAACAATCGCAATCGCGAAGTTCGAAAGCAAGCCATGTTCTGGCTCGGCCAATCCCACGATCCGCGCGCCCTGCAATTCTTCGAAAAAGTGCTCTCGCAGTGAAGCGTTAGCGCAGAAGATCCTCGAGCTGCACGCGCGTGTCGGTTTTGGAATCGCGATACTTCACAATCACGGCCGCCTGCAGTGAAAGCCCCCATTTTGCGCCGGTTGCATGCGAGACCGCGCGCGAGCCCGGAACCACGACAGCATGTTCGGGAATGACGAGCGGCTCGGTTTCCGTGGCGGTGTAGACCGTCTCTCGCACCAGATCGTAAACGGGAATGGAGCGATTGAGAATCGTCCCCGTGCCAAGAATGGCGCGGCGTTTCACGACCGTGCCCTCATAGACGCCGGAATTCCCTCCTAGTAACACTTCGCCTTCAATGATTACCGGCAGCGCCCCGATAGGTTCGAGGACGCCACCGATCTGCGTGCCGGCAGAAATGTGGCAGTTGCTGCCGATCTGCGCGCAACTTCCAACGAGGGCGTGAGAATCAATCATCGTGCCTTCTCCCACGTACGCGCCCACATTCACAAACATGGGGGGCATGCAAATGACTCCGCGGCCAATGTAGCTGCCATCGCGAATGCTGGAGCCCCCGGGAACGATGCGCACGCCATCCGCGGCCGTGAACGCGCGCACGGGATAGGTAGACTTGTCAAAGAACGGCTGCTTCGCGCGATCGATGGACATGTCGGCGATAGCGCCCATGCGAAATCCGAGGAGAATTCCCTTCTTAACCCAGGCGTTTGTCCGCCATCCGGTTTTCGTGGAGTGGTCCGCTTCGGCTGCGCGGATTTCTCCGCGATTCAGCCCGGCCTTGAAATCGCGGAAAAGCCGGAAGTGTTCTTCTTCGTAGTGAGTCGGGGCTTCGTCAAACAGACGCTCAATTTGCGAAGGCAGCATGAACCCTCGGCACAAGTTCGAGTGATTCGAGTACGGCGCGGATGCGTACCCGATTGTCCGCCTTCGGCGGGACGAGCGGCAAGCGCCATACCGGTTTGAGCAAGCCCATCTCCGCCAGCGCAGCCTTCACCGGGATCGGATTTGACTCGACAAAATTGATTTCCATGAGCGGATGGAAGCGGCGGTGGATCTCGCGCGCGGCGGGATAATCGCCCTGCAACGCGAGCCGCGTAAGTTGCGCCATCTCCCGCGGGATTTCGTTGGATACGACCGAGATGATCCCGCGGCCACCGAGCGCGATGAGCGGCAGCGTGATGGCGTCATCACCGGAAAGAACAATGAAATCATTTGGCACGGCGTTAAGAATCGCAGCCATTTGAGAAACGTTGCCGGAGGCTTCCTTAATGCCGACGATGTTTTTGATTCCGGCGAGGCGCTTCACCGTGCCAGGCTCAATGTTTACGCCGGTGCGTCCTTGAACGCTGTAGAGAATGATGGGCAGAGAAATGGCCTCGGCGATGGCGCGATAGTGTTGAAAGAGGCCCTCTTGCGTCGGCTTGTTGTAGTAGGGCGTGACGGAGAGTATGCCGTCGGCGCCGAGATCCGCAAGCTCGCGTGCCAGGGAGATCACCTCCGTCGTGTTATAGCCGCCCGCCCCCGCGAGAACCGGCACCTTTCCCTTGGCAAGTTCGACGGTGATCTCGACAACGCGAAGGTGCTCTTCGTGTGCGAGAGTGGGACTCTCTCCCGTAGTTCCGCATGGAACCAGGAAGTCGATGCCCGCGTCGATCTGCCTTTGGACTAATCTGCGCAGAGTTGCTTCGTCGAGTGAACCATCGGCTTGAAACGGAGTGACAAGAGCGGTGCCGGTGCCAGTAAACATTGTGTTTCTCCTTGCTTGAACATCAACTGCTGAAAATCGAAATCAGCGTTTCCGCTTCTTCAGGATAAACGCCACTTCTAGAAAGATCCGTCAGGTCAGTTCACCGAGGATCTCGCGAAATTCGAATATACCGCGCTTGCCGGCGACCCAGCGCGCGGCCTGTAGCGCCCCTCGCGCAAAACCTTCACGGCTGCGCGCCGTGTGGCGTAGCGTGATGGTGTCGGCGGCGGAATCAAAACCAATTTCGTGTGTCCCGGGATGCGAACCGGCGCGATTGGCCGTGAGCGTCATAGTGCGGTTATAGCCGGAGGCGTAGATTTCTTCGGCAAGTTTCTTGAGCGTGCCCGAAGGCGCGTCCTTCTTCGCGGCGTGATGAATTTCCCAGCCCCAGGCCTCGTATTCGGGATACTTGGCGAAAAAGGAAGCGGCGCGTGCTACGGCTTGAAAAAAGACGTTGACGCCGATGGAGAAATTGGGACTGTAGACCAGGGCGGTGCCGGCAGCGGAAGTCGCCTCGCGGATCGCGGGGAGATGTTCGAACCAGCCTGTAGTTCCGCAAATGGTATTGATTCCAAGAGAAGCAAGGCGGCGCAGATTGTCGGGCGCGGCATCGGGCGAGGTGAATTCGAGGGCGACGTCCACCCCACGCAATGATTCGCTCGTGATCCCAGCGACATGGAGGTTATCTGCGCGGTTAAACTTTGCGCGCACGTCGAAGCCGCATTGCGGCGCGAGCTGTTCGATGAGCCGCCCCATCTTTCCGCAGCCAACGATGGCGAGGCCCCGGCTCATGCGGCGCTCCGGCCAGTGGCAAGGAGTTGCCCAGCCATCCGCGCATAGAGGTCCACTGCTTCGGACAATTCTTTCTTCGACACACGTTCTTCCGCTGTATGCGCCACGTGAATGCTGCCGGGTCCAATCAGGAAGGGCTCTCCCCAAGCGCCGCCGAAGGTAGGTATATCCGTGGTGAAGGCGACGATCGTCGTGGGCAATCCATCGAATTTCGCCAACTGCACCGCCGGTGTGTGCAAGACTTCGCGCGCTTCGGCGCGACCCGCGGTCGCCGCGGAAACGGCTTTCCGTATTTCTGAAGGATTGCCGACGGTTCGAAACATGATTTCTGCTTCCGCGTGATCGGCAACAACATTGGGAGCACGGCCACCACCGATGGTCCCGATATTCAGCGTGCTGCGGCCGAGCAACACGTCTTCAGGCAGTGGAATCTGGCGAACGTCGCGGAGCACGTCGAGGAGCGTGTGAATCGCGGAATGACCGAGCTCCGGATACGCGGAATGCGCCAGCTTTCCCTTCGCGGTGATTTCGTAGCGCAGCGCGCCCTTGCAACCGAGAGCGAGGCGGTTCTCGGTAGGTTCTCCATTGATGAGAAATCGCGAGCCGCGAGGATTTGCGGCGGCAGCTTTTGCTCCGGCGCTATTGCGTTCCTCACCAACAACAAACAGGAGAGCGAAATTCCGCGTGCCGGCAGCGAGCAATTTCTCTGCTGCCGCTATCATAGAGGCCATGATGCCTTTTGCATCACAGGATCCTCGGCCCCAGATGAATTCGTTGTCCTCATGCGAAGCGAAGAATGGCGGGACCGTGTCCATGTGGGTAGAAAACGTCACGATTGGCTCGCCCCAGCAGGCAAAGACATTGTCGCGATTTGGTTCGACGGGCATGCGCTCGATTTGGCCGTTGTGGCGCGCGGCAATGGCGGACAAGTGCGCGAAAAGGTAGTCGCCCACGTGTTTTTCGCGGTTGGTGGTCGACTCGATGTCAACGAGCGCGCGCGTCAGTTCGATCAGATTCATTGCCCCTTGTCTTTTCGGGGAGGAGCAAAAACGAAAGGAAGGAACCGCGAGGAAAGTACTCGGGCCGCTGCCTCTCGATAGCGCTCCATCCGGATGCAACGGATGACAGTGGACAGGCCTTAGACCCATCCCCCAACCGCAGCGGCTTCAGCTACCGTTGCGACTTCGGCGGACAACAACAGAATGGCCCCTTTTGCGCGGGCGTTCGAAGCTGATCGAACAAGCTCGCCCGGCTACTTATGGCCTCCGCACCTCTACCAAGAAAAATAAAGTTTACGGGAACGAGCCTTAAAAAGCGAGCGATATTTCAAATGGAATCCATCGAGAAAACTGCTACAGCTCGAGAGGCTTGAGCGGGAGGTGCTGAGAGGCGACCAGGAGTTCGCCGGTGAAAGCGCATTCCGCGGGCCGGCGCTGCAGCGCTTCTTCGGCGGAGAGAAGTACGAGATCCGGATTGTTGTTTTCCTGCGAGACGTGCGCGAGAACCAGATAACGCGCGATCGCATCGAAACCGTCCGGATCCGATAGGTATTCGCTGACGGCGTGATTCGAAAGATGTCCGGTGCGGCTGAGCACGCGCTGCTTGACCACCCACGGATACGGGCCCACCTTGAGCATGTCCAGATCGTGATTGGATTCCAGGACCAGGCAGTCCGCGCCGCGGAGATGCACTTTTACCAGCTCCGGCATGTAACCGAGGTCGGTGACGATCGCCACTTTCGCGCCATTCGAACGAAACGTGAACCCGATGGGATCCGCCGCATCGTGCGGTATCGCGAACGCGTGGACGTCAATATCGCCAATGCTGAAGTGTTGCCCCGCGTGAATGGTTTCCACGCCGTTGAGCCGCTTGCCAAAGGTTTCGGGAAGAATGCGCTGCATCACGTCCATTGTCGGTTCGGTGACATAGAGCGGTGCCTTCCACATTCCGAGCATTTGCGGCAGGCCGTTGCAGTGGTCGGTGTGCTCGTGTGTGATGAGGATGCCGTCGAGATGGTGGACGGTTTTTTCGACGGCGGCGAGGCGCGCGAGCGTTTCGCGCTTGCCAAGCCCGGCGTCCACGAGGAGTCGGGTGCGCTCCGTCTCGAGTAAGGTGATGTTGCCCGAGCTGCCGGATGCCAGAATGGAAACCCGCAAGCCGATCGTTCTCTCCTCAACTTCTCCGTGCAATCTCGCTTCGCATCAAATTTCCTGAATGATGGCAGAGCGCTGGGCGCGCGTCAACAAAGACTCCTCGATTGTAACGGTGATATACTCCCGCGGCGAACCATGGCAAAGTACGATCTTATCGTCGTCGGTTCCGGGCCTGGGGGACAGCGCGCCGCGATTCAAGCGGCGAAGTTTGGAAAACGCGCCGCCCTCGTTGAAAAGCTGGAAGTGATCGGCGGAACCGCCATCAACACCGGCACGATCCCCAGCAAAACCATCCGCGAGGCGGTCCTGCATCTTTCCGGCTACCAGTATCAGAGCATTTACGGCGTCAATTATCGCGTCAAGGAACCGATCACTATGGCGGATCTCTCCTTCCGCGCGCTCAACGTGATCAAGACCGAAATCGATGTGATTCGCGCGCAACTTTCCCGCAACGGCATCGACGTCCTGACCGGAACGGCCAGCTTTATCGATCCTCACCGTATGCAAGTGACGGGTTCGCACGGACAATCCGAACTGGAAGCAGGCAACATCGTCATCGCCACGGGCACGAAACCTGCGGTTTCTCCCTTGGTCCCTTTCAACGATAAGACCATCATCAACAGCGATCAGATTCTGCGCATGCCGGAGATTCCCAAGTCTATGATTGTCGTAGGCGGCGGAGTCATCGGGGTGGAGTATGTCTGCATGTTCGCCACACTTGGCGTGCGTGTGACGCTGATTGAGAAGCGTCCCCGGTTGCTGGAGTTCGCCGATGCTGAGATGGTGGAAGCGCTCTGCTACCATCTGCGGGACCGCCGCGTCACCCTGCGGCTGAACGAAGAAGTCGAAAGCGTCGAAGAAACGCCGGACCATCTGGTGGTAGCCAATCTGAAGAGCAAGAAAAAAGTTTCCGGCGAGGCGCTGCTATATGCCGTAGGCCGCCAGGGCAATGTGGATGAATTGAATCTAGCCGCGGGCGGTCTGGAGGCGGACGCGCGAGGACGCATTGCCGTGGATGAAGATTACCGGACCAAACAGCCGCATATTTTTGCCGTCGGCGACGTCATTGGGTTTCCCAGTCTCGGCTCGGTTTCCATGGAACAGGGCCGCATCGCCGCCGCGCGAGCATTCGGCATGCCCACGCATTCGAACCGCGCGAATTATCCTTACGGCATTTACACCATTCCTGAGATTTCCTTCATCGGAAAAACGGAAGAGCAACTGACGGACGAAGGCGTAGCTTACGAAGTGGGTATGGCTTTTTTCCGCGAAATTGCGCGAGGCCAGATCCGCGGCGACACCACCGGCCGCCTGAAAATTCTCTTCGATCCCTCCACCAAGCAGCTTTTGGGTGTGCACATCATTGGAGAGGGAGCATCAGAGCTGCTGCACATCGGGCAGGCGGTGTTCGCGCTGAAAGGCACGGTGGAATATTTCGTGGATACAGTTTTCAATTATCCGACGCTCGCGGAATGCTACAAGGCAGCCGCGTTCAATGGGCTCAACAAACTAACGAGGAACTAGTCAGGCTCGAGTAAGGAGTCGCGGGTTCACATTTTCGACTCCCTAAGATTGGCAGGAGCACGATGCGCAGGACAGTTGGTGTACTGGTTATGGAACACATCGCCGTTGGCCTGGTGGAAGGCCACAAGGTCTTTGGTCCGCCCAACATTTTCCCGGAGAAAGTGGAATCGCTCGACCCGCTGCAATCGATGCCCGCGGAAGGCATCGTGGATTGCATTCGCCGGCAAGTGGAAAAAGTAGCGGGCGGAGAAAAAATCGAAGCCATTGGAATCGGCTTTCCAGGAATCATTCGCAACGGCGTCGTGGAGGATTCGCCCAACCTCCATCAAGCCAAGGGATTTCCATTGCAAGCGGCTTTGTCCTCCGCCCTGAGCGGCAAAGCTGCGGGCGCGCAGGTTCGCTTGTTCAATGACGCGGACGTTATGGCCGCGGGAATCGCGGCGGCGCAAGGCAAGCTGCATGAGCTGACGCGCGTGTGGACGCTCGGGAATGGCGTGGGCTTTGGCCGCTATCCTTCGAGCGAAGGAATCTGGGAAGGCGGGCACTCCGTCGTCACTCTGG
>WNFG01001088.1_pt1 | contig 22829 bp, 17 predicted proteins | sample 5400431 | NCBI WGS metagenome assembly WNFG01 (sample SAMN13153346, study PRJNA577476) | soil metagenome | isolation source: 120 cm saprolite under Douglas fir tree site 2 hole 3 replicate 2 | place: USA:California | collected 2015-04-18 | reverse complement strand
GACGCCACCGTCGGCGCGACCTACGACTTCTTCACTGGAAAGGTCGTCCCGAGCGTCCCGACGCCCACGTCGGCGCAGTTCGCCGACGGCATCTCGATCTTGTCGCGGCAGAACGACAAGCTCAAGGGCTTCGACGTCGCTCCCTTCATCGACACCTCATACCTGGACAACTCCCTGAAGCGCGGCCTGCACAAGTCCCAGTAGCGCGGGGCTTAGGGGCGGCCGCGGCGGGGGTGTCGCGCCGGCGATATCCGGCCCGCGCGATCCGGGCTACCGTGTGGCGCAGATCATATGAACCGGATCAACCTACCAGGGCAGACCCCCATCTGCGCCGGGCCGAGTGCGACGAGGAGGGCGGCATGGAGGCCGGTACGGGCGGACACGGCGCCAGGCTGCGGGCGCGAGACGTCACCATCCACTACTGGCTGGAGCGCTCGAACAGCGCGTTCCTGGCCGTCGATGGTATCAATCTTGACGTCCACGAGGGTGAGTTCCTGTCGATTGTCGGGCCGTCGGGCTGAGGAAAATCGACGTTCTTGAACGCGGTCGATGGCCTGCTTCCGATCTCCGGCGGCTCGCTCACGCTCAACGGCCGCGCGATCAACCGACCGGGACACGATCGGGCGATGGTGTTCCAGCAGCCGAATCTGCTGCCCTGGCGAACCGCGATGGGCAACGTCGTGTACGGCCTCGAGTTGCAGGGCCGGCCGATGGGCGAAGCGCGCAAGCATGCCCAGCACTTCATCGAGTTGGTCGGGCTGCACGGTTTCGCGGACGCCTACCCATCAGAACTATCGGGTGGGATGCAGCAGCGGGTGAACCTTGCTCGGGCACTGGCGATCGACCCGGAGATGCTCCTGCTCGACGAGCCGTTCGCCGCGCTCGACGCTCAGACCCGCGAGTTCATGCAGCTCGAACTCTTGCGGGTCTGGTCCGGGACCCAGAAGACCGCCATCTTCATCACCCACGACATCAAGGAGGCGGTCTACTTGGCCGATCGGGTCGTCGTGTTCAGCGCCCGGCCGGGGCGGGTGCGGCAGATTTACGAGATCGAACTGCCACGCCCTCGTTCGCTGAGCATCAAGCGCGAGCAGCGCTTCCTCGCCTACGAGGACGCGATCTGGGGTTGTATTGAAGAAGAAGTCACGGCCGCGAATCAGGTCGGCCTGGTGGCGAGGGGCTGAACGGCGTCGTTCGCGGCCATCGGTTGGCGCGAGCGCGCCCCTTCCGCCCGATCTCGTGCCGCGTTTCAGCCCGATCTCGCGCCCGCGCCTCAAGACGAAGCCATGTGGGCGGAGCACCGTGTTCGTGGCGCTCCCAGTTTCCCAAGGATAGGCCGTGTGGTGGACTGCGGCTCCGACCAAGCCCCTAAGCGCAGGATCGAAGAGAATATCGCAGATTTAGGTGTTGTGGGGAAAGGCAGTAGCGCTCCCCCCTTACCATCCCCCTCCGTCTGACGCCTGTTACAGCCCGAACACCCAGAGCACCGTCGCGTTGGACTGATCGCGCAGTTCCGGATTGCGCCGCACGCCAGCGAGCGAGTTGCTGATAGCGCCGTTGGGACGCACGCAGCACACCCCGGAGGCGATCGCCACATACTGCTTGCCGTTCACCGCATAGGTCATCGGCGCGGCATTGAAGCCGGTGCCGACATTGAATCGCCACACCTCTTCGAGCGTCTGGTCGTCGAGCGCCACCAACGTACCATCGAGGAGGCCGGTGAACATCAGGCCGCTCGCGGTCGTCAGAGTGCCGGAGGAGTTCTGGTAGGGGAATTCCGTACGTTTCTTGATCTCGCCGGAGACGGGATCGAGCATGGTGATGGAACTGGTGATTGGGCCTGCCACGCCCGGCGCCCCGCCGTTGAATCTGCCTTTGACGTGGTCAGCGGTGTTGAGCGTGATCTGGCTGCAGCCTTCATAGGCCGGGATGTAGAGCATCCCGGTCCTTCGGCTGTAGGACACCGGCCAGAAATTGGTGCCACCCGCGATGTTCGGGCACACCCGGCGCGCGACGCCGTTGGCGATCGAACTGGCGTCTTCCGCGTAGATTTGGATGTCGCGGTTCGGATCGTAATCGACCGGCTTGCCGGTCTTAGGATCGATCCCGTTGGTCCAGGTCGCTTCCTTGACGTGCTGGGTGGCCTTGAGAAACTGGCCGTTGATGCGATCGAAGCTGTAGGTGAAGCCGTTGCGGCCAGCATGCGAGAGAATCTTTCGGTCCTCGCCGTTAATCTTGGCATCGATCAGGATATGGGCGCCGGTCTCGTCATAGTCGCGGTTGTCGTTCGGCGTGTACTGGTGCCACCACGTGATCTTGCCGTTCGACGCGTTGAACGCGATGGCGCTCGACGTGAAGAGGTTGTCGCCGGGACGGAAGGTGTTGTCATAGGCGGGCACCGGGTTGCCGGAGCCCCAATAGGTGAGGTTGGTCGCCGGATCATAGGCGCCGGTGCCGTAGAAGGCACCGCCCCCCGTGCGCCAGGCATTGACCTTGTCCTTCCAGGTTTCGCTGCCCGGCTCGCCGGCTCGCCGGGATCGAATAGGTCTTCCACACCATCTCGCCGGTCTTGGCATCGATGGCCTCGACCCAGTTGCGTCCGCCGCGGTCGGCGCCCGAACCGCCGACCAGGATCACGTCCTTGAGGGCCAACGGGGCGGCCGTGATTTCCAGATCATCCTGATCGGTGAGATTCTTGTCCCACACCACCTGGCCGGTCTCCTTGTCGGTCGCGATGACGTGACTCGCATAGCCGGTGACCGAGATGACGAGATTGCCCCACAGCGCGACGCCGCGGTTGCGATCCTGCTTCTCCAGCTTGGGGTCCATCTTCCAGATGATCTTTCCGGCGGTTCCCGACCGCACGTCGATCTTGGTGACGACGCCCCAGCTGTCGACCATGTACATGTAGCCGTCATCGACCAGTGGCGTCGCCTCCAGGCTTTCGCCGACCGACTTGCCGCCGAGCGGCACCGCGAAGGCAAGCTTGAGGTTCTTTATGTTGGTCTTGCCGATCGCGGTCAGCGGCGAATGGCGCTGGGCCCCAAAGTCCCGGTGGTGATGAAGCCAGTTCTGCGGCTCGGGATTGAGCAGGCGCTCATAGGTCACGTCGGCGGCGCGGGCCAGACCCGGAGTGGTGACCGCAGCGAGCACCAGCGCGACGACCGACAACCCTGATGATGATAGATTGCAGCGCCGTTTAACCTTGTTCATTCACGCCTCCCAGGCTCGCAGAAAAATTGGCCCCGAAAGCTACGCCAATTTTGTTTTCGTCGTAAGGGAATTTGAAGCCGCCTCCGCCAACCGCCTCTGCGGTTTATGTGAAAGAGGCCGACGGACCGGTGCGCTTCGGCACTGCGCCGTGTGGGCATGGTAGCAGTCCTCTGAAAATTCGTTCTATGAATCCCCGCGCTGCGCGCAGCAAAAGGCGCAGCCGGGTGCCAGCCATCATTCCGTGGAGATCGCGATGGTGGGGAAAGGCGGGGCTCCGACTTGAACCCTTGTTCGATCGCCCGTGTACAGGCCGCGTTCCAACATTCGGCGACAGCTTCGCGCGAACCGAAAGCGAACAAACGTTCGCGAACGCGACAAAAATCGCTGAATTTTCAAGGATCCTCCGGCTTAGCACCTCGTTCGGGACGAGAGGGTCGCAGGTTCAAACCCGCGGTTCTTTGGAGGGGAGGGCACCCGCCAATGCTGGCTCGCGGCTTAAGCGGCGCGCCGCCAGTAACTCGCCGACCTCGTGATTCCTGACGCCGATCCGCTGGTTGACATTGGCAATGCGCGCCAGATTAACAAAGTTATCAAAGGCGGTCACGTCTTTGAGGTCGGCAAGTTGAAAACACAATGACCTTCGCAAGTTAAAGAGCTGAGCTTCCTCTCGGAAGCCGACAAAAACTGGGTGATGGCCGCGCAATTTCGCAACGGCTGAGGTGGACGTAGCGTCCAAAGGTCAGTGCACAACATCTCGCCCACTCTCAGCAAATCGGACATAAGCCGCGCGGGCCTCACGGATTGGCGGGCGCGATTGTATGCTTCGACCGTGTCGTCGCAAGTCCCAACTGTCTGGCCACCCAGCATGGCATGCACAGTGTCGAACTGTTCGCGCGTGTAGCTCGGCTTGCGGCCAAGGTGGGCACGGCCGCCGTTGGCCTTGGCATGCTCGATCCGTTCGAGCCCCAATAGTGGGTGCCGCAGGTGATACAGAACGCCGGCAGGTACCGGGCGTCGATTCCGCTGTGGGTCTCTCGTGTGGGCTTCTCGCACACAGCGACCGAACTTTTGCGTCCCAGATTGACTTGCGGACTGTCCGATTCTTATCCGGCTCTTTTCCGAGCTACTAACCTCGAAAAACAGACCTCATTCATGGATTTGCGGCAGCGTGATCCAGCGTTCCAGCGCCTTCCTGAGCCTGCATGTCTTGCCGTGAGCCGGCTCAACTCGGACTGCAATGGACGCCGCCATGAGCGCTACCGCCAAACGGTACATGGAGGGCTCGATGGATGAGCGGAAGTATCTGACAGCCGAGGAAGTGTCAGAACGCTATCGCAGCAGCGTTTCGGTCGGAACACTGCGGAATTGGCGAGCAATGAAAGTCGGACCGACCTTCGTCAAGATTGGCAAAGCGGTGCTGTATCCGATTGACGAGCTTGAAGCCTGGGATCGAAGGAATATGGTGACGTGCCGTGCGTCAAAACGACTCACGACGGACCCGCGTGACGAAGCGTGATCATCACTCAGCGTCACGCAAAACCGCTCCCAATTGCCGCCCCCAACGCTATCGTTTAGTATACAATTTCTTGTTTATTTTCATTGCGATAAGGCCCAGTGATCGCATCGTGCACAACCATCCCGCTGAAGATCCGAAGTAATTGGACCATGCGGTTCTTCCGGCATGAGTTCATCCAATAGAAATCCGATTGTCTCGCGTACCATCGATCCCGCTTCGTGCCCGCCACTACTGGTCCGGCGCGCAAAGCAATGTCGGACGCTCGTCAGGTCTCGCGCAGTCACATGTGGCCGGCATCTACCATTCGAGCCGGCGCGCGGACTCATCTTCGGTGAGATTAAATGACTTAGCGGACGTTGACCCACACGCTCTTGTCCTGGGTGAGTTCGCGCATCACGGCGAAGCCCATTTCGCGGCCGTAGCCCGAGTTCTTGTAGCCGCCATAGGGCGCCATGGATGAGACCGCACCCCAGGTATTGATCCACACATTGCCGGCCTCGAACGCCTGCGCCGCGCGCATCGCGCGACCGACATCGCGGGTGATTACCGAGGCGGCAAGCCCGTAAGCGCAGTCGTTGGCGAGCGCGAGCGCTTCGCCTTCGTCCCTGAAAGTGAGGACGGACAGCACCGGCCCGAAGATCTCCTCACGGGCGATCTTCATCGAGTTCTGCACCTCATCGAAGATCGTCGGCCCCACGTAGTGGCCGCGCTCCAAGCCCTTCGGGACCTCCGCGCTGTAGACTAGCTTGGCGTCGGCCTTGCCGCTGTCGATATAGCCGGTGACGCGCTCCTTCTGCTTGGAGGTGATGAGCGGCCCCATGGTCGTCGACGGGTCCATCTGGTCGCCGAGCTTGATCTTCTTGGCGTTGTCAATGACCTTCTCAAGCACCTTGTCGTGCACCTTCTCGTGCAGGAACAGGCGTGAGCCTGCGGTGCAGACCTGGCCCTGGTTGCTGAAGATCGACATGGCCGCGACCTGCGCCGCCTGATCGATCGGTGCATCCTCGAAGACGACCACCGCGCTCTTGCCGCCGAGCTCCAGGCCGACGGGCTTAAGGTTGTTGGCCGCTTCCGAGGCAATGCGCTTTCCCGTCAGCGTGCTGCCGGTGAACATGATCTTCGCGACCATATGGTGAGCGACCAGTGCCGCGCCGACGACCGCACCATAGCCCGGCACAATGTTGACGACGCCGGGCGGAATGCCGGCTTCGTTGCAGAGCCTCCCAAGATACATGACCGAGAGGCAGGCCTGCTCGGCTGGCTTCACCACCACCGTGTTGCCAGCGGCGATCGCGGGCGCGATCTTCCACACCGCCTGCAGGAGCGGGTAGTTCCATGGGATGATGCCACCGATGACGCCAAGCGGCTCGCGCAGCGTCATGTTGACGTACGGGCCCGGCACCGGAATCGTGTCGCCTTGGATCTTGGTCGCCATGCCGGCGAAATATTCCAGCGCGTCGATCGCGGTCACAGCGTCGATTGCCTTTGAGTCGCGGATCGGTTTGCCGGCATTGAGCGATCCGGCCACCGGCCAAGGCGCCGCAGTCATGATCAATTCGAATCAGGGGTGGCCCCTCCTCGAAGAGCTGTTTCGCTCGATCGAGAGAGAATATGGCTGGCCTACGGCATCGCAAGCTACAGGTGACACCTCAACCGCACCCTCGTCTTGACGGTTTAGATGGTACCTACCGCGATAGTGCCGGTAGGGTGTTGCGAATTGAGAAAACTGGCGAAAAGCTTTTGCTATGGGTTGGCGATCAAGACCCGATCCGATTGACGTCTTCCTCGCACGGAGTTCTCTCTGCACCAACATCCCAGCTAAAGGTTCGAGTTGTGTCCACGTCCGAGGCACCTCCCGCAATCACTCTTATGCAGGGCGGTAAAACATTCCGGGCAGTTAAGTTGGCCGAGGAAGTGCACGGCTAAGTGGTTCGAGAGCAGTTAGATCAGCGTTTCCGAAATTCGAATCATATCATGCAGCCTTATTAGGCGTCCTTTTGCTGATCGAGTTGCGTTAGCAACGCGGCAATCCTCTCAGGGACCTCCTCGCGTAGTACGTCGGAATGAAGCGTCTGTAGCTCTGCGCCGATGCCGATGCGCACCGCCTTTAAGTCAAAGCTGGCGTTAGGCGGCGTTCCCTGCTGACCGACGCAATCTTGTTTGTCCGGTAAGACGCCTGCGGTTGCGCGCATGATCACGACCGATCGCCGACGGCCTTGGAATTATGGTTATGGTATAACGATGTTCTAATATGTCAAGCCGGGCCAACGACGCGGAGGAGGTCGCCTCGTCGGTGCAGGCGCGCATCGTCGCGCAGACTTAAGCAGGCTTACCCACTGCAGCTCCGAAGCGGCCAGAACGCAACTTAGCCCGCGGCTCAATTCACCCTGCGGTCATATCCCTGCCAATACGGCTCGCGCAGCGTCCGCTTCAGCAGCTTACCGCTCGCGTTCCGCGGCAGCTTGTCGGTGAAGTCGACCGAGGTGGGCCGTTTATAGCCGGCGATCTTGCCGCCGCACCAGTCGATCAGCGCCTTCTCGGTGAGGGTCGAGTTCGCCCGCTTCACCACCACGGCCTTCACTGTCTCGCCCCACTTCTTGTCGGGCACGCCGATCACGGCGCATTCGACGATGTCGGGATGGCCCGCCAGCGCGGCTTCCACTTCGGCCGGATAGACATTCTCGCTGCCGGACAGGATCATGTCCTTGATGCGGTCCCTGATGTAGATGAAGCCGTTCTCGTCCATGGCGCCGGCGTCGCCGGAATGGAACCAACCGCCGCACATCGCGTCCTTGGTCGCGTCCGGCCGTTCCCAATAGCCGGCCATCAGGCTCTCACCCCGGTAACAGACTTCGCCGATCTGCCCGGGCAGCAGCTCCTCGTCATTAGCGTCGACGATCTTGGCGCGCGCGCCGAACATCGGCCGGCCGCAGGAGAGGAGCTTCTTGCCGACGTGGTGGTCGAAGGTGAGGCAGGTGAAGGGGCCGGTCGTCTCGGTTAGCCCGTAGATCTGACAGAACTTGCACTTGAAGATCTCGATGCAGCGCTTGAGCAGGTCCGGGGAGATCGGTGCCGTGCCATAGGTGATGTGCTTGAGCGCGGAGAAGTCGGCCGTACGCGAGGCCGGCAGCTCGGTCAGGAACAGCATCACCGAAGGGACGAGCAGGGCGGTCTCAATCTTCTGCTCAACAATGATATTGAGGAGCCGCTCGGGCACGACCTCGCGTACCATCACGAGCGTCATGCCTTCCTGCATGCTCCAGATCGCCCAGCCGGTGCCGCCGATATGGAACATCGGCATGCAGACCAGCGAGCGGCCGCCCTCACGCATCTCCGGCATTTCCAGCGCCAGGCAGAGCCCGGTATTCAGCACGTTGATACCCGTCAGCATCGCGCCCTTGGGAAGTCCGGTGGTGCCGGAGGTGCAGAACTGGGTGCTCACGGCGCCGTCCTGGTCGCGGCGCGGATCGCCGCCGCCGCGCGGCAGCTCGCTGAAGGCGAGCGTCGGCACGTTGGAGGCCACCCCGTGCTCGCGGAATTCCGCGCCGGTGACAATCAGCCTCGGCTTGATATCGTCGATGATGGCTTTTACTTCGCCCGGCGTGAGGCGCCAGTTGATCGGCGCGGCGACGACGCCGGCTTTGTCAAGCGCGAAAATGAGATCGAGATACTCGGGACAGTTCTTGTCGAGGACAGCGACGCGGTCCCCCGGCGCGAGCTTGAGCTGCTCGACCAGCGCGCCGGCAAGCTCCGAGCTCGATGTGTTGAGCTCGCCGTATGTTTGCGTCCTGCCTTCGTACCAGATGGCGTCGAGATTGGGATGACGCTGGGCTCGCCAGCGGATGAGTTCGGCAAGCGTCCGCACGCAACAATCTCCCCAAATCCAGCCGGCTATGGGTCAGCCCAGCGAGGTTATCAGCTTCTGTAGCGAGACGGTTGCACGGGTGTGCTCGACCTTCCCAACGGTTCTGTCGCCGTCCTTGCGGTGTGCTTGGTGTCGACGCCGGCACCCGTCGCACTCAGGGCATTCGACATGATGCACATGCCGTTACATGCGCCGCTGCTGCGGCTGCCAGCTATGCTCGAGATTGTCGATCAGCGCCCGATCGTACATGCACAGGCATTGCTGCCGGCTGTAGGTCGCCATGTAACGGCGGTAAGTCGGCAGCGGCTCCTGTCCGACGCGCAACGCCTTGCGGTTGCTGATCGTGCTCATGAAGCCGGCACGCAGCATCTGCGCGGTGTTGCGCGCGATTGCGTCCTCCATCTGTCCCGTCGGCACTACTTCGTCGCAGATCATCATGCCTTCCGGCGTACCGGCATGGAATTTCTTTTCGAAGAAGATGCCGTGTCGCGCATTCTGGATGCCGACCAGCCGCGGCAGCCGCAGATTTGCGGAGCCCGGGATGAAGCCCTCCTTGCTGGCCGGAAGATTGAAATAGGTGTCCGGCTCGGCGATTACGCGGTCCATCACGCACAAGAGCTGACAGCCGCCGCCGATGGCGAAAGACTCGACCACAGCCAGCCAGGGCTTTTCCGCATAGTCCTCGATCTCGGCGTCCCAACAGGTCCTGCGGGCGTGGCCGCGATAGATCTTGTTGAGGAGGCCGAGCTCGCGCTCGAGGATGAATTCGACGAAGGAGATCTGCCCGTAATAGAGGTGGGTGAGATTGATGCCGGCGTTGAACACGCGCCGGCCCTTGTATTTCGGATGGTCGAGCAAGCCGCCGCGCAGCACGCCGACCTCGATATTTTCATCAAGGAGGACGAGATCGATGCCGGTCTCGAGCGCCGCCATCGCCGCGTCGTCTTCAGCGTTGATGAACTTCGGGTTAGTGAGGCAGACTTCGCCGATCCTGCCCTTGCGCTCCACGGTAGCGCCGCCGAGATCGACGAAGCCGGTCTGGCGGAATTCACCGATACGGCCCTCAGCCTCCCGCTTCGGCAGCAGCATGGCTTGGATGAGATGGTTTCCAGCCTTCGCGTCTGCCAGCACGTGTGCAATGAAAAAGCCTTGATCGATCTCAAGGCCCTTTTTCGCACTCTGCCGCCGCAGCGTCCGTTCCGCCGCGATCTGTGCACGGGTAGGGAGGAGAAACGGGAAACGCTCCGCCGCGCCGTAAACCAGTTCGGAGACGCGCAGGGAGCGTGTATAGTTGGCGGTGAGGTCCGCATACATCGCGGCCGCGTGGCGGCGGAAGAAGGCTTCCTTCACGTCCCGCAGATGCTCCCTGGCTTCGGGCGTATCGGGCGTGGCGCTGAGAAAGTCCGTCGCGGTTTTCGCATCCGGCGCCAACGTGCCGCTGAACGACGGTGCCGCCGGCAGATCCGACTGGTTCAACTGTCGTGCCGCTTCCATGGATGCGCTCCTGGTCCGCTTTTGGTATAACGATATTCTATTAAATAGACCTGTCTTTGGCCGTCAATCCCTGGTAGCGGTCGGGCGTTGAGTCTACCGCGGAAGCCCGCCCGAGGGAAGCATTGCCAGAGCGTTGATTTGGCACGCATTCTGATTTATCGAGGTGACTTTCCAGCGTGCGGATTTCCCGCTTGGTAGCGCAAATCGTTAACGCACGTCGTGCATCGTCCGCGCTTCTCGCGGAGCGTTCATCCACGAGGCAGCATGCCAGCCAAAGCGGCGACCCGAAAATTGTCCCCGGCACGACGCGAGCGCCCGGCACGCGTTCCGACGACCATCAAGAGTCCGGAGCGCGTGGCGCGACGCCGCGCTGAACTGATCGACGTTGCCACCAGGATGTTCCTGGAGCGCGGCTTTCACAACACGTCGATTCGCGACATCGTGCGCGCCTGTACCTTCAATGTCGCCAGCCTCTACATGTACGTGTCCTGCAAGGAGGACATCCTCTATCTTGTCGCGCAAGACCTTATGAACAGCATCGCCGAGAGGCTTGCGGAGGCGGAGCTCGATCCGGCGTCGCCGGAGCGCTCGTTGGAGATCGGCTTCACGAGCTATTGCCAGATCGCCTACAAATTTCGCCGGCGGATCCGCTTGCTCTATCGCGAGGTCGGATTTCTACCACCTGAGCCGCGCGCCAACGTCATCGCGACGGTGTCGAGCGTCATCAGCTATTTCGAGGCGATCGTCGCCGAAGGCATCGAAGCGGGTGTGTTCCGCAAGGTGCCGCCGCGGCTCGCTGGCCTCGATGTGATGTTCATCTCCCATATGATCGCGCTGCACACGCGCGAGGTGCGCAACCTGGTCAATCTCGACGACTTCATCAAATACCAGCTCGACTCGATCTTTGCAGGCCTGCTGGTGAATCCGGAGAAGCGCCGTTCCGGCGGCACACGCAAGCGCATGGTCGCGAGCGCAGTAAGGGTTGCGAAGAGGACGCGCGCAAGGTGATGGGCGATCCGCCGTCACGGCCGGGCTTATCCCGCCATGTGTTGCGCGGATACGCCAGCGCACGGCGCGGAAAGGTACGGCTAAATCCCCAGATACGCGCTCTGCACGCGCGGATTATCGAGCAGCTCCTTGCCCAAGCCGCTCATCACAATCCGGCCGGTCTCCATTACATAGCCCCGATCTGCGATAGCGAGCGCCGCATTGGCGTTCTGCTCCACCAGTAAGGTCGTCAGGCCGCGCGCCTTCAAGTCGCGGATGATCGCAAAGATCTGTTCCACCAGCACCGGCGCGAGGCCCATCGAGGGCTCGTCCAGCAAGATGAGCTTCGGGCGCGCCATCAGCGCGCGGCCGATCGCCAGCATCTGCTGCTGTCCGCCGGAGAGAGAGCCGGCGGCGGCGCGACGCTTCTCGGCCAGCAACGGAAAGGTCGCGCAGATCTGATCGAGATCGGTCTCCACCTCGTCATCTGTCCGCCGAAACGCTCCGAGCCGCAGATTGTCCTCGACCGAGAGCGGCGCGAACACCTGCCGGCCTTCCGGCACTTGGACGATGCCACGCATGACGCGCTGGTGCGCGGGCAGCGCATCCATCGTCTCGCCGGCAAAGCGGATGCTGCCGCCGGAGGTGGGTTGCACGCCGGAGATGGCACGCAACAGCGTGGTTTTGCCGGCGCCGTTCGAGCCGACCAGCGTGACGATCTCGCCCTCGTTCACTGCGAGCGAAACGCCATGAATGACTTCGATGCGGCCGTAACCGCTCCGGAGTCCCTCAAGCGTGAGCACGGTGGACCTCCCGTTTGCCGTGCCCGCCGAGATAGGCTGCCATCACAGCAGGGTTTGCTCGCACGGCCTCTGCCGTCCCTTCGGCCAGCGTGCGTGCGCGGTCGAGCACGTGGATGCGGCTGGAAATATTCATCACCATCCGCATGTCGTGCTCGACGAGAACCACGGCGATACCTTGCGCGGCAATCTTTTTGATCACCGCATCAACCTCCTCGGTCTCGGTCGGATTGCAGCCGGCGGCGGGCTCGTCCAACAACAGGATCTTCGGCTCGGTCGCGAGCGCACGGGCAATCTCAAGCCGTTTGAGTGCGCCATAGGGAAGGCCTCCCGCCGGCGTGTCGGCGACGGCGGAGAGACCGACAAGTGCGAGCAGCTTTTCGGCGCACGCGCGTGTCGCGCGGTTCTGTGCCTTAACGGAGGGCAGCGCGAACAGATGCGCGAGCACGTTGCGCTTCTCATGCAGATGTCGGCCGACCATCACGTTCTCGACCGTGCTCATGCGGAAAAAGATCTGCAGGTTCTGGAAGGTGCGCGAGAGCCCGCGGCGCGCAAGCCGATACGGAGGAAGACCCGAGACATCCTCGCCGTCGAGCACGATGCGGCCGCCCTGCGGCGCGTAGATGCCGGAGATGATGTTGAACAACGTCGTCTTGCCGGCACCGTTCGGGCCGATCAGCGCGAAAATTTCACCGCGCTGGACCGCGAAGCTGACGCCGTCGATCGCGACCAGGCCGCCGAAGGCGATGCGCAGATTCTCAACGATGAGCAGACTCATGATGCCCGCGTTTGTAACAATGACCGCAGCGACGGTACGATACCGGCCGGCAAGAAGATCAGGAACACGATGATCAGCGCCCCGAGCACGATATGCTCGTAATCGTGAAAGACGGTAAGCGCCTGCGGCAACACGACGAGGATCGTCGCGCCCACGATGCTGCCCAGAATTGAGCCGAGCCCGCCGAGAACGGCCATGACGACGAACTCGATGGAGCGCAGGAAACTCGTCGTTTCCGGCGTAACAAAGCCGTCGAATAGCGCAAAATACGAGCCGGCGATCGAGGCGTAAACGGCGGAAAGCACGAAGGCGAGGAGCTTGTAGCGCGCAGCATCGACGCCGAGCACGTGCGCAGCGGTCTCGCTATCATGGATGGCACGGAAGGCGCGCCCGGTTGGGCTTTCGATGAGGTTGACGGCGATCCACGCGCCGATGACCAGCGTGATGCCGGAGATCCAGTACCAGGTCGGCGGTCCGCTGGCGCTCCACCCAAACAGGATGAGGCGCGAGACCCGCATGCCATTCGGTCCTCCGGTAAGGTTGGCCTCATTGGACACGACCATCGCGAAGAGAATGCCCATGCCCATGGTGGCAACCGCGAGGTAGTAACCCTTGAGCTTGAGGATTGGCCGGCCAACGAAGAATGCGATCAGAGCGGCAGAGACGACCCCCGCAGGCAGTGCGGCCCAGCTCGGAGTGCCTAAGTGCGCGGGGCCGACCGCGACGGCATAGGCGCCGATGCCGAAGAAGCCGGCGTGACCGAGGCTGACCTGGCCGGCGAATCCCATCAGCACGTTGAGGCCGAGCACCGCGAGCGCGTTGATGAATGCGAGTGCGGCGACGCGCACGTAATAGGACGACGGGAGGAGCGGGTAGAGGACGACGACGACCAGCGCGACGCCAATCACCATCGCATACGGATTTTTCAGGACATTGCGCACGTCACACCCGTTCGACGTTGCTGTTCCCAAACAGGCCCTGCGGCATGCTGAAGAGGACGAGCAGGATGACAATGAAGGCGACCGCGTCCTTGTACTGCGAGGAGACGTAGCCGGCGCCAAAGGCCTCGAAGACCCCGAGTAGGACGCCGCCCACGACGGCGCCGAGCGGATGCCCCATGCCGCCGAGCATGGCGGCGGCGAAACCTTTGAGCGCCAGCATGCTGCCGACGTCGTAATTGGTGAGCGTGATCGGTGCCGCCAGGATGCCGCCGATCGCACCGATCGCGGCCGAAAGGGCGAAGGAAAGGCCAATCACGGCGGACGTGTTGATGCCGACGAGCCGGGCTGCGAGCTTGTTTGCCGCGGTAGCGCGCAGCGCCTTACCCATGATGGTGCGGGTAAGAAAGCCCGACAATCCGAGGACGACGATCGCTGCCCCAGCAAGGACGACGAGGCTTTGCGGCAACAGCGTCGCGCCGCCGATATGCCACGGCTCGTTGCCGAAAAGGGACGGGAGACTGTGATAATTCTTATCGAAGAAGGTTGCGGCCAGTCCGCGCAGCAGGATCGAGGCGCCGATGGTGATGATGATCAGCGTCACCGCCGATGCGCCGCGCGCGGGTTCGATGGCGAAGCGATGCAGCGCGAGCCCGATTGCGATTGCGACGACGACGGCCAGAACGGCGGCGAGCGGCAGGGGCACGCCGCCTGCGGCCGCGAACACCGTGACCATGCCGCCGAGCATGACGAACTCGCCTTGCGCGAAGTTCACGACCTCAGCCGCGCTGTAGGTGAGCGTAAACCCGAGTGCGACGAGGGCATAGATCGCCCCGACAGTCAGGCCTGAAAACGCGAATTGCAGGAACTCAGCCACGGCCGCTTCCCCCTGCCGCATCTGCCGACTTGCTTATCGCATGCTTCGGCACGGTTGTGCAGGGGACCCGGCGTGCTTCCTCCCTGCCGGCGCTGCAGGATTGGGGAGGGGGTTATTGTTGTCGGAGGCGACGCATCAACCCAAACCTGCCCCAACCCCTTGCCCGCCCCACAGGGGGACGAGAACGCACCCATGCTGTGGCACCGCATGCTGGCCGCGTTCAATTCACCAGCACCCAGTCGCCGTTCTTGATTTCGAGCATGCGGAAGGAGGTGAGATCGAGGCCGAGATGGTCGCTAGCCGACATGTTTACAACGCCACCAGTGCCGATGAAGTTCTTGGTCCTCTCGATCTCGTCGCGCACCTTGGCCTTGTTGGCGCTCTTCGCCCGCTTCATCGCCTCGACCAGGATGAGGAGCCCGTCGCGCATATGCCCGCCGAACGTGGAGACGGGCTGGCCGGTCGTCTTCTCGAACTTGATCTTGTACGCCATCGCCACGGGCTTGAGCGGATCGCTGTCGGAAAGCTTGTCAGCGACGAGCAGCGCCGAAGCCGGCAACCGCACACCTTCCGCCGCCTGCCCGGCCAGATCGATATAGCTCTTCGATGAGACGCCGTGACTCTCATAGAGCGGTGCGGCGATGCCGAGCTGACGGTAATTGCGCGTGACGATCGCCGGCCCCTGGCCGAAACCGCAATTGATTAGCGCCTGGATGCCATCGGTATTCTTGATGTTGGTAAGCTGCGGCGTCATGTCGCTGTCGGTCGCGCCGTACGCCTCGTCTTTGAGGACGGTAACGCCGGCGGCCGGCGCCATCTTCAGGCATTCGGCGCGCATGGCTTTGCCCCAGCCGTCGGTGCCGGAGATCATGCCGATCTTGGTGAGATTGCGCTTCTTCAAATCCTCGAAAATCTTGCCGCAGGACATCGGTTCGGTATGCGGGGTCTTGAACACCCACTTGCGAACCGGCACCACGATTTCCGCCGCCCCGGCGAGCGCGATGAAGGGGATTCCGGCGTCCTCGTAAACGTCACGCATGGCGAGCGACGTGCCGGTGATGGAGCCGCCGACCACCGCGTCGACCTTGTCTTCCTCCACGAGCCGCGTCGCGAAGGTGCGTGCCTTGTTGGCGTCGCCGCCATCGTCGTAGATGAAGACCTTCACCCGCTGGCCATTGATGCCGCCTGCCGCATTGATGTCGGCGACATACATTTCCAGCGTTCTCTTCTCCGGATCGCCGAGAAATGAGGCAGGCCCCGTCACCGACAGAACCGAACCGATCTTCACGTCTGCGTGCGCAGTTGCGCCTGCGAAAATCAGGGCCGCCGCCGCAGCAAACAGTCCTTTCATTATTCCCTCCACTGGTGGCAGCTCACTTGCTTGCGCCGTGACACGCCTTTTGACGGCGGCCCTGTGCTCCCCGAATTGGTACAACGATATTCTAGTTTAGTCGAGAGGGACAGGCGAACTATCCCAATTTACCACCTGGCGCGTTTGAATGGCGATTTTTCCGGCGTGGCGGCCCGTAAAAGCTAAGTCGAATCGATGGTGCGCGATGGCAAATCGTCTGTGGTGTAGACCAAGTGTATTTTCCATCGATGGAGTTGGGAGTAGGCTGCGGCGGTGCGCATCGCTACGTGAGGGAGAGTCCGCTCAGCGCTGCAAACCCAGCAACTGTCGTGGGGACTTTTGGGCAGGCGGCATTGATTCAATTCACTTATTTTCGTCACTTATTTTCGCCAGATGGTAAAGTTGGGCTAGCCCGCGGAGAGATGAAGCTCCGGCATAAGGAGCCGCGCATGCTCGGAAACGAACCTGCGCAAACGATGTGGGGGAAACGATGGAGCGTTCGTTCAGGGAAGAAGTGAAGAACCTACGCCTCGGCGCCGGCGAGACATTCCATGGCGAGGGCATCCTCGCCGTCACCAAGGCGCTGCTGCAATCCGGCGTGAGCTACATCAGCGGCTACCCCGGTGCACCGGTATCTCATCTCGTCGATGTGCTGACGGATGCCTCCGACATTCTCGACGAGCTTGGCGTGCATTTCGAGCCAGCGGCGAACGAGGCGGCGGCCGCGGCCACGCTCGGTGCCTCCATCAATTATCCCATCCGTGGCGCCGCCACCTGGAAGTCCGTGGTCGGCACCAACGTCGCCTCCGATGCGCTCAATGACGAAATAACGCCTGCGCAGGCCCTGGCGCAGGCAATCCGCGCCGCGCACGAGGCCGCGCTGTCCGATCCGGAAGGAGATTCCCTGGCGCGCGGGGTTGCCGCTTGGCAGGCCGGGTAGGCCGCGACCTCGGGCAAACCATCCGTTGACGGCGGCAGCCGAATAAATCCGCGAACAATACGATGCACAGCAACTGACATCCACCGCCAAGGGCAAACGATTCGACGACAGCCAGCCATGATTTTTCCACGAAATCCTCGAACTGCTCGTATAGGAAACGGATCGTCGGTGCTCCCGATCGATCTTGTTCAAGGCCGAGTTCGCATTCGAGGATGAACTCCGCAAGAGAAAGCTGCCCGTAATAAAAGTGAGTGAGATGATGCCCGCGTTGAAGACGTGGCATCCTGCTTATTTTGCGTGATCGACGACGCTGCCTTGCAGGATTCCTGCTCGACATCATTATCGAGAAGCATAAGGTCCACGGCGGTCTCCAGGGGCGTGTCACTAAAATCATATTTCTGACGAAAATCGGGCTTTCTTTGGAGACTCGAACGTGTGTTTAGTGTGACACAAACCGCGAGACCTTTGATCGACTTGACGAATTTCGTTGAGCCAGTGCCGTCGACCTCGGCGAGGCCCGCGTTCCGCGAAGGGATCGGGCCGGCCTTGAAGCACTGAAAAACGCGTGTTTATCAACGCCGAATGGGACCGCACGGTCGCCGCGTCAATGCGCTCCAAGTAGTCTCGATTTTAGGATGTTCGACCGATTCGCCGAGTTGGTCGGGATGTTGCGAGAATTTTCCGGAAAATCATCTGCTTAAGTTCGTCACTTTGCAAGCACGCTGGAGACTCTCAATATCACGTGGCAAAACTGATCGCCTACAAAATTGTATGCTTAATTCAGATAGCCGGCCTTTGTATGTCTCATTTGCTCGTTTTTTTGGCCCTTCTCAAAGCATTCATCACCATGCACTGGCGCGATGAAGCCGAGTTCGCCGCGGACCTTATAGGGGTTATCTATAGTGATGCGGCTCCGCGCATATGACGGTGCGGACGGGATTGACAGAGATTGAACTATATGGAATACCGTTATACTAGTTCTCCATCGGGCTTGGCCCGACCCTGCAGCGCATGAAACTCTTGCCATCCTGTGCTTGCGACACTGCCAGGGGGCTGTGGCATGGTCTAAGCAGCTAGTTTCATCTTAGAAGTTGAAGCGACCGGAGGCCTGCATGGGATTGCTTGCCGTTCGCGACTTACCGAAACACCCTATCCGTCAAGGCCATCTTGCGGTCGATGCCGAGCCCATCAGCGCGATGCGCCTTTATAAGGCAGGAGTCATCGTCAGGGCGCGCAGCGGCCAATTTTCCGCCCATGCCTCGCCATTCCAAGGACAATCGACAGCAGGTTGGTGCAAAGTTCGTGTCCATATCGCACCAAGGCCACGATGATGGCCGCACGACAATAATCTATCCAACGCCACGGAGGATCTGATGCAGCGTCTGACAGTCGCAATATCCAGTGTGTTGATGGCCACCTTATTACTATGCCCTGTCGCCATCGCAGCTACATACGGAACTCGGGACGAAGCCGTGGCGATGGTCAGACGCGTACAGGAGAAGTACAGAAAAGAGGGACTGGACCCCACGCTAAAAGCCATCACCGCCAAGACCAGAGAATTTCATGATCGTGACCTCTACACCTGGGTCCTCGATTATAACGGGCTGCTGCTTGCACACGGTGGAAACCCAGACCTTGTAGGCAAGACCATCTTCGATATGAAGGATCAGAATGGCAAGTTTTTTATTCGAGAGTTCATCGATCAGTGCAAGCGCGTGGGGCACGGCTGGAGTGACTACCGGTGGGTCAATCAGCAGAAACATATCGTTGAAGACAAATCGTCCTACACTGAGCGAATGGGGGATTACTGTATTGGAAGCGGCGTGTATCGGAGTGAGCAACCCAATGAGAACACGATTGGAATTATCTCCGGCAGCATCAATTCCGATGATACTTACCTCCATGTTGCGACTGATCTGGCGTCGGTACTCAACGATGCCGATAATCTGCGCATACTTCCGGTGGTCGGAATCGGTGGATCTCAGAACATTCGCGACGTGCGTGTGTTGAAAGGCATCGACATCGGAGTCACGCAAGTCAATATTCTGAACGATTTCCGCCGATCGATGGAAGACGAAAGCATCTTCGACGACAAGATCGTGTATATTTGCAAGTTATACACTGAGGAAGCTCACCTCATTACGCGCTCCAACATCACCTCTATCGAGCAATTGCGTGGTCAAAAAGTCAATCTTGACGAACTGGGAAGCGGTACCAACTATTCGATGCGCGGCGTTTTTCAGAGTCTGAACATCAAGATTGATGAAGTCAGCATGACGCAAGTTGATGCGTTCGAGAAACTCAAAAGCGGCGAGATCGCGGCAACCGTGTTAATCGCGGGGACACCAGCCCGCTCTTTGAGCCAGTTGAAGTCGGCTGAAGGTTTGCACTTTCTATCAATTCCATATGCCTCCGCGCTGCTGGCCAGCAATTATCTTCCCACCAAGCTGACCCACGAGGACTATCCGGATATGATTCCGCGCGGCCAATCCGTCGATACCATCGCCGTCACAGCGGTCCTCATTGCATACAATTGGCCAAAGAATACTGATCGCTACCGGCGCATTCAAAAGTTTGTGGACGCATTCTTTCCGCGGATATCCGAATTTCAAAAGCCGCCCCGCCACGTCAAGTGGCGCGAAGTCAATCTTGCCGCAGTGTTGCCAGGCTGGAAGCGGTTCGAGCCGGCGGAAGCATGGATCCGTGGCCAGGTCAGCCAGTCCACGCCGCTCAACGAGAGATCGAGCGACCCGCCGCGCACGCGGCGGGATGAAGCACTCTACCAGGAATTCTTAAGGTGGAAGGGGGCGCGCCAGGGCAACTAAACCGCTGATGGCAGCCAGCTCCGAGCGCGCGGTGGCCGTGTCGCTTCTTGCCACGGCTGGCATTCCAAGATTTGAGGGGCTGCCTCGTGAGCGCCCTTTCAGCTGCAATAGTGCCCCCATCTGCGCCTACCGCGTCCGCCTTGGTAGAAGCCTACCGACGCCAAGGACGCGGGTCTTGTGCTGTGGATCGTCGCGGCTTCGACAAGACGGAAGCGCGTCTCCCCAGCTACCCTCGCATGATTCGCGGAGGGAGCGACGATGACCCGAGCCCAGCCAAAGTCTTCGCCGAAGCCAAAGTCTTCGGCGACCGATGACTACGCGAGGCGAATCGCGCGCGCGATTGCCAAGGGCCGGCCGCCGCCGTTCAGCGCCGACCTCGATCAGTACTGCGAACGCTCTCCGCGCCAAATCTTTGCGGCCTTCGCGGGCGCGGCCCGGCATATGCCTCCGGCCGGCAAGGACGAGGCGCTCGCCATCGGTTATCTGTTTCTGCTGCAAAGATTGCTCGAGCATCTGCGCTATCGAACCGATAGCAGCTATGAGGACGCCGCCCGGCTGCTCTCGGATTTTCAGGCCGACGTCGTCGTGCAGGTCGAGGCGGGACATGTCGATGGACGTATGCTCGCCTTCGTGGGAGGAGCGCTGCAACAATCGAAGATCCCGGCATCGCCGGAGCTTGCCGCGGCGTCGGCCAAGTACGCCATGGAGCACGGCGCTGGTCAGAACGAGCGCGAGCTGGTTCCGGCCGACGTCCGCGCCGCTGTTGGCGGCATCCTCGAAGCCTGCGGCGGCGATCCGTTCATGGCCGTCGGCTCCCTGATTGAAAGCGGCCATGCCATGCCGGCGGAAACCCGAGGCGCGCTGGCCGGTGCGCTGGCACTCGCCGGGCTCCCTGAGGCGCGCGGCGCAGCGGTCCTGTTCCTGCTTGATCCAGCATCGGCCGTTCGCCGCGCGGTTGCCGGAGCGCTGGGCGAGGTCGCCGTCTCGCTGACCCCCATAGATGTTCGTCGGCTGATTGCGATGCGCAACTGGCGGCCCGAGAACGAGCGAGCCGACATCGACGCCATCATCCGCAAGGCGCGGGCGGCCGGGATCGATTGCGCGCAATGGGAGGCGGGCAGCATCGAGGCCGTTGTCGCCACCGCCATTGACGGTGCCATGACGCAAGGTTTCCTGCTGGTGTCGCCGGCCGGACGGAAGAAGCGGCTCTCGTCGGTCCTGACCAAAGACGGGATTGCTGACGCATGGAGCGGCGATCCGGAATCGCGCCGCCGGGTCGAGGCAAGCCTGGCCGAGGCAAGGATGGACGCCCCGACGCTTGCGGTATCCCGTCCGTATCTCGACCGCGCCGTGGCGCGCCATCTGGCGCTCACCACAGAAAAAGGGGAAGCGCCGCCGCTGGGCCTGCTCCAGGTTGCCGAGACGATCGGCGGCGCCGACTGGCAACCCGCGCGGATCGCCTTCAGTGACGCGCTGGCCGAGCTGATCGCCGAGGTCCCAAAGGCGATGCGCGAGCCCGCACGGCTGGCGTCGGTGCTGCGGAAGAGCGGCGAACTGGCCGACCTGGAGGCGGTCACACAATCCTGGTTCGAGGACAACCCGCAGGTCGCACAAGCGGTGGAGGGCGCGCACGTCCGTCGTGCGAAGCTTGCCACCTATCTCCTACAGAGCGTGATTGCGCGGCGCCGTGACAGATGGGCCGACGTCGTTCTGCGTACGGCCCTGTGGATGCGCGAGACGCCTCCGGAGGCCGACCTGTGCTGGCGCGAGCTCGCGCTCGTTGCGAAAGCACTCGCCGACGGACGGGATATGACCGAGATCGGATTGATGCGCGATATCGCATTGCGGACCATCTCAGCGTTCCGAAGCGCCGGGCAGATGTGAGACAGCGATGAGAACCGCAAGTCAGGCGCATTTCTTTCGGGCGCAGGCTCACGCTCAAACAAATCTCGAAACAGTCGCTCGGCCTTCTCCAGCCCTTCGTGCGTCAGGACGACGGATTTGGCGCGCCCCACCGGGTCTGAGATCAGGCCCTTCTTGTGCAGCCGCTCCATCGCGTCCCAGTCGAACGACTTCCAAACGCGCTGACCGTCATGCCACCCCAGCAGAAGCAGCGCCAGCACACAGTCATCAATTCGGTCGGTATCGATCGGCATACCACACCCGCTCAATCGCCGCAGGAGATGTGGTCATAAACACTGCAGCGACGTCGCACTCAAGCGCTTTTCGCGCACATAACCTGAGTCATGCTGCGCGCAAAACGGCGGCACCGAAGGGCAGAAATTGCGCGGCTTGTCACGCAATTGCCCGACGAGCTCCCAGCTCCGCAAATGCACGCGGCTGACGCCGTGGCACTGTCTTCTACTGGGCCTTGCGCAGCATCGCGACAACTGACCTCCGGCTGATGCGCTGTTCATTCGTCCAACCGGACCAACATCACCGCGTCACATCTCTTCTCCGCTACGAGTAAGCGTCTGAGAGTAGTCGGCTTTCCCTTGGTACGTCGGCGATCGGTGCGGGTTCAATCGCCGCGACAAAACCGCTGTAATGCCCGCGCCTCGTCAAGTAATCTCCCAACCTGGACCTTCGTTCTTGGTGTGGTACCTTCACCTTCCCTGACGCCTGGGGATGCGCGAGTCACGCGGTGGCTGAAAAACAGGGCGGGCTTTTCATGCAAGGGAGCGCTGCGATGTCGATTTCAGCTTTCGGGAGAGGTTGGTTTATTGCGGCGATTGCCGCGTGGCTGGCCATAGAAGGAGGCCAGGCCCAGGCGCAGGACGTTGCGCCGGTCAACAGCGGCGCCAATCCTTATCGCGTCATTCGCGATTGGGCACAGCTCACGCTGGAGAAAAGGCCGTGGGGCGGGTCCAACGGCGTCGCCATCGACCGGGACGGCAGGTCCGTGTGGGCGACCGACCGTTGCTCACCAGGGACCGCCCCCGGCTGTCTCGGCACCAAGGCAAACCCGATCCACCATTTCGACGAGCAAGGCAAGGAGATCAGGAGCTTTGGCGGCGGAATGTTCGTGTGGCCGCATGGCATTCATGTCGATCGAGACGGCAACGTATGGGTGACCGACGCAAGTGTGACCAGCCCCGACGCGCTTGCGAAGTTTCCCGGAGAGGAGCCGAAGGGAAGCGTTGTCGTCAAGTTCAGTCCTGAAGGCAAGGTGCTGATGACGCTGGGGAAGCCGGGTGTGAGGGGAAACCCGCCGGAGGCTTTGACCGAGCCGACCGACGTCGTCA
>WNFG01001110.1_pt1 | contig 22850 bp, 26 predicted proteins | sample 5400431 | NCBI WGS metagenome assembly WNFG01 (sample SAMN13153346, study PRJNA577476) | soil metagenome | isolation source: 120 cm saprolite under Douglas fir tree site 2 hole 3 replicate 2 | place: USA:California | collected 2015-04-18 | reverse complement strand
AGGCCGCGCCCGCCTGGGACTTGCCGCTCCGCATGGCCGCGGCGGTGGCGCTGGTCCTGCTGGTCACCGGCCTGGCCGGCCGCCTCGGCCCGCACTGGAGCGGGGCGATCACCCCGTTCCCGATCGCGACCACCATCCTGCTCGCCTTCACCCACGCCCAGCAGGGCGCGCCGGCCGCGGTGGGATTCCTGTGGGCGTTCCTGCCCGCGATGTGGAGCTTCGCGCTCTTCTGCTTCGTGCTCGCCGCGGGCGTGGTGGGACTGGGGCGCGATGTCGCGTTCCTGCTCGCGCTCGGCGTGAGCCTGGCGGTGCAGGGCGTGGTGTGGCTCGGCCTCGCGTCGCGGGCTAGCCGGGGAAGCGCCAGACCCGGCCCTCGGCCGGCTCGTCGGTCAGCGTGAACTGAGGCAGGGCAAAGTCGGCCGAGAGGTCCTGGAACACCACCCGCACCCGTTTGCCGATGGCCACGTTCTGCTCCGGCTCCGGCCGGAGCTCGGGGGTGACCAGGTTGGCGATGACCCGCAGGGCCTCGTCGGGAGTCGGCTGCCCGCGCTGCTCGTCGAGCTCGACGAGCACCACCGCGTAGGGGGTCCACTCCTTGAAGCCGGGCTGGATGGCGTGGTGCACCACCTCGTAGGAGTAGATGTGCCCCCGACCGCTCACCGCCTTCCACTCCCACTCGAGCGACATGCACCACGGGCAGCCGTGGCTCGGCGGGTAGCGCATGAGCCCGCACCCCTTGCAGGCGCGCAGCATCAGGCGATGATTCGCGCGGGCCAGCTTGAAGTGCTCGCGCCACTCCGAATCGTTCTCGGGGACCACCAGGCTCATGCCGCGGTATTCGACGGAGGCCATCGCTAGTTCCTCATGATGAGGGCGGAGCCGGTCGGCGGCATCGCCCAGCCGAGGTTCATGGTGACGCGCGCGTCCTTCACCTGGCGGCACTTGCCCGGCGAGTAGTCGTAGCTGTGCTTGCCGTCCTCCCAGCCCGGGCAGTAGTCGTCGACCTGACCGCGGAGCTGGCGCACGTTCTCGATCACCATCGAGATGCCGTGGGTGTAGCCCTCGCAGAGGTGGCTGCCCGAGGTGTTGTTGGGCCGCTTGCCCCCGAGCTCGATGATGCCGCTCGAGACGTACTGGCCGCCCTCGCCCTTCTGGCAGAAGCCGTACTCCTCGAGCTGGAGCATGGTGGTGAAGGTGAACGCGTCGTAGGAGCCGGTGACGTTCACGTCCTCCGGCTTGACGCCGGCCTGGCCGAACACGATGTCCTTGGCGTGATAGCCGGCCACCCGGGTGATCGGCCCGTGGGCCCAGTGGAAATCGGTGCGCGGCTTGTTGACCCGGCCCGCGACCCCCATGATGTGGACCGGCTTGCGGCGCAGGTCGCGCGCCCGCTCCGCGCTGGTCACGATCAGGGCGGTGGCGTTGTCGGTCTCGAGGCAGCAGTCGAGCAGGTGGAGCGGCTTGCAGATCCAGCGCGAGGCCATCACGTCGGCGACCGTGACCCGCTCCTTGAGGAACGCCTTCGGGTTCTGCGAGGCGTGCTTGCTGTGGGCCACCCGCACGTGGGCCACCTGCTCCGAGGTGGTGCCGTACTCGTACATGTGGCGCATGAAGGTTGGAGCGAAGTTCTGCCCCGCGCTGCGCATGCCGAACGGCACCTGGGCCAGGTCGAGGCCCCGCACCGGCTGGGCCGCCCGCGCGCCGGTGCCGCCGATGCGGAAGTCGGAGTAGCCGTTCATCGAGCGGAAGATCGCCACCGTGTGGCACATGCCGGCCTCGATGGCGCCCATCGCCAGGCCCACCAGGGCCTCGGTGGAGGAGCCGCCCCCGAAGACGTCCATGTAGAAGTTGAGCCGGATGCCGAGGTCGGGCGCCACGAAGTTGGAGAAGACGGAGTCGCCGCTCTGGTAGGACATCATCCCGTCCACCCCGTCCTTGCCGAGGCCCGCGTCGCGCATGGCGTTGCGCACCGCCTCGACCGCCATCGCGCGGGTGCTGCGCGCGGACTGGCGGCTGTACTCGGTCTCTCCCACCCCCACGATGCAGTACTTGTCCTTGAGAGATGCCATTCCACGCTCCTCGACGATGACCACGAGAGAACGACCGGATCAGGCCGCGCCACTGTACGCGAGCGCGGCGGGGGGCGTCAAGCCACCGCGGGCTCGTCCGCCGCGGTGGGGACGGGGGTCCGGAAGGAGGCGAGCAGCAGCAGCGCGACGGCGTTGCAGGCGGCGCTGAGCCACCAGGCCAGACGGTAGTCGCCCGCGCGGTCGTAGATGAAGCCGGCCGCGAGCGGACCGAGCGCGGCCAGCGAGCCGGCGAGGGCGAACAGGAGGCCGGCGAGGCTGCCCGCCTGCTCGCGGCCGAAGTCGTCGGCGACCGCGGCGGGGAAGAGGGTCGAGGCCGCGCCGTAGGAGAAGCCGAACACCAGCGAGCTCGCGTAGAGCGCGGCGAGGTCGTGGGCCTGGGCGAAGCCGACGAAGGCCCCCGCCTGCAGCGCCAGCGCGATCGCGAGGGCGCCGCGCCGACCGATGTGATCCGACGCGCCGCCCATCACCAGACGGCCGACGAGCGCGGAGGCGCCCACCGTGCTGACCAGCGTCGCGGCGAGCAGGGGCGGGATGCCGAGCCCGCGCGCCATCGGCACCAGGTGCACCAGCGGGATGAAGACCGGGATCCAGGTGGCCGCGAACACTCCGTAGAGGATCCAGAACGCGCGCGAGCGGAGCGCGCGGCGGATCGTCCAGTCACCCGGCGGAGGGCCCGCGCGCGCGGGCGCCCGCGGGGCCCGGTCGCCGTCGGGAGCGAGGCCGACGCTCTCCGGGTCCCCCCGCATCAGGATCGCGAGGGCGTTCAGGGCCACGAAGATCGCGTCCCGAAGACCACGTACGACCACCGCCAGCCGAGCCGGCTCACCAGGAAGTGGGCAACCGGCGGCAGCACGAACGTCCTGAGGCTGCCGCCCGCGCTGGCCAGCCCCACCGCGAGGCCGCGCCGGCGCGTGAACCACCTGACCACGGTCGCATGGCACGGCACGTAGCCACGAGGCCCGCCCCGAGCAGCGCGCCGCCGATCCCGATGACGGTGCGCGGTCCCCAGCGATCGGTGAGCCGGCCCGCCACCAGGGCGAAGCCCGAGTAGACCGCCGCGTAGAGGGAGAAGACCCCCGAGAGGCTCGCGCGGCTCCAGCCGAACTCGTCCACGAGGGCCGCGAAGAAGACGCCGAACGCGTACTGGGTCCCGTAGGCCATGAACAGGACGAAAAACGCGCCCGCCACCACCGTCCAGCCGTAGAAGACACGTCCGGATCCCGGCCGGGCGCCGGGACTAGCGGCCGGCATCGTCCGGGCGCTTGATCGTGGATCGCTCCATGTCGAGGATGGGAGGGACGGTGCCGGAGGGGTTCGTGCTCTCCACGCGGACGATGCGGCTCAGCCGGCCGACCGCGTCCCGGATGCGCACCGCCGCGGTCCGGCAGGTGCGCGCCCAGTTGCTCTCCTCGCTGCCGGGGGGCAGGCGATCCTCCAGCATCTGCACGTAGCCCATGATGATGGCGAGCGGGTTGTTGATCTCGTGGGCGGCGGCCTGGGCCAGCAGGTTGACCGAGCGGAGCGAGGCCGCCTCCCGGCGGGCCTCCTCCCCGGCCAGCCGCTCAGCCGCGTCGCGGTAGATGATGATCTCGTAGCGCTGGCCTCGATACTCGACGACGCGACGGCTGGAGTCGACCGCGAGCAGCTGTCCGGGGGCGGTCTGGAACGGCACCCCGAGCGCCCGCGCGATCGAGCCGTCCCACGTCGCGCCGGTGGGCGCGCCGCCGACCGCCGCTTCCGCGGCCGGGCTGGGCCAGGACTCCCGGTCGTCGCGACCCACCAGCTGGGTCCGCGAGAGCCCGGACAGGTCGCAGTCGGCGCGGTTGCAGTCGATGATCCGCCGGGTCCCCACGTCCACCACGCGTACCGCGTCGGTGGCGTCGTCGAGCACCGCGCGAAAGCGCTCCCGCTCCTGGGCGAGCGCCCGCCGCTCGACGATGCTCGCCATCAAGAGCGCGATGGCCGGGATCCCCACCGTGATGAGGGCCAGGTAGGACGGCCACACCCGCGCGAACAGCGTGCGGCCGCGCTCCCCGAGCAGGCCGAAGCCACCGAAGGTGATGAAGAACGTGGCCACCGACAGCACGAACGCGTGGCGGAACCGGACCTTCTCGGCGACCGCGGCCCAGCGGTGGACGAGGCCCGCCGCCGCCGCCACCGCCAGCAGGGTGATCACGCCCGCCGCCGCCCCGCTCCCGCCGAGCCAGATCCGGTAGGCGGACGCGGTGAGCGCCGCGATGAGACCCGCCCAGCCGCCCTCGAACAGCCCGATGACCGCCACCGGGACCACCCGGCCGTCCACGAAGACGCCCTCGACGGTCTGGATGCGGGAGATCATGAGGATGACCGCGAGGCCGCCCCAGGCCAGGCCCATCACCGCGATCCAGAGCGGGCGCCGGCGCGGATCGTCCGGAGCGAACCAGCCGTAGGCGAGCGAGTAGAACAGGAGGCCCGAGACCACCGTGCCGGTCGCCTCGAGCAGGTGGTGGTAGTCCATCACCCCCGCCCGGACGCCGAGCGCCCGTTCGGCCGGGGCAGGAGATCGCGGAGGAACTTGCCGGTGTAGGAGCCGCTCACCTGGGCGATCTGCTCGGGTGTGCCCTCGGCGACCAGCTCGCCGCCCGCCTCGCCGCCCTCGGGGCCCAGGTCCACCACCCAGTCGGCGGTCTTGATCACGTCGAGGTGATGCTCGACCACCAGCACCGTGTTGCCCGCGTCCACCAGGCGGTTCAGGACGAGGAGCAGCTTGCGGATGTCGTCGAGGTGGAGGCCGGTGGTCGGCTCGTCCAGGATGAAGAGGTGATCGGTGGTGAGCCGCGCGGACAGCTCGGCCGCGATCTTGAGCCGCTGGGCCTCGCCGCCGGATAGGGTCGTCGCGGGCTGGCCGAGGCGCAGGTACCCGAGCCCCACCTCGCGAAGGATCTTGAGCCGCCGCTGCAGCACCGGCTCGGACGCGAAGAAGTCGACCGCCTCGTCCACCGTGAGCTGAAGCACCTGGCTGATGTCGCGGTTCTTGTAGGTGACCTGGAGGACGTCGGCGCGATAGCGGCGGCCCTCGCACTCCTGGCAGGTCACGTAGACGTCCTCCACGAAGTACATCTCGAGCTTCTGGAAGCCGTCGCCCTCGCAGGTGTCGCAGCGCCCGCCCGGCACGTTGAACGAGAAGGCGCCGGGCCCGAGCCCCAGGGTGTGGGCGCGGGGCAGGGCCGCGAAGAGCCGGCGGATCTCGTCGAAGGCCTTCACGTAGGTGACCGGATTGGAGCGCGGGGTGCGCCCGATGGGCTCCTGGTCGATGAGCCGGATCCCCTTCAGGTGCTGCAGCCCGCGCAGCTCGTCGTGGGCGCCCGGCACCGCGAAGTCCGCCTTGAAGTGACGCGCCACCGCCCGGTAGAGCGTGTCGTGCACCAGGGTGGACTTCCCGGAGCCCGAGACCCCGGTGACGCAGGTGAGCGTGTTGAGCGGGATCTTCACCGTGATGTTCTTCAGGTTGTTCGCGCGCGCGCCCGCCAGCACGAGGGCGCGACGGCCCGGCCGCCGGCTGAGGGGCAGGGCGATCGTGTCGCGCCCGCTCATGTAACGCGCGGTCAGCGAGCGCGGATCCTTCCGGAACTCGTCCTGGGTGCCCGCGAAGACGACGCTGCCGCCCCGCTCGCCCGAGCCGGGGCCCATCTCGATCAGGTAGTCGGCCACCTCGATGAGGGCGCGATCGTGCTCGACCATCACCACCGTGTTGCCGCCGGAGGCGAGCTCGCGGCAGAGCTCGGCGAGCCGGGCGGTGTCCCGCGGGTGCAGGCCGATCGACGGCTCGTCGAGCACGTAGAGGGTGCCGGTGAGCTGGGCCCCGAGCTGGTTGGCGAGGTTGATGCGCTGCGCTTCACCGCCCGACAGGGTGCGCGTCTGCCGCGCGAGGGTGAGGTAGCCGAGGCCGACCCGGAGCAGGAACGAGAGCTTGGCGCGCAGCAGCTTGAGCACGTCGCGCGCCACGGTGGCCTCCCACTCGGTGAGCGGGAGGGTCGCGAAGAGGGCGTCCAGCTCCTCCACCGTCTTGAGCCCGAAGTCGGCGACGCTGGCCCCCGCCACCCGCACCGCGAGGGCCTCCGGACGCAGGCGCCGGCCCTCGCAGCGGGGGCAGGGCGACTGGCTGCGGTACCGCGAGAGGAAGACCCGCACGTGCAGCTTGTAGCGGTAGGACTCGACCTCCTCGAAGAAGCCGCGGATCCCGGTGAGCCCGCCGCCGCCGTCGTAGACCCAGCGGCGATCCTCCTCGGGCAGCGCCGCGTACGGCACCGTCGCGTCGACGCCGCGCTTCTTGGCCGCCTTCAACAGCTGCTTCTGGTACCAGCGGCCCGAGGGATGCGACCACGGCTCCACCGCGCCGTCGGCCAGGCTGAGGGTCTGATCCGGCACCACCCGGGCCTCGTCGTAGCGCAGCACGTTGCCGAAGCCCTTGCACTCCGGGCAGGCGCCGAGCGGGTGATTGAACGAGAAGAGCAGCGGCTGGGGCCGGCTGAGGGCGACCCCGCAGGCCGGGCAGTGGAAGTCGCGGCTGACCGGGACCGTCCCCCGCTCGAGCAGATCCACCGAGGCCCGGCCCTCGCCCTCGGCGAGCGCGGTCTCGAGGGAGTCGGTGATACGTCGCCGGCTGTCGGGGCCGATCACCACCCGGTCCAGCACCACCGCGAGACGCGCGGGATCGAGGTCGGCGGGGATGCGGTCCGGCCGGCCCTGGACCTCGGCCAGGTCCAGCACCTGGTCGCCCGCTTTCACGCGCGCGAAGCCGCGCTGGAGGAGGGCCGCGAAGAGCGCGCGGGGATCGCGGGCGGGCTCCGCGGGCAGGGGGAAGCAGATCATCGCCCGGGCGCCCGGGTAGTCGCGCAGCAGGGCGTCGGCCACCTGGTCCGCCGAGTCGCTCCGCGCCTCGGCCCCGCAGGTCGGGCAGTGGACCCGGCCGATCTTGGCGAAGAGGAGGCGGAGGTAGTCGTGCAGCTCGGTCGCGGTGCCCACGGTGGACCGGGCGGTGCGCACCGGGTTCTTCTGCTCGAGCGCGATGGCAGGGCGGATGTGCTCGATCCGGTCCACGTCGGGCCGGTCGAGCCGCTCGAGGAACATGCGCGCGTACGTCGAGAGCGACTCGATATACCGCCACTGGCCTTCCGCGAAGAGGGTGTCGAACGCGAGGGACGACTTGCCCGAGCCCGAGACCCCGGTGATCACGGTGAGCCGGTCGTGGGGGATGTCGACGGAGACGTTCTTCAGGTTGTTCTGCCGGGCTCCCTCGATGCGGAGCCATACCGGCTGGGACATTCGAGCGGTCCTCCTGAGATGGAAAGTCTACTCGACGGGCCCAGGGCCTTCAATAGCGAGGGTCCCGACCGCGCGCGCCTCTTGACACCCGCCCACCGGGTCCGGCATCCTCCAGATCAGTAATGAGAATCATTCAGAAAAATGGCCAGCGCCCCAAGCCAGACCGCGGGGTGGAGGCGACCCTCCGGGCTCGCGGACTCCGGCTCACCGGGCCGCGCCGGCTGGTGCTCGACGTGGTCCGCGCCACCGAGTCGCATCCCACCGCGGAGTGGGTGCACCGGATGGTGCGGCGCCGGCGCCCGCGGGTGAGCCTGGGCACGGTCTACCGCAACCTTCGGCTGCTCGTGGCGCAGGGGCTGGTCAAGGAGCTGCCCGGCCCGCACGCGCGGTTCGACGGCAACGTGAGCGAGCACCACCACTTCACTTGTCTCGCCTGCGGCTCCATCAGCGACGTGCAGGGGCCGACCACCGAGCCCCACTCCCGCGCCCTCTGCGGCCGGGTGACCGCCCAGAGCGGCTTCAGCGTCACGCATCACCGGATCGAGTTCTACGGTCGCTGTCTCGAGTGCCAGCGCCGCGCGGGCCGGAAACCCGCGCGGCGCCGGCGTCCCGCGCCGTAGCCCGGGGGTCGCCCCGGCGCCGCCGTCACCGCCAACTGCTGCAAAGGAGGACATCACATGGTAGGCGAGGCCCTCAAAGGATCGAAGAGCGTGGACAACCTCAAGGACGCATTCGCGGGCGAGTCGCAGGCCAACCGCCGCTACCCGTGCTTCGCGCGCGTCGCCGACATCGAAGGCTTCCCGGACATGGCGGGCCTGTTCAAGGACACCGCGGACGCGGAGACCGGGCACGCGTTCGGTCACCTCGACTTCCTCAAGGAAGTGGGCGATCCGGCCACCGGCGAGCCCATCGGCAAGACCGAGAAGAACCTCAAGGCCTCGGTGGCGGGCGAGACCTACGAGTACACCCAGATGTACCCGGGGATGGCCAAGACCGCGCGGGACGAGGGATATCCCGAGCTGGCCGAATGGTTCGAGACCCTCGCCAAGGCCGAGAAGTCGCACGCCGGCCGCTTCACCAAGGGCCTCAACCAGGTCGCGGGCAAGGACCCGGCCGACGCCATCTAGCTCCCGGCCGGATCGATCGGGCGTCGGCCCGGCGAAGGGCCGCCTCGACACCCGCTTCCCGACCCCGCCCGGCTCGATCGCCTACCAGCTCCCGTGCCACCTGAAGGCCCAGAACATGGGGACCCGCTCCGCGGAGGTCCTGCGCCTCACCGGGGCGCCGGTGGAGGTGATCGAGCGGTGCTCGGCGGTGGACGGTACCTGGGGGATGAAGAAGGAGTACTTCGAGCTGTCGATGAAGCTGGCCGAGCCGCTCTTCAAGGACATCGAGCGGGCCAAGCCGGACCGGGTCGCGACCGACTGCCCGCTCGCCGCGCTCCAGATCGGCCAGGGCACCGGGCGGGCGGCGCGGCACCCGATCCAGATCCTCGCGGAGGCCTACGGGCTCCCAGTGGAGGACGCGGAATGACCGCCGCGATCCGGCTGGGCGACGTCGTCAACTTCTTCGAGTACGAGAAGGTCCGCGAGGACCGCCGCCGGCGGGTGATCGCGCTGAAGGAGCGGCGCCGCGTCGAGGTGGGGCCCTATCTCTCGTTCGTGTTCGAGAACCGGGAGACGCTGCTGTTCCAGATCCAGGAGATGTGCCGCGCCGAGCGCATCATCGACGACGCCAAGGTCCAGGAGGAGATCGACGTCTACAGCGCGCTCCTGCCGCGGCCCGGTGAGCTGTCCGCGACCCTGTTCATCGAGATCGCGGACAAGGACCAGATCAAGCCGGTGCTGGACCGGTTCATGGGCATCGATACCGGCCGGCACGTGTGGTTCGAGGTCGGGGCGGGGATGACGGTTCCGGGCGCGTTCGAGGCCGGCCACTCCGACGAGGAGAAGGGCAAGCGGTTCGCCTTCTCCCCGGAGGCGGCGCGCGCGTTCCGCGACTCCGAGGTCCACCTGGTGGTGGACCACCCCGCGGCGCGCGCGCCCGACTCTCCGCCGACGCCAAGGCCGAGCTACTGACCGACCTGACCCCGTGACGGCTGCGCGCGGCGCCGCGGCGTTCGCCTACTGCATGATCATGAACCAGATGTAGTAGACCAGCGTCAGGATGAAGCCGAACCAGAGGGTGCCCTTGACGGTGGCGAGCGGCTTGGCCGCGCCCTGGCCCGGGGTGCCCACCAGCGCGTTGATCTCCACCAGCACCATGATCGCGAGCGCCACGATCCAGAAGAGGAGCCCCGACTTCCCCACCGTCAGCCCGGCCAGGTGGCTCGCCGACCCCATGAAGAACAGCATCGGGACGGACAGCACGACGTTGGTGCGCGAGGCGAGGCCCCCGCGAGCGCCGGCCGCGGCGGCCGCCGGATTGGCCGGCTTCCCGGCCGCGGTGTCGAGCGCGTTCTGGATCACGATCTTGTTCTTGGGCCAGATCAGGAACCACACGTTGCCCCACATGATCGACCCGAGGAGGGCGCCGAGCAGGATCTTCCAGGTACCCGGGTCCTGGATCCCGCGGATCCCGATCCAGTAGTGCAGGAGGTAGAGCCAGCCGGAAAGGAACGTGATCATGGCGCCCCAGCGGAACCACCACATCACGCGCGGTAGCAGCTTCTGCTGAGCTCCCGAACGCACTCCCGGCTCGGTCTCGGCGAAGAACGGGACCTGGGCGAAATTGAGATAGTAGAGCAGGCCGATCCAGGTGATACCCGCCAGGAAGTGGATCCATCGCAAGAGGAACAGCCATCCTTCGGTGCTCATCAGCGCCATCGTCACCCTCCCGGGAGGCGTGCGGGTCAGGAACTGCGGCTAGCCCTCTTCCTCAGCGTCGTCTTCGGCTTCCACCTCGTTGTCGTCATCGTCGTCGTCATCGTCTAGGTCGTCGTCTTCGAAGTCATCGTCGTCGTCGAAGTCGTCTTCGTCCTCGTCGTCGACGTCATCGTCCTCGTCGAGGTCGTCGTCGTCCTCCTTGTCCTCTTCGTTCTCGTCCTTGTCGTCCTCGTCGGCCAGGCCGATCGGCGTCTGCTCGTCTTCTTCGATCCAGGGGCGATTCCCGAGGCGAATCATGCGACATCCTCCAGACGTGAAGCTCGTTACGCTGGGCGGGATTATAACAAAGGGGTCTTGGGTGTCCATGCCAATTTGGCCTTTCGGAGCCACTTATCCACTTATCCCCACCCGTCCACAACACGAGAATTGCACGTCCTGATGCGGCTCCGCGGGCGCCACATCACGAACGGGCAGCACTGGAGCGGTGGCGGCGCGTCGGCACGCGCGGTCGCCTGATCCGGCGCGGCGATTCGCGCGCGCGCGTGAGTCCTCCCGCATTTCCACGGCTCGCGGCGGCGCTTGACGACGTCACGCCGCGACGCCTAGGATGCGCGGGACGCCGTGGCGTCACGAGGAGACCAACGCATGCCGCTGTTCGCCGTCGAGCGTGACCTGAGCCAAATGCCGCCGGAGCGCTTCCGGACCGAGCTGAAGGGTCTCGTGAGCGCATGCGCCCGCTTGAAGGGAGCCGGGAAGCAGGTTCGATACATCAGCAGCGCGGTGTTCCCCGCGGAGGCGCGGGGGCTGTGTCTGTTCGGCGCGGAACAGCCGCAGTGGATCCACGAGGCGAACGAGGCGGCCGGGCTGCCCTACTCGCGGATCTTCGCGGTGCTCGACCTCACCCCGAGCGGAGTACGGCGCGAGCTCTCGTGCGGCCGCCGGCCGGGAGACGGGGGAATCGACCGGGCCGCCGCGTCCAAGGGCGGCACCCCGGGGCTCGCAAGCCCGGTGAGCGAGGAGATCGTCCGCTGGTCCGACGAGGGCCGGCAGCTCCTGCAGACGCTGGGCGGGTGGCTCGAAGCGGCCGGCTCCATCCACGACGAGGCGGAGGCGCTCGAGCGCGAGCGGACCGCGCTCGCGGACGAGGTGCGACGCCTCGAGGAGGACAACGATGCGCTCCGGGCCCAGCGTGACGAGCTCCACGAGGCGGTCCAGACGCTCGCGAGCCAGATGACGCGCACCGCGGACGAGATCCTCCATCGCTTCGGAACCCGGCGTCGGGCGCCGGGCGATCTGGCCTCCCGGTGAGCCCGGAGCCGAACCGCCGGCGCCGGATCCTGGTGGTCGACGACGACGAGCGAGAGCGCGCTGGCGCGGCCCAGGCTCTCGGGGAGGCCGGGCACGTGGTCGACTCCGCGGCCACCAAGGCGGAGGTGGTGACGCTGCTCGCCAAGCACGACTACGACCTCGTGCTGGCCGATCTCAAGATGCCGGGGATCAACGGCCCCGCGTTCTACCAGATGCTGAAGGAGGCGTGCCGCGGCACCACGCCCCCGGTGATCTTCTCGCTCCAGCGCGGCTACACTCCGGAGTACGCGAACTTCTTGATGCGTCTCGCCGCGCCCGTCCTGATGAAGCCGGTTCCCGCCGCCGATCTCCGCCAGGCGGTGGAGCGGCTCCTGCCGACCCCGCGCGCCACCTCCTCGCTGGCGTCCTGACGCGCCCTCGCGCCGGGCACAATTCGGCGCGTGCCTGCATCCGGGCGTGCTAGTATTCCGCTCTGCAACTAGCTGAAGTTCCTACCAAGGCGGCGTAGCTCAGGTGGCAGAGCAGGGGTCTCATAAGCCCCGTGTCGGAGGTTCGAGTCCTCCCGCCGCCACCACATCTCTCGGCGGGCTCGAATCTCGGCGGGCTCGAACGGCGCGGCGGTTACGGCTTGCGGTTGAGCGAGCGCTCCCGCTGTTCCCACTGCTGCTGGATGCGGCGCTGCTGCCGGCGCTCCGAGACGGTGTGGACGACGCCCAACAGGATGCTGAACACCACGGCCGCGACTCCGAAGAGAGCGAGCGTCAGCGTCATGCGCGCGAGCGTCGGGCCGCGGAGATCATGATTCGATCCTACCGCAGCGGGTAAGTCATCGCCAAATAAGCCCGGAGGCGGTTGAAGTCGCCCCGGCCGTCCGCTAGACTACCTCCTCGTGACCCCCACGACCGCCAGCCGACCGCTCGCGCGGTTCTCGGTCCTCGACCTGACCACCGTACGCTCCGGCCCGACCTGCACCAAGATCCTGGCCGACTTCGGGGCCGACGTCATCCGGGTGGAGCGGCCGGGTGGGGAGGGGCGCGAGCGCGTCTTCTTCGACGCCGCCGACCTGCACCGCAACAAGCGCAGCGTCGCGGTCAACCTGCAGGAGCCGCGGGGGCTGGCCGTGGTCAAGCGCCTGTCCGCGCGGTCGGACGTGGTGGTCGAGAACTACCGGCCCGACGTCAAGCACCGCCTGGGAGTGGACTACGAGGCGCTGTCGCGCGAGAACCCACGGCTCGTCTACGGCAGCATCTCCGGCTTCGGCCAGGAGGGCCCCTACCGCGACCGCCCCGGCTACGACCAGATCGTCCAGGGCATGTCCGGTCTCATGTGGCTCACCGGCACCGCCGAGAGCGCCCCGCTGCGCGTGGGCATCCCGATCGGCGATCTGCTCGCCGGCTACTTCTGCGCGCTCGGCATCCTCACCGCGCTGCTGGAGCGGGAGGTCTCGGGGCGCGGCCAGAAGGTCGAGACCTCGCTGCTCGAGGCGCTCACCGGCAGCCTCTCGTTCCAGGCCGCCAAGTTCGTCAATACCGGCGAGGTGCCGCCGCCGGTCGGCAACCACCATCCGCTGACCGCGCCGATGGGGGTCTACCGGGCCCAGGACGGGTTCTTCAACCTGGCCGTCGGCAACGACGACATGTGGCGGCGCTTCTGCAAGGCGATCGAGCAACCGGCCCTGGCCGACGACGCGCGCTTCGCGGGCATGCTCGCCCGGGTGAAGCACCGCCAGGCCCTGGACGTGGTGCTCGAGGCCGCCTTCGCCGGGCGGCCGGCCGCGGAGTGGGTGGAGAGCCTCAACGCGGCGGGCGTGGCCTGCGGCCCCATCAACACGGTGGACCGCGTCTTCGCCGACCCGCAGATCCGGCAGGCGGACCTGGTGCGGGACGTGGCCAACGCGGCCTGGGGGCCGCACAAGGTGCTGGCCCTGCCGGTGCACCTCTCGCGCACGCCCGCGCGCGTCGAGCACGCGGCCCCCATGACCGGGGAGCACACGCGCGAGGTCCTCACCACCCTGGGCTACGACGCCGCGGCCCTCGACGCCCTGCTGGCCGACGGCGTGATCGAGCAATACAAGGGAGAGACGACATGAGCGACCACATCCTGGTCGAGCAGGACGGTCCGATCGCGACCGTCGTGTTCAACCGGCCCAAGATGCGCAATGCCATCAGCCTCGCGATGTGGTCGGAGATCGCGATGGTCACCGAGCGCCTGTCGAAGGACGACGCGGTGCGCGCGATCGTCTACCGCGGCGCGGGCACCGACGCCTTCGCGTCCGGCGCGGACATCTCCGAGTTCCAGGAGAATCGCAAGGACACCGCCACCGCGCTCAACTACAACAAGCAGACCGAGGCCGCCTACTCCTCGATCCGGCTCTGCCCGAAGCCCACCGTCGCGATGGTGTACGGCTACTGCATGGGGGGCGCCATGGCGCTCGCGATGGCGGCCGACTTCCGCTTCGCGGCGGCCGGCTCCAAGTTTGGCATTCCCGCCGCGCGGCTCAGCATCATCTACGGCCTCGACCCGGTGCACCAGCTCGTGGATCTGGTCGGGCCCGCCTACGCCAAGGACATCCTCTACTCGGCCCGGACGGTGGACGCGGAGGAGGCCCTGCGCATCGGCTTCATCCAGCGGCTGGTTCCCGCCGCGGAGCTCGAGACGTACACCTACGACTACCTGAAGAAGGTCGCGGCCAACGCGCCGCTCTCGGTACGCGGCACGAAGGCCCAGGTCCAGGCGATCTTCGAGGGAATCAGCGACGCCCACCGGGAGCACCTGCGCGACCTGGGCATCGCCACCTTCGACAGCGAGGACTACCGGGAGGGCACGCGGGCCTTCCTCGAGAAGCGGGCGCCCCGGTTCGAGGGGCGATAGCCTCTGCGGGTCACCGTTCTCTCCTCGACTCCCCTCAATCCACTGGAGGGGAGCGGCACCTTCGTCGGCATCGCGGGGCTGGCCCAGGGGCTGGCCCAGCTCGGCCACCGGGTCACCGTGCGCCCGCTCGGCCGCCGCACCGGCTTTCACACCCTGGACCGCTGGCTCTACAACGCGGGGGTGGCGCTGCGCCCGCCTCGGGACACCGACCTCGTGCTGGGGGTCGACCTCGACGGCTTCCTGTGGGCGCGACGCCGTACGTTGCCGTTCGTGGCGAGCCTCAAGGGCATCATCGCCGACGAGCTCAAGAACGAGCGCGGCCGCGTGCGAGCCCTGCTCGCGGTGCAGGCGCGATGGGAGCGGCGCAACGTCACGCGCGCCGACCTCGTCATGGTGACGAGCCGCTACTGCGCGGAGGTGGCCCAGCGGGAATACGGCGTGCCGCCGGAGCGGCTCGCGGTGGTGCCGGAGCCCATCGATCTCGAGGTGTGGGACGATCAGTTCTGGCGCGCCCCGCGGCGCCCGCGCGGAGCCCCGGTGGTGCTCTGCGTGGCCCGCATGTATCCACGCAAGCGGATCCAGGACCTGCTGCACGCCGCCGGCATCCTCCGTGAGCGCGTCCCCGGGGTCCAGGTCCGGGTGGTGGGGCGCGGGCCGGAGTGGCCGGCGCTGTCGCGCCTGCACGCCGAGCTGGGCCTCGGGGACTCGGTGACCCTGCTGGGCGATCTCACCCGCGAGCGCCTCGCCGAGGAGTACGTCAACGCCACCGTGTTCTGCCTGCCGTCGGTGCAGGAGGGATTCGGCATCGTGTTCCTGGAGGCGATGGCGGCCGAGCTCCCGGTGGTGGCCTGTCGCATCGCCGCGGTCCCGGAGGTGGTGCTCGACGGGGTCACCGGCCTGTTGAGCGACCCGCGGGATCCGGGCGCGCTCGCGGGCCTCATCGAGCGGCTGATCGCGGACCCGGACCTCGCGCGCCGCCTGGGCCGGGAAGGGCGCCGCCGCGCGCTCGGGTTCACCCCGCGGCACGTCGCGGAGCGCTTCCTCCACGCGGTACACTCGTCGCAGGATCGCCTGGGACAGCAGGCGCGAGGAGGCTGAGCCGCATGGTGTACGCGACCCGGAAGTTCACGTTCTCGGCGGGGCACCGCTACTGGCGCCCGGAGTGGAGCGCGGAGGAGAACGCGCGCACCTTCGGCTCGCTCACGGTGGCCCACGGCCACAACTACGCGCTCGAGGTGACGATCCGCGGGACGGTCGATCCGCGCACCGGCATGGTGATGGACCTGGGCGAGCTGAAGCGCGTGGTGGGCGACGCGGTGATCAGCCGCTTCGACCACGCCGACCTCAACCAGGATCCGCTCTTCCCGGCCGGCACCATCCCCACCACCGAGAACCTGGTGCGGGTGATCTGGGACCTCCTCGGCCCCAAGCTCGGCGTCGAGCGGCTGCACCGGCTTCGGCTCTGGGAGGATCCCACCTTCTACGTCGAGTATCTCGGCGAATGAGCGGCTACGCGGTCACCCGCGCGTACCACTTCAGTGCCGCGCACCGTCTCGCCAACGACGCCTTCTCCGACGAGGAGAACGCGGAGCTGTACGGGCAGTGCTTCCGGCAGCACGGCCACAACTACCTGCTCGAGGTCACGGTGTCCGGCGCCCTCGATCCCGCCACCGGCATGTCGGTCGACATCGGAGTGGTCGACCGGGCGGTGAAGGCCGCGGTGCTGGACCGGGTCGATCACTACGATCTCTCCGCCACCGTGCCCGCGCTGGCGGGGGTGATCACCACCGGGGAGAACCTGGCCCGCGCGTTCTGGGAGTGGCTCGAGGGCGCTCTGCCGCCGGGCAGCCTCCGGCGCGTGACGCTCGTGGAGACGGCCAACAACGTGTTCGAGTACCGCGGCGAGTCCGCCCCCGCCGAGGCGACCGGCCATGGGAGGTGAGAGCACCGCGATGGAGCGACTCATCCGCGACATGCTGAAGGAGATGGGCGAGGACCCGACCCGGGAGGGGCTCGAGAAGACCCCGACCCGCGTGGCCAAGGCGTGGGAGTACCTGACGTCGGGCTACCGGCAGAACGTGCACGAGGTGCTCAACGAGGCGCTCTTCACCGAAGAGTACGACGAGATGGTGGTCGTGAAGGACATCGACTTCTACTCCCTCTGCGAGCATCACCTGCTTCCCTTCTTCGGCAAGTGCCACATCGCCTACATGCCCTCGCGCAAGATCGTGGGGCTGTCCAAGCTGCCGCGGCTGGTCGAGATGTTCGCGCGGCGCCTCCAGGTGCAGGAGCGCCTCACCACCCAGATCGCGAACACCCTCAACGAGGTGCTCCAGCCGCGGGGGGTGGCGGTGGTGGTCGAGGCCCTGCACATGTGCATGCTGATGCGCGGGGTGGAGAAGCAGAACTCCAAGGCGGTCACCTCGGCCATGCTTGGGGCCTTCCGCGAGAACGCGGAGACGCGCGCCGAGTTCATGGAGCTGATCCGGGCCCGCGGCGGGCTCGTCATTTGAAGCTCGCCGGCCAGGTCGCGGTCGTCACCGGCGCCGGGCGCGGCATCGGCCGGGCGATCGCGGGCGCGCTCAGCCGGGAAGGCGCCGCGGTGGTGCTGGCCGCGCGCTCTTCTTCCGAGCTGGACGGCGTGAGGCGGGAGATCGAGCAGGCCGGGGGCCGGGCCCTGGCCGTCCCGACCGACGTGCGGCAGGAGGCCTCCGTCGAGGCGCTGGTCCGCCGGGCGCTCGCCGAGTGGCGACAGGTGGACGTCCTGGTCAACGCGGCCGGCGTCGCAACCTTCGCCCCGGTGACCGACTCCAAGCTCGATGACTGGGACCAGATGCTGGCCGTGAACCTCCGCGGGGCGGTGCTCTGCTGCCGCGCGGCCCTGCCCGCCATGATGGGCCGCCACCGGGGCACCATCATCAACGTGGGCTCGGTGGTCACGAGCCGATCGCTGGCGGGCAGCGCGGCCTATACCGCCTCCAAGTACGCGTTGCTGGGCTTCTCCCGGGTGCTCGCGGAGGAGATGCGGCCTCACGGGGTCCGGGTGGGCGTGCTCTCGGCCGGGGCCACCGACACCCCGCTCTGGGACGCCATGCCCGCGGCCCCGGCCCGGGACCGCATGCTCCGGGCCGACCAGGTGGCCGAGGCGGCTCTGCTCATGGCGGGACTGGGTCCGAACGCGAGCCTCGAGGAGGTGACGCTGCTGCCCGCCGGGGGCATCCTCTAGGCGGGCGGCCGGGTGCCCGGCAAGCCCTTGGCCCTTCTGCTATAATGAGCCCGACTCGATATTTCGGCACTCCACCCAAGGAGGCATGGATGATCACGTTGACTGAGACGGCCGCCAAGAAGATCTCGGACCTGCGGCTCGAAGAGGGCAAGCCCGAGTGGGGGCTGCGGATCCGTATCGTCGGGGGCGGATGCTCCGGCATGTCCTACGAGCTCGGCTGGGACGACACCGCAACCGACGGCGACAACGTCGTCGAGACGAACGGCGTGAAGGTCTTCGTGGACTCGAACAGCGCCCCATATCTGCAGGGCAGCGAGATCGACTACGTCGACAACAACATGCTGGGCGCCGGGTTCGCGATCAAGAACCCGAACGTGAAGTCGTCCTGCGGCTGCGGCTCGTCTCACCAGTTCTAGACCGCGGCTGCCTGGATCGAGGCTCGCTCGATGAAGGTGCAGATCCGACTCTTCGCCCGCTATCGCGAGGCGGCGGGCCGCGACTCGCTGGATCTCGAGCTTCCCGACGGCGGCACCGTCGAGCGGGCCTGGGAAGCGGTGACCCGCCAGCTGCCCGCGCTCACCCCCTATCGGCCGTTCACCCTCTTCGCCCTCCGCAACGACTACGTCGATGCCGATCGGCCGCTCGCGGATGGGGATGAGCTCTGCCTCTTCCCTCCGGTGAGCGGCGGCGCCGCGCCGGCGGACGCGGACTGGATCGAGGTCACGACCGAGCCGCTCTCCGAGCGCGCGCTCGCCCAGGCGGTGGAGCACCCGGGCGCGGGCGCGCTCGCGCTCTTCTCGGGGGTGGTACGCGACCAGACCGGCGGCCGACGGGTCAAGTTCCTCGAGTACGAGGCCCACGGGCCGATGGCGCTCGCCAAGATGCGGGAGATCGCGGCGGCCATCCGCGGCCGCTGGCCGATCATCAATCGCATCGCCCTCGTCCATCGCATCGGCCGCCTCGAGATCGGGGAGTCGAGCGTGATGATCGCGGTCTCCTCGCCTCACCGCGGCGAAGCCTTCGAGGCCTGTCGCTTCGCCATCGATACCCTGAAGGAGACGGTGCCGATCTGGAAGAAGGAGTCCTTCGAGGACGGCGAGGTGTGGGTGGGCCTGCAGTCACAGTGTGACCATCGTCACTAGCCTCGTCGCGCGCGTCCAGGACACCATTCGCCGTCACGGAATGCTCCGTGGCGGCGAAGGTGTCTTGGTGGCCGTCTCGGGTGGGCCCGATTCGGTCGCGCTCCTCGACGTGCTCTGCGCGCTCCGGGCCCCGCTCGCGCTGTCGCTCTCGGTGGTCCACGTGCACCATGGCCTCCGGCCGGAGGCGGACGCGGAAGCGGAGGCGGTCGAGCGGCTCTGCGAGCGGCTCGAAGTGGCCTGCCGGGTCGAGCGCGTCACGGTCCGGCAGGCCGCTCCCTGGGACGGGCTCGAGGCGGAGAGCCGGCGCGCGCGTCACGCCGCGCTGGCTCGCGCCGCGCACGTCGCGGGCGCCGCGCGCATCGCGACCGGCCATACCGCGGATGACCAGGCCGAGACGGTGCTGATGCGGCTACTCCAGGGCGCGGGCCCGCGCGGCCTGGGCGGCATCGCGCCGGTGCGAGGGCGCCTGGTCAGTCCCCTGATCGAGACCCGTCGGGCCGAGATCGTGGCGCATCTCGCCGCTCGCGGCCTCGCCGCGGCCGAGGACGCGAGCAACCGCGACCCGCGCTTCCTCCGCTCGCGCATCCGCCACGACCTGCTGCCGTTCATGGCGGAGCTCACCGGCGGCTCGGTGGTCGAGGCCCTCGGTCGCTCGGCCGCGACGGCGCGCGCGGTGGTGGCCGATCTCGAGGCGCGGGCCCGCGCCGATCTCGAGCGGATGAGCACGCGGGGCCCGGCCGGATTCATCCTCGACGTGTCTCCGCTCGAGGCGCAGCCGCTCGAGCTGGCCGCGGAGACGATCCGGCAGGCCGCGGCCCTGCTGGGCGAGACGCGCCCCCTCCGCGGGCCCGCCCAGCGCGCGCTCCGACGGCTGCTGGGGGAGACGCCCCGGCGCCGGGCGGTGCGGCTCGGCGGTCTCGTCGTCGAGCGGAGCGGTCGCCGGCTGCGGGTGGGTCCGCCCGCGCTCTCCGCCGTCACCACGCGCGGGTGGCCCGCGGCGGGGGTGCTCGACATGCCCGAGATCGGCCAGCGACTCACCGCGCGCGTGCTCGCACGGAACGCCGACTACGTGGTCCCGCGGGAGCCCGCCCGCGCCGCCTTCGACGCGGACCTGCTGCCGGGTGCGCTCACGGTGCGTGCGCGCCGCCGCGGCGACGTCTTCGCCCCCTTCGGCGCGGTCGGCCTGCGGCGCCTGAAGTCGTTCCTGATCGACGCGGGTGTTCCGCGGTGGCAGCGCCCGCGCACCCCGCTGGTGGAGGCGGGCGGAGACATCATGTGGGTGGCGGGCGTGCGGCGTGGCCGCCGCGCCCCCATCACCGCCGCGACCACGCGCGTGCTCGAGCTGGCGCTCGAGCCGGCTGGCGGGGCTCCGGACCCGGCGGTAAGATGACTCGCGGAGGGTTTGGCATGACGACGATCCGACGCGGTGTGCTCGCAGTGGTGCCCCTGCTCGCGGTCGCCCTGCTCCCGGCCGCGCCGGCCGCGATCGCCCAGTCTCGCCCCGCCGCGCGTCCGGCCGCGCCGGCCCCCGCGCCCGACTCCAAGGCGCTCCTGCGCGCGCTCGAGGACGCCTTCGTCTCGGTGGCGGATCGCGCCACCCCGTCGGTGGTCAACGTCAGCGTGAAGCTGAAGCCGGAGGCCGCGCAGGAGGAGGGGCCCTCGCCGGAGATGGAGGAGCGGTTCCGCGAGTTCTTCGGGCCGGAGCTGTTCGAGCGCTTCTTCCGCCGCCGCGCGCCGCGCGAGGACGGCCGCGCCGCCGGCTCGGGGGTCATCGTCGACGCGCGCGGCTACATCCTGACCAACAATCACGTGGTCGAGAACGCGTCGGCGATCGAGGTGCGGTTGTCCGACGACCGGAAGTTCAAGGCCACCCTGGTCGGCCGCGACGCCCGCACCGACCTCGCGGTGCTCAAGGTCGAGAGCTCGGACCCGCTGCCGGTCGCCGATCTGGGAGATTCCGATCGGCTGCGGGTGGGGCAGTGGGCGATCGCCATCGGCAACCCGTTCGGCCTCGACCGCACCGTGACCGCGGGCATCATCTCGGCCACCGGCCGCACCCACGTGGGGGTCGCCACCTACGAGGCCTTCATCCAGACCGACGCGTCGATCAATCCGGGGAACTCGGGCGGCCCCCTCCTGAACCTGGACGGGCGGGTGATCGGCATCAACACCGCGATCGTCTCGAGCGGGCAGGGGATCGGCTTCGCGATTCCGATCACGATGGCGCGCGACATCATGACCCAGCTGATCGCGCGGGGCCGCGTGGTGCGCGGCTGGCTCGGGGTGGTCATCCAGGACCTCACCCCGGAGCTGGCCGCGAGCTTCGGGGTGAAGGAGGACGCGGGCGTGCTGGTGGCCGAGGTGATGAAGGACGGCCCCGCCGCCGCCGCCGGGCTCAAGCCGGGCGACGTGATCACCGGCTTCGGGGGGAGCGCCATCAAGGACGTGACCGATCTCCAGAAGCGCGTGGCCGCGGTGGAGCCGGGGCGCCCCGCGCCGATCACGGTGATGCGCGATCACAAGCCGCTCGGGCTCAGCGTGAAGCTGGGCGAGCAGCCCACCGACGAGGCGCTGGCCGCGGCCGAGAGCGGCGAGGACGTGCTGGGCCTGGTGGTGGAGCCGCTCACACCGGAGACCGCCCGGCAGAACCGCCTCTCCGCCCGCAGCGGGCTCCTGGTGACCGAGGTGGCGCCGGGGAGCCCGGGAGCGGAGGCCGGCATCAAGCCGGGCGACGCCATCGTGGAGGTGAACCGCCGACCGGTGGCCGACGCGGCCGCGTTCAAGCAGATCGCGGCCGCCCTCAAGCCGGGCGAGTCGGTGCCGGTGTATCTGCAGCGTGGCGGTGGGCGCAACGAGTACGTGATGCTCACCGCGCCCCGCCCGTGACCCGCGAGGCGACGCAGTAAGGGCAGAAATTCGCTTGACAGTGGCGTCGCCGCTGCCTAACGTGCCGCTCACTTCGTGACGGCCGGGGGGCACGCGGGTGACATCCGAGCAGCGCGCACGGAAGGATACGGATAGGGCGGGCGACGGGGCGGCGGTGTACCGGCCGCGCCCGGTGGTGCTCGCCATCGACGACGAGCCCGGGGTCCGGGAGTCGCTGCGGCTGATCCTCGGCGACGAGTTCGAGGTGCTGGAGGCCGCCGACGGCGCCGCCGCTCTCACGATCCTGGGCGCCCGGCGGGTCGACGTGGCCCTGCTCGATGTGCGGATGCCCGGCGAGCCCGGCTCCCGCGTGCTGCCGAAGATCCTCGCCATCGACGAGTCGATCCCGGTCATCCTGATCACCGCGGATCCCCACCTCCGCATGGCGGTGGACGCCATGAAGGCGGGCGCCTACCACTACCTCGCCAAGCCCTTCGACGTGGACGAGATCCTGGGCCTGGTCCGCCAGGCCGCCCAGCAGCGCGGCATGGAGCGCGAGCTGCACTACCTGCGGGCGGAGCTCGATCGGGCCCACGGCTTCGACCAGCTGGTGGGACGGCACCCGCGGATGGTCCGGCTCTACGAGGTGATCGCCCAGGTATCGCAGACGCACGCGACCGTGCTGATCACCGCGGAGAGCGGCACCGGCAAGGAGCTCGTCGCCCGCGCCATCCACAACCAGAGCCCGCGACGCGCGCAACCCTTCGTCTCTTCCTCGACGAGGTCGGCAGCCTGCGCGTTGATCTGCAGGCGAAGCTGCTCCGCGCCCTGCAGGAGCGGGAGATCGAGCGGCTCGGCGGCACCCGCACCATCCAGGTGGACGTGCGGGTCATCGCGGCCACCAACATCGACCTGCGCCAGGCGATCCGGGCGCGCACGTTCCGCGAGGATCTCTTCTATCGTCTCCACGTGGTGCCGATCGGGGTGCCCCCGCTGCGGGAGCGCAAGTCGGACCTGCCGGACCTGGCCGCCCACTTTGTGCGCAAGTACGCCCGCGAGTTCAAGAAGGACGTGCGCGCCCTCTCGCGCGGGGCGCGCGTGGCGCTCGACGGCTACGACTGGCCGGGTAACGTGCGCGAGCTCGAGAACATCATCGAGCGCAGCGTGGCGCTGGCCACGCGCCCGGTGATCGGGCTCGACGACCTGCCGCTCGAGCTGG
>WNFG01003674.1_pt1 | contig 22884 bp, 15 predicted proteins | sample 5400431 | NCBI WGS metagenome assembly WNFG01 (sample SAMN13153346, study PRJNA577476) | soil metagenome | isolation source: 120 cm saprolite under Douglas fir tree site 2 hole 3 replicate 2 | place: USA:California | collected 2015-04-18 | reverse complement strand
GGGGCTGGCTTTGCAGGAAGATCGGGCATGGAGACCTGCGGGAGGAGCGCGGGAATACGAATAGGTTTCTTAGACCAGTCGACAAATCTGGGCTGGGCTATCTGGTACTCGACGGTGAAGGGCTCTTTCGTCGCATAAGGATCGGATGCGGTGACGTTTGTAATTTGCCCGCGGAAGCCGTCGGAGAGGGCGAGCAATTGCGCGACTTCCTTCCATTTTTCCTTGGGGGTCCGGTGAAACGCGAGACGCAGAGGAAGCTCGTTCTCTCCCCGCATCACATACTTCACTTTCGCGGACAACTTGCCATCGGCATCGAGTGAAGCGTTTACGTTCACTTTCTGCGAAGAGGGGAATGGCAGTTCCCGGGGAATCTGCACGATCATGGACGAAGCCGGCCGATCGACTATCGGGCCGTTGTCAATGCCCACGTCTAACGCGGCGCTGCCCAGGTAGGACGCAGGCAGCATCCTAAACGGCGCGACCTCCAGACTCGGGTCGGACCAGCAATCGCAAACAGGCACCCAAACTACAATGTGGTTAAAAGGCGCTGGGCTGACTACGAGCGCCGGGATTTTTTTCGGAGGGCCGACCAAGAGCGCCCAGGCTTCCAGGCTGGCGGCCTTGGCAAGTCCCTGGAACAGAAAAACCTTGTCTTCCGGCGTGGCATAAGCGGAAGAAAGAATTTCTTGCAAAGCGCGAGGCTTAAACGCGACTGCTCCCAGCGGTAGATCAACGGTTCTGATTTTCTGGGAGACGAAGTCGTAGATGCGCTCCGTCTTAGAGACGGGGGTATCCGCGCCCGCGGTTAGCTGCCGCGCAAGTCCGATGACATCTGCGGGGAGCTGATCCGGCAAGGAGAGCGCTTTGTAGAGTTTGAAAGAAAGCGCGGGCCATTGCCATGTCCTTCCGATCTCGATATCTGGGATGTCTTCCATAGCAGCCAAGTCTTTGCCGCGATCTGATTCCTGGGAAGCTGCTTTGCGGTGCCATGTGTAGGCGACTCTGGCGTCGTTCCCCTGGCCAGATCTTTCGATGGATGCTCCAAATATGGAGCGTTTGGCGAAAAGCTGGACCTTGCCGTATTCAGCCTTGGGGAGGGTCTCGCCGGCGGGGATGACCGGGATTGCTCTGCGCGTTCCGCCGCAGAGGCCGCAACCCGGAGTTGGGTTGAGGCGGGATTCGAGCTCTTCTTTCTCCTTTTGATTGTTGACAACAATGAGTGCGGAACGCGCGAGGACAGAGGCAGGGAGGTCAACTAGAAAATGCTCTTCGGAGACGACGCCGGTGCGGTCGAAAGAGTGATTGAGCCAGAAGTCGGGGGCGAGGGGGTGCTTGGTGACGGTGGTGATGATGCGGTATTCGAGCGAGTCGCCGGGAGCGAGGCCGAGGATGCGGACGGATTTGACGCGGACATCCTGGTAGGCGGGGGCGTTGACGACGGCGGGATTGGGATTGTCGGCGATGGCGCTGGGGAGAATGTCGGCGGTGCCGCCGCTGGCATGGGTGATGCGGACGAGAGGAATATCGACGGATTCGAATGAGCGGTTGAAGTCGAAATCAAGGCGAGCGAATTGGCGAGCGCCTAGTTCGTTGTTGATCTTGACGCGGGCATGGACTTCCTTGCGGGAGTCGCCGTTGGCTTCGAAGCGGATTTTTGTTTCGAGGAGCTCGAGTTGCGCGGGGAGCTGCGGTTGCGCGGGAGCGGAGACTTGGGCGCTCGGTTTTTCGGCGGGTTTTTGGCGTGCTTCCTGAGCGTGAGAAGAAACATCGAAGACGAGGAAGAAAGACAGCAAGAGCGGGGTCCGCAGGGAGCGATGAATGCTGAAAAGAAGTCTGAAGATGGCCACGCTGGAAGTGTAGGGCGGGGAAAGAAGCGGGTAAAGGCGCGGTTGCGGGAGCGTTGCGGGGTATGCACGGCGCGGCAACACGTAAGGGCCGCAAAGAGGAAAAGAAAGAAGAGAGAGACAACGCAGAGGACACAGAGAGACGCGGAGAACGCGGGACGCGACTGAAAAAAAGCGGTGTCGAGCCGCCGCACTCCAAGAGAAACGGAATTGGAGCGGATGCGTCTCAAGAGCGTGGTAGAGTTTTGCACGCTGTTAAGCAAGTAAGGAGAGAGCGGATGCGAAAGATTTTTGTGGGCGTGGCGATTCTGGCGGGACTCTGCGCAGCGTGCGCCGCTGCGGGCAGGGGAAGAGAAATCAGCGTGGCCAGGGGGCCTGACGAAGATGGAACAAAATCGGCGCTGGTGAAGATTGCGGGAGAGGGGATGATGAATTCCCATGCGTTTCAGTATCTGACGGAGCTAAGCGACGACGTCGGATCGCGCGTGACAGGAACGCCGCAGGCTCAAAAGGCAATCGAGTGGGGCCTTGCCAAGATGAAGGCCATCGGCCTGGATAACGTGCACGCGGAAAAATGGCAATTGTGGCGCGGGTGGTCGCGGGGCACCGCGCAGGCGGAATTGTTGACGCCCATCCGGCGGCCGCTGCACGTGGATGCGATGGGGTGGACGGGGTCGACGGCGGCGGGAGGAGCGGAGGGCGAAGTCGTCGCTGTAAACATGTTCGATCTCGATGAAGAGATGAGGAATATGTCGAGACTGTCCGGGGAAATCGCGCTCGTGGTTACAAGCGGTGAGCCGAAAAAAAGCTTCATTCAGTTGTTCGCGCAATTCGGCGATTTTCTGAAGGCTGCCGGAAAAGCGGGCGCCATTGCGGTGATCGGAGGGCAGGGCGGGTCAAAAGCGAGCGGAATGAACCTGACGCACACGGGAATCCTGGGATTCGACGCGGACTTTGCGATTCCCGTGGTGTCGATGACGGCGGAAGATCAGGGACAGTTGGAACGGTACATCGAGCGCGGATTGAAACCGCGTCTGCGCTTTAATGTGCAGAACACATTTACGAACGGGCCGGTGGAAAGCGCAAACGTCGTGGGCGAGATTCGCGGGAGAGAGAATCCCGAGCAAGTGTTCGTGGTGGGCGCGCATCTCGATTCGTGGGACCTGTCCGAAGGCTCGACCGACAACGGAACAGGTTCGAGCAGCGTCCTGGGGGCGGCGGAGGCAATTGTGCGCAGCGGGATGAAGCCGCGGCGCACGATCCGCTTCGTGCTGTTCACGGGAGAAGAGCAGGGGCTGGACGGTTCCTTTGCGTATGTCAAGCAGCACAAGTCGGAATTGGCGAATCATTTGGGAGACCTTGTGCTGGACCTCGGGCAGGGACCGGTGAAAGCATTTCAGCTGGGCGGACGCGATGACTTGGTGGACAGTTTCGAGCCGTTCGCGAGGGCCATCGCAAATATCCGGAGCGTTGACGTGGACGACAGGGTGGAAGACGGGACGGACACACTGCCGTTTTCGATGGTGGGGTTGCCGGGCATCCACATGAATCAGGACTCGCCGGACTATAAATATACGAACCATTCAGCCGCGGATGCGCTGGAGGCGGTTAAGCCAGATGTGCTGACGCAAAACGCGACGCTTATGGCATTGGCGGCGTATTGGGTTGCGGACCGGCCGGAACGCTTCGCAGCGCCGTGGCCGGCGGAGCGAACGGCGAAGATGCTGGTCGCGCAGCACAAGGATGAAATGCTGAAGGCGTTTGGATTGTGGCCGAAGGAGTTCGCAGACATAGAAAAGAAAGAAGCGGCTCCAAAACAGTAGCGGCGATTTGCAAGACGATCAGGGCGAGCGGCTCGTTCCAAACGGGCCGCTTGTTTTTTGTGGCGCAGGGAAACACGGGATGTGATATGAAGCCCGTCGGCGGAGGAATCAAAGATGAGGGCAAAATGGATTGCGGCGGCGCTGATGATGGTGGTTTCCTGCTGCTATGGATTGGCGCAGGAGAAAGCTCAGGATCGCCGGAAATTTCTCGATCCCAAAACGCCAGTGAGCGACGATCCCCGGCGCGTGCCTGTAGCTCCCGGGCCGCAGGGACCGGAAGGCACGCTGGTCCTGCGCGGCGGAAGGATTATCGATGGCACCGGCGCGCCGGCGCGCGAGGGCACGCTGGTCATCGAACGGAACAAGATCGCAAAGATTTTGCCGGCGGGCGCGACGGATTGGCCAAAAGATGCGCAGTTGATCGACGTAAGCGGCAAAACGATTTTGCCGGGCTTGATCGATCTGCACACGCATTTGACGTATCCACTTACCACGGCGGACTTTGGCGTGGCCATGAGCGAAGCGGACGCGACTCTGCGCGCAGTAGAGAAGCTGCGGTATTTTCTCGAGAGCGGGATCACCAGCGTGCGTGATGTCGGGTCGCAAGGGGATGTGACATTCCGGTTGAAAGCGTGGGTGGCGGAGAATCGCATCGCGGGGCCGCGGGTGTTTCCCGCCGGAGCATTCATTACCGGGGAGGGCGGGCACTCGACGGAGCACACTCCCGATGAATTGATTCGAATGATGAATGCGACGCGGCTAGCGTCGGGGCCGGATGATTGGAGACAGGCGGTGCGCGAGCAGTTTCACAAAGGCGCGGATGTGATTAAGCTGGGGAGTCATTTTTCCGCGGAGGAAGTGAAGGCTGCGGTTTCTGAAGCGCACGAGCTGGGGTTGAAGGTCACGGTGGATGCGGAGACGTTTTACATCCAACGCGCCGTGGAAGCGGGCGCAGACACGATCGAACATCCTCTGCCGCGAAACGACGAGACGATTCAGTTGATGGCGAAAAAGGGGGTGGCTGCTGATCCGACGCTGATTCCTTACCAGATTATTTTTGAAGAGTGGGGAGGGTATTTCGGATCGACCTCGCGGAGATTCACCTTTTCGAACGAAGCCAACCTGGAGATGCTGAGGCGGCTGAGGAAAGCGGGTATTAAGTGTGGAGTCGGGACGGACTTGATTTTGCATTGGTACCGCTACATGCCGGGGCCGTACATCCGGGAGCTGAAGAACTTTGTCGAGGCAGGATGGAGTGTTCCGGAGGCGCTGGTGGCGGCGACAAAAACAAACGCGGAGATATTGGATATGGATGACCGTCTGGGGGCGCTGCAGCCGGGGAAGCTGGCGGACGTTCTGGTGGTAAACGGGAGACCAGACGAGAATCTGGACGACCTGGCGAAGGTGGACCTGGTGGTCCGGGATGGTTATCGAGTCGTGCAGGAGGGGCGGGCAACCCTCCCGAGGCACAAGGTGGAAGCCATGAAGGCGCGGCACTGATACCGTAGTAACCATCCTATTATTAACAATATACGAGGAGGATGGGCGGTCATCTCTGGAAGCGAAGCGCTCTCCCGGCGGAGCCCGGATGGCGCGGAAGGACGCGATGAGGGATGGCAGCCGTGGGTGACGGGACAAGGAATTGGGCCAATTTGCAGATTTCCACAAGGATTTCCACTGCCGTGTTTCCAGGTTGATTTGACAGAGGGCATTGTTTTCCTTATACTTCACGTTCTGTCAGGGCAATTTAGGCCTGTTGGGGGAGACTCCGGTGTGTTGCCGGGGTCGACTGGTTGGAAGGGAAGATCTTCGGTCCCGGAACAAAGCACGAGGGAATGGGACCGAAGAGCGGCCGGAATGGGGCGCCAGCCCCGCAAAGCCGAGTAAGCCTCTCCGATTCGAAGCCAAGAGCGTACGTCTGCCTCTTGGAGTGCGTACGGAGTTTCTTGCTGGTGGTACCTCCGGATTCGCAGTAGACCTTTCAGCATAGGAGTGCGCTCTCGCGCATTTTTGTAGGCGCGCCTTGCGAGAGCCGCGAGTCCTTCGCGCATCATGTTCCGATGCGTTTAGGACAAAAAATTTGCGCGCAATCGAGGGACGACTGTGCCGACGTTTTCGCAATTAGTGCGGATGGGGCGTGAGAAGGTCCAGGTCAAGACGAAGTCGCCCGCACTGATGGGCTGCCCGGAGAAGCGCGGCGTGTGCATTCGCGTGTACACGCAAACGCCAAAGAAACCGAACTCGGCGCTCCGGAAAGTGGCGCGCGTGCGGCTGACGAACGCCGTGGAAGTGACGACGTACATTCCCGGGATTGGTCACAACCTGCAAGAGCACTCGATCGTGCTGGTGCGCGGCGGCCGCGTGAAAGACTTGCCAGGCGTGCGGTATCACATCGTGCGCGGGACGCTGGACGCCGCGGGCGTGGAAAACCGCAAGCAAGGGCGCTCGAAGTATGGCGCGAAGCGGCCGAAGGCGGCGCAGGCCAAGTAACCGGCTTCAGGGGCTAAAGCCCCCTCGTTTTTGCGGGGTGAATGTCGGAGCTAAAGCTCCGACCCCCCAAAGAGAATTTGAAGGAGCGATAGAGAGCAATGCCACGCAAAGGACTCGTTTTCCGGCGGACACAGGCGACCGATCCGGTCTATGCCAGCGACATTGTGGAGAAGTTCATCTGCTCGATGATGTGGGAAGGAAAAAAGTCGACGGCGCAGCGCGTCTTTTACGGCGCGATGGACCAGGTGGCCAAGAAGACGAATGACGACGCGCTGAAGATTTTCAAGAAGGCCATCGAGAACGTGAAGCCAGTTCTGGAAGTGAAGACACGACGCGTGGGCGGAGCGAACTACCAGGTGCCGGTGGAAGTGAATCCGTTCCGGAGACAGTCGCTGGCGATTCGCTGGCTGCTGCAGTATTCGCGGGAACGCGCGGGAAAGACGATGATCGACAAGCTCGCGGATGAATTGATCGACGCGGCGAATGCGCGCGGCGGGGCCATCAAGAAAAAGGAAGACGTGCACCGCATGGCGGAAGCGAACAAAGCGTTCGCGCACTATCGCTGGTAATGGCTACGCAAGCTAAAGGAACGACGCAGGAGATCATGGGCCGGGTATTCAAACTCGAAGACACGCGCAACATCGGGATCATGGCGCACATCGACGCGGGAAAGACCACGTCGACCGAGCGCATCCTGTTCTATACGGGTGTGACCTACAAGATCGGTTCCGTCGACGAAGGCACCGCCACGATGGACTGGATGGAGCAGGAGCGCGAGCGCGGCATCACCATCACGAGCGCGGCGACGACGGCTGCCTGGGACCGCTTCGGCAAGAAATACCGCGTCAACATTATCGATACGCCGGGCCACGTGGATTTTACTGTGGAAGTGGAGCGTTCGCTGCGCGTGCTGGACGGCGCGGTATGTGTGTTTGATGCGGTGGCGGGAGTGCAACCCCAGTCGGAGACAGTCTGGCGGCAGGCGGACAAGTACCGCGTCCCTCGCATCTGCTTTGTGAACAAGATGGACCGCACCGGCGCGGATTTTGACCATTGTATCCGCAGCATTCGCCAGCGCCTCGGTGCCCACCCGGTTCCTCTGCAGTTCCCCCTCGGTCGCGAAGATAATTTCATCGGCATCATCGATTTTATCGAGCAAAAAGTGATCGTGTGGCTCGAGGAAACGCTGGGCGCGAAATTCGAAGTGTTTGACGTGGCTAAGCTGTGGGACAAAGCCTTTGTGGATTCGCGGCCGGACGTAGCGGCGGCGCTGAAGGGCTCGGCCATCGATAAGGCTTTCTACGACGAACACCGCAGCAAGATGGTTGATTACATTGCCGAGCATGACGATGCGGTGATCGACAAGTACTTGACAGAAGGCACCCTGTCGGTCGACGAGATGCGCAAATCGGTCCGCAAATCGACGCTGGGTTTGAAGGTCGTGCCCGTGCTGGCCGGCTCGGCGTTCAAGAACAAGGGTATTCAGCCGCTGCTGGACGCGGTGGTCGACTATCTACCGTCGCCGATCGACGTTCCACCTGTGGAGGGCACGGATCCAGCGACGGACGAACCGATCCTTCGCCGCGCAGCCGACGATCAGCCGTTCGCCGCGCTGGCGTTCAAGATCATGTCCGATCCGTTTGTCGGACACCTGACCTATATCCGCGTATATTCCGGCGTATTGAAGTCCGGCAGCTATGTGTACAACTCGGGGAAGCGCACGCGCGAGCGCATCAGCCGGCTGCTGCAGATGCACGCCAACAAGCGCGAAGAAATCGAGGAGATCTATGCGGGCGACATTTGCGCTTGCGTGGGTCTGAAGAGCGTAAATACCGGCGACACACTCTGCGACGAAAACAAACCGATCATTCTCGAAAACATCGATTTCCCCGCGCCGGTTATTTCCGTAGCCATCGAGCCGAAGACCAAAGCCGACCAGGACAAGCTGGGCGTGGCCATGCAGCGGCTCGCGCAGGAAGATCCGACATTCCGCGTGTCCACCGAACCGGATACCGGCCAGACGCTGATCTCCGGCATGGGCGAACTGCACCTTGAAATCATCGTGGACCGCATGCTGCGCGAGTATAACGTGCAGGCGAATGTGGGCCGGCCGCAGGTGGCCTACCGCGAAACGATCCGCAAGAAAGCCGAAGCGGAAGGCAAGTACATCAAGCAGACCGGCGGCCGCGGGCAGTACGGACATTGCGAAATCATCCTGCATCCGTTGCCGAGCGCGACGCACGAAAACATGCACGAGATGTCCTCCGACGAACTGGATGCGCTGTGCAAGCAAATCGTCGGCGGTCCGGGCGGGAAGTGGCGCTTCGACAAGGATCACCGTTTTCTGTTCATTGACAAGGTTGTAGGCGGATCGATTCCGAGGGAATTCATCGCCCCGATCGAAGCGGGAATTCGCGAAGCGCTGGACAACGGCATTTTGGCGGGCTTTCCGATGGTCGACGTCGCGGCGGTTTTGGTCGATGGCAGCTCTCACGATGTGGATAGCTCGGAAATGGCCTTCAAGATTGCGGGCTCCATGGCCTTCAAAGCGGCCTGCGCAAAGGCTTCGCCGGTATTGCTCGAACCGATCATGAAGGTGGAAGTGGTCGTGCCGGAGGAGTACATGGCAGCGGTGTTCGGCGATTTGAATGCCCGCCGTTCGGCGATTCTTGGCACGGAAAATCGCGCGGGCAGCAATGTCATTCGCGTGGAAGTTCCGCTCGCCCAGATGTTCGGTTACGCCACGGACTTGCGCAGCCGGACACAAGGCCGCGCCAATTTCACGATGCATTTTTCGCATTATGCCGAAGCGCCTGCTTCGATCGCGCAGGAAGTGATCGAGAAGGCCACCGGCAAGGCGGCCAGGTAATAAGTGTTTGATCGTAAGAGTTTGAAAGACTTCGACTGAGGAGCAGAGAGAGAAATGGCGAAGGAGAAATTCGAGCGGACAAAGCCACACGTGAACATTGGGACGATTGGCCACATCGACCATGGCAAGACCACGTTGACGGCGGCGATCACCAAGGTGCTGTCGAAGCACAACCCCAAGGTGGCGTGTTCCGGGCGTTTGACACCATTGACAACGCGCCGGAAGAGCGGGAGCGGGGGATCACCATTGCGGTGTCGCACGTGGAGTACGAGACGGCCAACCGGCACTACGCGCACATGGACTGCCCGGGGCACGCGGACTACATCAAGAACATGATCACCGGCGCGGCGCAGATGGACGGGGCGATTCTGGTGGTGGCGGCGACGGATGGACCGATGCCGCAGACGCGGGAGCACATTCTTTTGGCACGACAGGTGGGTGTGCCGGCGATTGTGGTGTTCCTGAACAAGTGCGACATGGTGGAGGACGCGGAGTTGCTCGAGCTGGTGGAGCTGGAAGTGCGCGAACTGCTGAAGAGCTATCAGTTTCCGGGGGACACGATTCCGGTGATCAAGGGATCGGCGCTGCAAGCGCTGAACGGCGACGCCAAGTGGGAAAAGACGATTGACGAATTGATGGAAGCGGTGGACAAGAACGTGCCGCAGCCGGTGCGGGAGATTGACAAGCCGTTTGCGATGCCGATTGAGGATATTTTTTCGATTTCGGGGCGCGGGACGGTAGTCACCGGAAGAGTGGAGCGCGGGAAGGTGAAGGTGGGGGAGGAAGTGGAGATTGTGGGTTTCCGCGCGACGCAGAAGAAAGTGGTGACGGGCGTGGAGATGTTCCGCAAGCTTTTGGACGAAGGGCTTGCGGGGGACAACGTTGGGTTGCTGTTGCGCGGGACGGAAAAGGACGACGTGGAGCGCGGGCAAGTGGTGTGCAAGCCGGGGTCGATCACGCCGCACACGAAATTCAAGGCGGAAGCGTACGTGTTGACGAAGATGGTGATGCCGGGAGACAACGTGAGCTGCGAAGTGACGCTGATCACGCCGGTGGCCTTGGAGAAGGGGTTGCGGTTCGCGATCCGCGAAGGCGGCCACACCGTCGGCGCCGGCGCCGTCACAGAGGTCATCGAGTAGCTCCTCAACCCTCGCAGGGCGCGAGAAGGGAATTGGACGATGCGCGAAATCATTACGTTGCAGTGCGGCGAATGCAAGAACCGCAACTACACGACAACGAAAAACAAGAAGAAGCACTCTGACCGGATGGAGACGAAAAAGTTTTGCAATTCGTGCCGCAAGCACACGGCCCACAAAGAAGTTAAGTAAATTTTTTTGGAGCGGGGACAGACGAGCGGTTTTGGTTTTAGGGGAGTCGTCCAACGGTCAGGACTCCGGTCTCCAAAACCGGGTATGGGGGTTCGAATCCCTCCTCCCCTGCCAGAGCTTCATGGGACGGACATTCATGTCTCTCCCGGCGATGAGGAAGAGGCGGCATGGCCACGCAGGCGGTGAAAGTGAAGAATGGAGAATCGGAAGGCGGCGCAATTACCGGGGCGGCGGCTGGTATCGGCGAGAAAATCACCGGCACGGTCCACAACGCGCGCGAGTTTCTGCACGATGTCCGTGTGGAGATGAAGCAGGTCACCTGGCCGAGCCGCGACGACGTGGTCTCGACAACGAGCGTGGTGCTCGCGGCGGTATTTTTCTTTGGGATCTTTCTCGCTGTCGTGGACTGGCTGGTGCAACTGGGCGTGGCGCGGCTGTTCAAGATATTCGGTGTTCACTAAGAGGATCGGAAATCGATGGGCATGCAGTGGTACATCATCCACACCTACTCGGGCTTTGAGAAGAAGGTTAAAGAAAGCCTGGAGAGCCGCGTCGCCGCATTCAGCTTGCAGGACAAGATCGGCCGGGTGCTGATCCCGATGGAAGACGTCGTCGAAGTTCGCGGAGGCAAGAAGGTCATGTCTTCGCGAATGTCTTATCCCGGATATGTGCTGGTCGAAATGGACCTGGACGAAAACACCTGGCACATCGTTCGCTCGACACCGCGCGTTACCGGGTTTGTGGGGTCCGCGACGTCGCCTTCGCCGCTTTCCGACGCGGAAGTGGATGCCATCATCAACCGTGTGCACGTGCCAACGGATCGGCCGAAGCCCAAGGTTGTTTTCGAACGCAACGAGCAGGTGCGGATCGTCGACGGCCCGTTCGCGAATTTCAACGGCAGTGTGGAAGAGATCGACAACGATCACAGCCGGCTGAAAGTTTCCGTGACGATTTTCGGGCGCTCGACTCCGGTCGAGCTGGATTTTGCCAGCGTAGAAAAGCTTGGATAGACAGCGCCAGGCGCGAAACGGAAAAGAGATTGAGGCAGGGAAATGGCTAAGAAGATTCAGACAACCATCAAGCTGCAGTTGCCGGCGGGCAAAGCGACACCTGCGCCGCCGGTGGGCACGGCGTTGGGCCCTCACGGCTTGAACATCATGGATTTTTGCAAGCAGTTCAATGCCAAGACGGCCAAAGAGCCTGACGGAATGATTTTCCCGGTGCTCGTGACGGTTTACACAGACCGCACTTTCACCTTCATCCTGAAAACGCCGCCGGCGTCTATTCTGCTCCTGCGTGCCGCCGGCATTGTAAAAGGCTCCGCCGAGCCGAACCGCAATAAAGTCGGCAAGGTCACGAAGAGGCAGGTAGAGGAAATTGCAAAGATTAAGCTTGTCGATCTCAACACCACCAACCTGGAGTCCGCGATGCGCACGGTGATGGGCACGGCGCGCAACATGGGCCTGGAAGTCGTGGAAGCCTAGAAATTCAGGCGCTACGGGATCGCAGAGGTAGAAAGAATGGCTAAGAAGGCCGGCAAGCACGTAGAGAATGCGCGCAAGAAGGTGGAGGCGCGCCCTTACAAGCTCAGCGAAGCTGCGGAACTGATCAAGAAAACGCATCACACGAAGTTCAACGAAACAGTGGAGCTGGCCATCAACTTGGGAGTTGACCCCAAGCATTCCGACCAGGTTGTGAGAGGCACGGTGGTTCTACCGCACGGCCTGGGCAAGGCCGTGCGCGTGCTGGTCATTGCGGGCGGCGAGAAAGTTCGCGAGGCACAGGACGCGGGCGCGGACTTCGTCGGCGGCGACGACATGGTGCAAAAGATCATGGGCGGCTGGACGGATTACGATGCGGTGATCGCCACGCCGGACATGATGAAGTCCGCCGGTAAGCTCGGCAAAGTTCTCGGGCCGCGCGGCCTGATGCCGAACCCAAAGACCGGGACGGTCACGTTCGACGTCGCTAAAGCGATCAAGGAGACCAAAGCGGGCAAAGTCGAATTCCGCGTAGACAAGGCGGGCATTGTCCATTGCGCCATCGGCAAGATTCAGTTTGACGCCCCGAAACTCGCGGAGAACGCCCACGCGGTTATCGGCGCAGTGATCAAAGCCAAGCCCGCCGCAGCCAAGGGCAAATATGTCAAGAGAATTACGCTGACGTCCACGATGGGACCGGGCATCCCGGTTGACCTGGCGGAAGCGGAGATGCTGGCGACAGCGGCCTAGGTAGAGGCCACTAGGAAACGAGATTATGAAAAAGCGCAGCGAGAAGCAGCAAGACCTGGACAAGCTGAAAACCGAACTGGCGAAGGTCTCTACAGTCATTCTCACGACTTTTCAGGGAATTACGGTGGAGGCGGACACAAAGCTTCGGCGCGCCGTGCAGGCCGCCGGCGGCAAATACCAGGTGGTGAAAAACACGCTCGCAGAACGTGCCGGCGCTGGCACACCCGCGGAGAATCTGCTCAAGAACCTGAGCGGCACGAATTCCATCGCCTATACGCAGACCGATCCGGTGGCGCTGGCCAAGGCGCTTACGAAGATCGCCAAAGACGTTCCCGCGTTTCAGTTCAAATCGGGCGTCGTGGAAGGGCGTGTCATCTCCATCGCCGAGATTCAGCGGCTCGCGAACCTGCCTTCTAAGGAAGAGCTCATCAGCAAAATTATGTTCCTGCTGAACGCTCCGGCGCAGCGTATTGCCATGGCCCTGAACGCGCTCCCGCGCAACCTCGCGGTGACCGTCAGCGAAGCCATCAAGGTCAACAAGTTTGGGTCCGGTGGGGCCAGTTCCGAACCCAGTCCTGCACCAAGCCCCGAAGCGGCCCAGTGAAATCTAATTCTTGAGAGGAGAAGAAAGAGTCATGGCGAAAGTGGATACGATCCTGGAAGAAATCAAGGGCCTGACGCTGCTGGAGGCGTCCGAGCTCGTGAAAAAAATGGAAGAAACCTTCGGCGTCTCTGCGGCCGCCGCAACCGTTGTGGCAGCGGGTGGCGGCGGGGCGGCAGCAGGCGGCGCAGCACCGGCGGAAGAGAAGACGGAATTCACCGTCGTACTCACCGACGTGGGCGGCAACAAGATCAACGTCATCAAGGCGGTTCGCGAAGTGACGAGCCTGGGCTTGAAAGAAGCCAAGGATCTCGTCGACGGCGCACCCAAAACCGTTAAAGAAGGCGTCAACAAGGACGAAGCGGCGGCCATCAAGAAGAAGTTCGAAGAGGCCGGCGCAAAGGTCGAGATCAAGTAGTTTTTGCGGGGCAGTTTTTGCGAGGGAGGCGCGGCCTGGCGGGCGACCACCGCGCCAAAGGAACTCATTTACGCAAGTCGAGGCTGGGTACTGCTACAACTTCAACGGTCCTGCTGGGACCCTCCGCAGCGGTGTGTGCGCTGACTTCGGGCAGGAAGCGCGGCGCATCGTCTGTGTGTCTTTCTTTCGTATTTCCGCAGGTAGCCCGAAAGGGATGAGGTAGACCGAGCAATGTCCAATACCAATCAGCACGTCCGGGAACGCCAGCGCTTGGATTTCGCGAAAATCCAGGGCTCGATCCAGATTCCCAACCTGATTGAAGTCCAGATGAAGTCGTATCAGCGCTTCCTGCAGATGGATCTTCTGCCGAGCGAGCGCGAGGACGGCGGGCTCCAATCGGTGTTCACGTCGGTGTTTCCGATTCGCGATTTCCGAGAGATGTCGCAGCTCGAGTTCGTGGACTATTCGATCGGCAACTGGGAGTGCAAGTGTGGCAACTTGAAGGGCCTGCACCACCTCCGCGCCACCTGCCGCAATTGCGGTGCTTCGGTGGTCACAAATCCGTACCAGACCGGGGACGTCATCTGCCACAAGTGCGGCACGTTCAACAAGAACACGCCCACGTTCTGCAACAAGTGCGGCGACCCGGTGGCCATGCAGTTGAAGTACGACGTGAACGAGTGCCAGGAGCGCGGCATGACCTATTCCGCGCCGTTGAAGGTCACGATTCGCCTGACCATTTATGACAAGGACCCCGACTCCGGCGCGAAGACCATCCGCGACATCAAGGAACAGGAAGTTTTCTATGGCGACATCCCGCTGATGACAGAGAACGGCACGTTCGTCATTAACGGCACCGAGCGCGTCATCGTCAGCCAGTTGCACCGTTCGCCGGGCGTTTTCTTCGAGAGCGCCAACAACCGCACTTACTTCCTCGGGAAAATCATCCCCTACCGCGGGTCGTGGGTGGAATTCGAGTACGACACCAAGAACATTCTCTACGTGCGGATCGATCGCAAGCGCAAGTTCCTCGGCTCGATCTTCCTGCGCGCGCTGGGCATGAAGTCCAACGAGGAAATTCTGCGCACGTTCTACCAGGTCGAGCGCATTTCGTTGCGCGACAAGGACCTCTACTGGAACGTTTCGCCGGGCATCGTTGAACGCAAACTGGCGCACGAAATCCGCAATCCCAAGACCGATGACGTAATTGTCGGCGCGCACAAGCGCATCACGGAAAATCTTTTCAAGGAGCTCATCAAGGCCAGGGTTTCCCAGGTGCGCGCGGCGCTGGCCGACCTGGAAGGCGCGTACAGCGTCGCCGACGTCGTCAACCGCCAGACCGGCGAAGTCTTGCTCGAAGCCAACAAGCCGCTGACCGCCGATCTCTGGCAAGCCTTTGCCGAAGGCGGAATCACGGAAGTCGACGTCTTCTTCCCTGAGCGTGATGACATCGGTTTGGTGCTCTCGCGCACTCTGGACAAGGACGCTATCCGCTCTTCGAAGGAAGCGCTCATCGAAATCTACCGCAAGCTGCGTCCCGGCGATCCGCCGACACTCGAAACGGCCACGAATCTTTTCCGCGGGATGTTCTTCGATCCTCGAAAGTACGATTTCAGCCGCGTTGGCCGCCTGAAGTTCAACATCAAGATGGGGCTGGACACGCCGCTCGACAACCGCACGCTGGATACGCCGGACTTCGTTTCGGCGATCAAGTACCTCTTCAAGCTGCGCAAGAACATCGGCGTCGTCGATGACATCGACCATCTCGGCAACCGCCGCGTTCGCGCGGTCGGCGAGCTGCTCGAAAACCAGTTCCGCATCGGCCTGGTCCGCATGGAGCGCGCCATCAAGGAAAAGATGAGCGTGTACCAGGAAATGTCCACGGCCATGCCGCACGACCTGGTCAACGCCAAGCCGGTGATGGCGGCGATCCGCGAGTTCTTCGGCTCCTCGCAGCTCAGCCAGTTCATGGACCAGACCAACCCGCTCAGCGAAATCACGCACAAGCGGCGTCTCTCGGCGCTTGGGCCGGGCGGTCTCTCGCGCGAACGCGCCGGATTCGAAGTCCGCGACGTTCACCCGACGCACTACGGCCGCATCTGCCCGATTGAAACGCCGGAAGGCCCAAACATCGGCCTCATCAGCTCGCTCTCCTGCTTTGCGCGCATCAACGACTACGGTTTTATCGAGTCTCCGTACCGCAAAGTAAAGAACGGCCGCATCATCGATTACGTCCAGATCGTCAATGCCGGCGACAGCGAATTCAAGGCCGGTGAAATCGTTGAACGTGACCGCGTCGAAGAGCTAAACGAAGAGTTGAAGCGCCGCAAAGTGGTCTACGAACCCTACTGCTTCTACCTGTCTGCATGGGAGGAAGATAAGTACGTCGTCGCGCAGGCCAACGTGGCGCTCGACGAGCGTTTGAAGATCACCACTGAACTTGTGAACTGCCGCCAGGCCGGCAACTTCGTGCTCAAGAGCCGCGACGAAGTCGATTACGTCGACGTCTCGCCAAAGCAGCTTGTCTCCGTGGCTGCCAGCTTGATTCCGTTCCTCGAGAACGACGACGCCAACCGCGCACTCATGGGTTCCAACATGCAGCGCCAGGCCGTGCCGCTCATCCGCGGTGAATCGCCGCTCGTCGGTACGGGCATGGAGCGTGTCACCGCGCGCGACTCCGGGGCCGTGGTGCTCTGCCGCCGCGAAGGCATCGTCGATCAGGTCGACTCCGAGCGCATCATCGTGCGCGTCGAGTCCGACCACTCTGGAGTGCTCAGCCGCGAAGTGGGCGCGGATATCTACCAGCTCATTAAGTTCAAGCGCTCCAACCAGAACACTTGCATCAACCAGAAACCGCTGGTGCGCGTCGGCGACCGCGTGAAAAAGAGCCAGGTGCTTGCCGATGGGCCTTGCACGGACCGCGGCGAGCTCGCTCTCGGACGCAACGTCCTCGTGGCGTTCCTCCCTTGGCGCGGCTACAACTTCGAAGACGCCATCCTGGTCAGCGAAAAGCTGGTCAAAGACGACTACTACACTTCCATCCACATCGAGGAGTACGAAATCGAAGCGCGCGACACCAAACTGGGTCCCGAAGAAGTCACGCGCGACATTCCCAACATCAGCGAGTCTTTCCTGCGCAACCTCGACGAGAGCGGCGTCATCCGCATCGGCGCAGTCGTGAAGCCCGGCGACATCCTCGTCGGCAAGGTTACCCCCAAAGGCGAGACCACGCTGACGCCGGAAGAAAAACTTCTGCGTGCCATCTTCGGCGAAAAAGCTGGCGACGTTCGCGACGCCTCTCTGTACTGCCCGCCCGGCATCGAGGGCACCATCGTCGACGTGAAAATCTTCACTCGCAAGGGTGGAGAAAAAGACGAGCGCCACAAGGCCATCGAGGCCACGCAGGTTTTCAAGCTCGAGAAGAACCTCGCCGACGAAATCCGCATTCTCACCGACGAGCGCCTGAAGCGGCTGTCGGATTTGCTCGGCGGCAAGATACTTCAGGCCGACCTGCACGACGAGAAGACCAACAAGCGCCTGTTGACCAAGGGCACGGAGCTAACGCGTGACTTGATCGAAAAGATCTCCACGCGCAACCTTAAGCGCCTCAAGCTCAACGAAAAAGATCCCCTGCTCATCGAGAAGATCGAGGAAGTCGAGGAGATGACCTCGCGCCAGATCGACGTGCTGCGCAAGATCACCGAGGAGCGCAAGGAAAAACTCAAGAAGGGCGATGAACTGCCTCCGGGCGTGATCAAGCTGGTCAAGGTCTACATCGCCATGAAGCGCAAGCTCTCCATTGGCGACAAAATGGCCGGCCGCCACGGCAACAAGGGCGTCATCGCGCGCATCGTGCCGCAGGAAGACATGCCGTACATGCCGGACGGCACTCCGGTCGAGATCGTTCTGAATCCGCTTGGCGTTCCATCGCGTATGAACGTCGGACAGATTCTTGAGACGCACCTCGGCTGGGCCGCCAAGGAGCTGGGCAACAGCCTCAAGCGCCTGCTCAGCAAGGAAAACCGCGCCGAAGCTCTGCGCCGGTGGTTCCGCGAAGTATTCACGGATACCGTGATCTGGAAGACGCTCTCGAAGTTCAGCGACGACGAGTTGCTCGAGTACGCGGAAGGCTTCCGCGAAGGCATTCCGTTCGCCACGCCTGTATTCGACGGCGCGCGCGAGCCGGAAATTCGCCACTTGCTCGAAGTCGCGGGTCTCCCGCACGCCGGCAAGATCAACCTCTTCGACGGCATGACTGGCGACCAGTTCGACCAGCCGGTCACCGTCGGCTATATCTATATGCTCAAGCTCTCGCATCTCGTCGACGACAAGATTCACGCGCGTTCCATTGGCCCGTACTCGCTCATTACCCAGCAGCCGCTCGGTGGCAAAGCGCAGTTCGGCGGCCAGCGCTTCGGCGAAATGGAAGTTTGGGCGCTCGAAGCCTACGGCGCCGCGCACATCCTGCAGGAGCTGCTGACGGCCAAGTCGGACGACGTTTACGGCCGCGCGAAAATCTACGAGGCCATCGTCAAGGGCGAGCCGGGTATCGAGCCCGGCGTTCCGGAGTCGTTCAACGTGCTCGTTCGCGAGTTGCAGTCGCTGTGTCTCGACGTCGAGTTGATGAAGCGGCAAAAGCCGCCAACGGAGAAAGCGGCCGACTAGGAAACATCCAGACGTAGGGGCGCAGCATGGTGCGCTCCTGCTTGGCAGCCAGGTCAGCTTTGTAGTTTTTCGCAGTTGGGTTCTCAGCCGGGCCAATGCACCATCGGCCCGCGACCCGCGCCGCAAGGCACGGGAGGGAGGAAACAACCTTGTATCGCAGCAGCCCTTATGATCGCGCCAGTTTGATCGCCGATTTCGATTCCATCCGCATCAGCCTGGCGAGCCCGGAAAAAATCCGCTCGTGGTCTCACGGTGAAGTCACCAAGCCGGAGACCATCAACTACCGCACCTTCAAGCCCGAGCGTGACGGCCTCTTCTGCGCCAAAATCTTCGGCCCCGTCACCGACTGGGAATGCCTGTGCGGCAAGTACAAGCGGATGAAGCACCGCGGTGTGATCTGCGACAAATGCGGCGTCGAAGTAACTCTCAGCAAAGTCCGCCGCGAGCGTCTCGGACACATCGAGCTGGCTTCGCCCTGCTCGCACGTTTGGTTCTTCAAAGGTTTGCCCAGCCGCATCGGCTACCTGCTGGACATCTCCATGCGCGATCTCGAGCGCATCCTGTATTTCGAAGCGTTTGTCGTTGTCGATCCCGGCGAGGTCGCCATTCTCCGCGAGCGCGAAGTTTTGCTCGAAGAGAAACACCGCGAGCTGCAGAAAGAATTCCCCGGCCAGTTCACCGCCAAGATGGGCGCGGAAGCCATCAAGGAGCTTCTCCGCCGCGTCGAAGTGGACAAGCTCGCCGATGAGCTTCGCGAAAAAATGAAGGCCGATCCGTCGCTCCAGAAGCGCATCAAGTACGCCAAGCGCCTGAAAGTACTGGAAGCCTTCCGCAAGAGCGGCAACAAGCCGGAGTGGATGATTCTGGACGTGATCCCGGTTCTTCCGCCGGAGCTGCGCCCGCTCGTGCCCCTCGATGGCGGCCGCTTTGCAACTTCGGACCTGAACGATCTCTACCGCCGCGTCATCAACCGCAACAACCGCTTGAAGAAGCTCATGGAGCTGCGCGCGCCGGACGTCATTGTGCGCAACGAAAAGCGCATGTTGCAGGAAGCCGTCGATGCGCTCTTTGACAACGGCCGCCGCGGCCGCGTTCTTCGCGGAACCAACAACCGCCCGCTCAAGTCCCTCAGCGATACGCTCAAGGGCAAGCAGGGCCGCTTCCGCCAGAACCTTCTCGGCAAGCGCGTGGATTATTCTGGCCGTTCCGTTATCGTCGTCGGGCCGGAGCTGAAACTCAACCAGTGCGGTCTGCCGAAGAAGATGGCGCTGGAGCTCTTCAAGCCCTTCATCTATCACAAGCTCGAAGCCCAGGGGCACTGCACGACCATCAAGCAGGCCAAGGAAATGGTCGAGCAGCAGGAACCCGTCGTTTGGGACATTCTCGAAGACGTGATCCGCGAGCATCCCGTGCTCCTCAACCGCGCCCCGACGCTGCATCGCCTCGGCATTCAGGCTTTTGAGCCGGTGCTTGTCGAAGGCAAGGCTATCCGCATCCACCCGCTGGTTTGCACCGCCTTCAACGCGGACTTTGACGGCGACCAGATGGCTGTGCACATTCCGCTTTCGCCGGAATCGCAGGTCGAAGCGTCCGTGCTCATGCTCAGCTCGCGCAACATTCTTTCGCCTGCGCACGGCTTGCCTCTCGCCGTGCCGTCGCAGGACATGGTCCTCGGCATCTATTACCTGACCAAGTCAAAGCCCGGCGCGAAAGGCGAAGGCCGTGTGTTCGGCTCCGCCGACGAAGTCATCCTTGCGCTCGAAGCCGGTGAAGTCGAGCTGCTCACCCCCGTCCGTCTGCGTTACACCGGCGAAGTCATTGACCTCACCACGGCGTACGACGATCAGGACGTGCCGCACACTGAGCCCGTCAAAATGGAGCGCCAGTTCATCCAGACCACCGTCGGCCGCGTGATTTTCAACTCCCACTTGCCGGCGAAATTTCCCTACGTCAACGGCTTGCTCAAGAAGAAGGGCGTGCAGCAGCTCGTCTACTACGCTTATTTGCGCTTCGGCCTCCAGGACACCGTGGTCCTGCTCGACCACTTGAAAGACCTGGGCTTCACTTATGCCACCAAGTCCGGAATCTCCATCGGCATCGACGACATGGTCATCCCCGGAGACAAGAGCAAGCTCGTGGAGGCGGCCGAAAGGGAAGTCGTCAAGGTCCAGCAGCAGTATCTCGATGGCGCCATCACCCATGGCGAGCGCTACAACAAGATCATCTCCCTCTGGGGCGACGTCACCGAAAAGGTCGCCGACGAAATGTTCAAGGCCCTCGAAAGCCAGGACAAAGAGGGCACCATCAATCCCGTCTACGTTATGGCGGACTCCGGCGCCCGCGGCTCGAAGCAGCAGATTCGCCAGCTCTCCGGGATGCGCGGCCTGATGGCCAAGCCTTCCGGCGAAGTCATGGAAACGCCGATCACCTCGAACTTCCGCGAAGGCTTGAACGTCTTGGAGTATTTCATCTCCACCCACGGCGCGCGTAAGGGCTTGGCGGACACTGCCCTAAAGACTGCTGATTCCGGCTACCTGACCCGCCGCCTCGTCGACGTTGCGCAGGACGTCATCATCAACGAGCGCGATTGCGGCACTAGCGACGGCATCTACGTCGAACCCATCATCGAAGCAGGCGTCGAGGTTGAGCCGCTTCGCGACCGCATCGTCGGCCGCGTCTCGCTCGCCAAGATCCGCGACTTCGAGGGCAACGTCATCGTCGACGTGAACCAGGAAATTACCGAAGAGCTCGCCAACGCCGTCCAGGCTGCAGGCATCGAGCGAGTGCACATTCGTTCCGTGCTCACCTGCGAGTCGCGTCGCGGCGTCTGCGCGCTCTGCTATGGCCGCAACCTCGCCTCCGGTCGCATGGTCGAACTTGGCGAAGCCGTCGGCGTCATCGCCGCGCAGTCCATCGGCGAACCCGGCACGCAGCTCACCATGCGCACGTTCCACATCGGCGGCACCGCCACCCGCGTCTCCGAGCGCTCCACGCTCGAAGCCCGCAACAACGGCGTCGTCAAGTTCGTGGACCTCAAGCACGTGGAAGGGCGCGGCGGCACGGCCATTGCCATGAACCGCTCCGGCCTCATCGCCATCGTTGATGAAAAGGGTCGGGAAAAGGAGCGCTACCACGTCGTTTACGGCGCGCGACTCCGCGTCCAGGACGGCGAACATGTCACCCACGGCCAGAATCTTGCCGAATGGGATCCATTTACCTTTTCGATCCTCACCGAAACCGCTGGCTCCGTGAAGTTTGACGACCTGCGGCCCGGCTTGACGATTGAAGAGCAAGTGGACGAAGTGACCGGCCTCTCGCAGGACGTCGTCACTCTGCCGCCGGGCGATGAAAAGCATCAGCCCGCGATTCTTGTCCGCGATTCCGCGGGCAAGGTTCGCAAGAAGTACCTGATGCCTTCCCGCGCTCACTTGATGGTCAAGGACGGCGACGAAGTGCAAGCCGGCGACGTGCTCGCGAAAATCCCGCGCGAGACCACCAAGACTAAGGACATCACCGGAGGTCTCCCGCGCGTCGTGGAACTCTTCGAGACGCGCAAGCCTAAGGATCCCGCGGTCATCAGCGAAGTCGATGGCGTGGTGCGCTACGGCGAAATCGTCAAGGGCATGCGCAAGATCTACGTCGAAAGCGAAGATCGCAAGACCACGAAGGAATACTCGATTCCGCGCGGCGTGCACATCAACGTACAGGAAGGGGACCACGTCAAGGCCGGTGAGGCTTTGATCGACGGCCCGCTGAACCTGCACGACTTGCTGGCCGTGCTTGGAGAAAAGTTCACGCAATCGTACCTGGTGAACGCAATTCAAGAGGTTTACCGGCTGCAGGGCGTGAACATCAACGACAAGCACATTGAAACCATCTCCCGGCAGATGATGCGCTGGGTCAAGGTCGAGGACGTTGGCGATACTACGTTCCTGCTCGAGGAGCAAGTGGACAAGTTCCGCTTCCGCGAAGAGAACGACAATGTGATCAAGAACGGTGGACGCCCGGCGACGGGACGGCCGTTGCTTCTCGGTATCACCAAGGCGTCGCTCTCGACTGACTCGTTCATCTCCGCCGCCAGCTTCCAGGAGACCACTCGCGTCCTCACCGAAGCGGCTGTGGCAGGCAAGGTCGATTACCTCCGCGGCCTCAAGGAAAACGTCATCATGGGCCGGCTCATCCCGGCTGGTACGGGCCTTGAGCACTACCGCAGCATTCAGTTGCTGACGGAAATGCCCGCTCCCGCTCCGGTCGAGGAAATTCCGGAAGCCGCCGAGCTTACCGCCGAAGAAGCTGCCGCGTTGGACTTCCTGCAGAAAGATACGGAAGCCGACGCCGCTGCCGAAGGCTAAAAATCGCTCAACCGCGGCTCAGCAATCGGCGCGTCAATGGCCGCCAAACGAATTCCGGCGTCCCCAAGAAGTCTCGGGGCGCCGGTTTTCTTTTTGCGGGCCTTTGCAGGTATCCGTAAGGAACGCCACCGGATTGCTTGTATTGCTGGCGGTGACAACCGTTCCTACAATGTTAGCTAGTTTATAGGCGTCGGACATCGGTCGGCCAATCCATGAGCCAACTCCAGAAAACGGGCTCGGAGCAGGACAAGCGCTCATCCACG
>WNFG01004273.1_pt1 | contig 22904 bp, 28 predicted proteins | sample 5400431 | NCBI WGS metagenome assembly WNFG01 (sample SAMN13153346, study PRJNA577476) | soil metagenome | isolation source: 120 cm saprolite under Douglas fir tree site 2 hole 3 replicate 2 | place: USA:California | collected 2015-04-18 | reverse complement strand
GACCGAGCCTTGGACGCAAAATCCAGGCGGGGATGAAACCAGTACCGGCTCCGCTGGTTCCCAGAATTCCCGTGTGACCAACCGGATGCCGGTTCTGCTGATATTCTCCGTAGGAACGACTTCTAAAACTCCCGGTCTCTGAAGGCTGGTTAACCACATGGGGGCGCTCAGATGGGCGCGGGGTTCCGACCTTTGAATGCTTCGGAGTGTGCCATTTAGCGCTGCAACTGACGGCGAAGGAGAGCACTCTCCAAGGCGTTCTCTTTCTAAGACTTGCGGGAACTCAAGTGCCGCCTCTTGCGTCATGTGATCCTCCCGTCCGAGAAATCTGTCGAGCGATGTTTCCAAGGGCAGATGAACCTCACGCTGAGAGCGCAATGAAAGGGGCGCGTGCCAGTCATCTCGTGCGGAGCTTACGGGCACCGAAACGGGAATCGAATCCGGCGAGTTCCCGAAATAAGGGACAGGTGAATCCCTTAATAGGAACGGGGACAAAATCCTGATTTGGTCCCACGGGACATTCGCCCGGGCGATGGCCCACACAAGTACGCCACGACGTAAAGGCTACGAGACACAACTCCGACACTAAGTACCACGCAGACACAAGCTTCAGCATAAAAAGAGCAGAAGGAGATACCCCCAAAGTTCTCAAAAGCCACCCCAAGGCTCAATGCAATATAGGACTCAGGGAATTACCTGTGCAGCGATTACAGGTCTCTGCTGATTGTCGGCTCAATGTGCAGTGAGAAGCTCTTGATGGCTTAAAGGACCCGCCGTGGGCCCCTCTTCCCCGCGAGGGAACCAGCGATGAACGGTGCTAGGCATTTCAATGGCAGGATTGAGAAACGCCTTCCTACTTTAGTTCCCGTCTATCTCGCAAGCTTAGAAGAACCCCGCTCTCGGGAGCGAACACTTACGGAAAATGTCAGTCCCCACGGTGCGCGCGTAATCAGCCAGCGGTTCTGGCAGTGTGGCGAAGAGTCGCTTATTACGCCATTAACGGGAGAATTTCGGCAAGTCGGAAGAGTGATTTATTGTTTGCCAACTGCGAGGGATCGCTTTTGCCTGGGCGTTAAATTCCCGGATCGCACGGTTAAATGGGGCGAGCATTCCAGTGCCTAGCGCAGTCGGGGGCGGCGACGGCTGCCGCGAAAGGCTCATTTACCCACGGTTTGTAACCCCCGCCTCCCCGATACAGGAAATTACGTACGTAATTCATCGTATCTCTTCGTGGACTGAACCGCGTAGTAGGCCACTTGCCAGTCACTACAGCGACTGCTAAACTCAATTCGCCCACCAAGACTCTGGGTCCCCGGAGAGGTCATGTCCATGTCCCAAAGCCAAGTGTACCGCTGCCAGAATCGTACTTGTGGTTGTGAAATCGCAGTGACCAAAACTTCAGTCGAAACCAGGGCCAACCCCAGATGCTTCTGTGGCGCGGAGATGAAAAAACCCTATAGCCCCCCAGTCTTCCGAATGCTCGATCCTGATGATGAACTTGTTGGCCGCCTTGAAGCGGAGCGCCATCTGACTTCGTAGCCCGCACTGTAAGTGGGGAGGCCCCATGCCAAGACTTATCAGTATCATCTCTGCGCTCGCCCTACTCTTGACTGGTGCATGGCTGCTTCACGATGGAGTTTTAGCCAGAGACCCCTTGCACTTGCAAATTGAGATCATTGCCGGGGCCACCCTTCTGTCTGCCGTGGTTGTATGCTCCGTGCTCCTTCTAAGAGACTGGATAAAGTGGAAACGAGAGCTTGGGAAATATAGAGAAGGATAGCGCGTCAACCTCACATCACCACCGGCCATCGCCAAAGAGCAGAGTTGGAGTGACGTTTAGGCCGCGAGCGATTTTCACAATGCTAAGGAGCGCGAGTCAAGAGACCTAAAGACCGCTAGTTCGGAATGCGGACAACAAAAAGCCCCGCTCAATTGAACGGGGCTTGGATGCGATCTGCGCGAAGCTAGTAAAACATCAGGTGCGCGGCTCAGGCTTGGGAAAATGATACTCCGGTGAAACGGCCCCAAGCGTCTGCCTTGTATGCTCCATGTCTTCGTTAATCTGTCTCATCGCTCTCGCTGCTTGCTTTTCACGGATCGCGGTCGTTGGCGGTTTGTCGGGTGCAACACAGTTGCCTTGCTCATAGTGCTGTAGCTGCGCTGGTGATGGAGACTGTGTAAGCCAATTCATTTTCACGCTCCTTCCATCCAATTATAACACGCGCTGGTCCCGTAAAAATAATTCGCGCGGGGAATCGGCTAGGAGTCCCTTGGAAATTATTTGCGGGCGGAACTGACGCGAGGGTATGACGCGGTAACGCAACGCAGAGGGGAGGTAGGTCGGGGGGTTGGCGACGGCAAGGATTAGAAATCGAATAGGGTCATATTGTTGATGTCCCGAAGCTGTTGAAGTGGGTCCAAGAAGACTCTACGTACCCGGCACAAGAAACCAGGAAAGCAAAGCTAACGAAGTTGCTCAATTCCGCCCTAGGAGCCAGCCTTCTGCTTCAGCTCAACCTTTAATTCTGTCTGTACGTCGATTCCTATTCGAACGCTTTCGGCGTACACTTCGTAACCCGCCATTCTCAGCATAAGATTGTATTTGCCCGGTGCGAGAGCCAGAGTTAGCGGAGTCTTGCCGGATTGTTTTGTGCCATTGATGAAAACGTCTGCACCGTCCGGACGACTGCTCACGTGGAGCCCACTTGCCGCAGGTTTCTCTTCATTGTCCTGGTCAACACACTCGGCATCAACGTAGCCCACATCCTTTCCACTCTGGACAACGAATTCATCTTGCGCTGGGGTGATGAGACTAACTAAGTCGCCCTTATGCAAGACTCTGACCATTCTGCGCTGCGCCGCACGATTCGCGTAAAGCTCCACACTCTGACAGGTAATCAGCACCTGGATATCGCCCTGAGGTCTGCTATCCTGTCCTGCTTCCTTGCGAGCAGAGGCACCTTCCAACTCTCGCTGTTCCCGTCTCACGACGGCGGCTTTCAAGGCGGAAGAGTGCTCCTGTTTTTGGCGACTTACCGATGCGAGAAAATGGGCAATCAGGCGAGATACATCATTCGACAGATCAACCAAATCGCGGGTCTCACTATAAATCTTTTCATTACTCTCAGGGTTAAACACAGTCAGTGAGATCGTTTCGCTGGAAACTAGGGTGCGGTACTCCTCTATCTTTATGATGATGTCGGCGCGCGGCCCAGGCATGTACCGATAGTTCCCCCAGAGCTTTGTCTGGTCCGCCAGCCGAAGAATTCGATCCATTTCCGCGTTGAAAGATGCTTTTTCGGATTTTTGCCCAATGACCTCGACAAGGAGTTGAGCCGTTTTTGCCGTCAGAAAGATGGGACTACTTGTCGTCGCTTCTTGAGGAAAAGCAGAAGCGGCGAGTAAGAGTATGCAGGTAAGTGAGACAACTTGTTTCATAACTGTGCCATCTACTCTGACACGAGATTGCTTTCAAGCTGCTCAAGAAATAGACGTCCGAACACTACTTACAGTCTGACCCGCAGGGACGGTAGTAAGCTGCCCTATAACCGGCCTTCAGTGCTTCACACTCGCTCATGTATTTGCCTTGCTTCGTCTTTCCGTACCAGCGCGTTCCAGGACAATGGTAGATTCCGCTGTTCGTGTTCACCCATACTCTGATTTCTTTCTTTTTGGTGCTGTCTTGAGTTGTCGGAGTTGCTTGCGCGGCAGGAGCAGACACAGGCCCGCTCACGAGGATCAGCCCAAGCAGTGTAGCGGCGATGAGGCGAAGGTGTCTCAGGGTGCCTCGCGTTCAGGGGAGAGTTACTGCGGCATGTATACTCTCGTTGAATAAGGCAGTCAAGTGGCAGGGCACTTGCTTTATATATTTCTCAGTGAAATAATCCCGCCATGATTATCGGCGACCGCCTCCGCGAAATGCGTGTGGCAAAGAAACTTTCCCAAGGCGACATCGAAAAGCGTACCGGCCTGCTTCGCTGTTACATTTCCCGCGTCGAGAACGGCCATACCGTTCCCGCTGTTGAGACTCTGGAAAAGCTGGCCCGTGCTTTCGAGGTCCCTCTCTATCAACTCTTCTACGAAGGCGATCAGCCTCCTGAGTTGCCAAATCTGCTCAAGCGAAAATCGTCTGACAAAGACGGTTGGGGCAGCTCCGGCAAGGATGCGCGGTACCTGAGCAAACTTCGCCGAGTGTTGGGCAAAGCCAGCGAACAAGATCTAAGACTAGTTATGCAAATGACCCAGAAGATGGCCCATCGCTGAGGTATTTTCCCCTAACCCCTCGAAGTCTCCTTGGCAGAAAACGAATTCACAATCGTAAGCGTTGCTTTCACCCCATCACACTCTTCTCGCCACTATGATAACGACAGGATCGCCCGGCTTGGCCTCGACCAGAGCAGATGCGATCTGCCATGCGTCAAGCTGAAATTCTTCTGTTAAGACCGTGACCGTCTGCGCTCTGCTATGGCCACTCTCCCACGCTCCCCGATTCGTGAGCCGCCGCGCTTGAAGCGTCCTAACCACGCTCGTTCATTCTTCCATCGCCACGTAGAGGGGCGTGGCCAACACCGCGTTGAATCCTAAGCGCTCATGCTTTCCCGCCAGGAGCCGCTTCGCGAGAAAACTCACCTTCATAGAAGGACCGGTGGCTCTTTCTTCCAGCGCTCCGACGTGATCGATCCACTCGAACTCATAGCCGCTTGTCACCGTGCTCATGCTGAGATCGGCTAATTCCTCTGTAATGCTCGAATCCTCGAACGTATGGAAAATAGCCCTAAGTTGGATCATCAAATCTGGGAGGAACGACCAACCAATATCATCGGTACTAGTCTTTCGCGAGATCAGGTGGGCGCTCGATCCGGCGAGAGCGAAACGGGTTTGCGTCTCCGACCGCCCAACGAAGAATACAGCCTGTCGGCTACTTGTTGGATAAACGATCCTCACGTCCTGAGTACCCTCGACCCACGCCTCAGGTTCGTCCACAGTTCCGATGTTCTGGGTATTGCGGAGAAAATTACTCACGGCGTTAAGTCGCGAGATGCTGTCAGGCTTTACGCCGGTGTCTTGTTCGGACTTGAGCTTTGCTGAAAGCACGCCGACATTGACACCAATCTCAGCAGCCAGTTTACTCTTCGATTCCTGCGGAATCTGTGGAAGCAGCATATCGACTTTCGCGTCGGACACGAACAGAAAGTACTTCATGTGCTTCTCCTCTCGACCCCCACCAGGATCAAGAAAACACCGGCAACGGCAATGATTTCTCAGACACAAGCTTAGATCGATTTGGGAGAGTAGTTTTGTTTCGCGGCTTTGACACTTTTAAAGCTGCGGATTTTGTCACCCTCTGCTCCTACAGGTAGTGATGGTACGCTGGATTGGTTTCAGTTGAAATGCAGGTGGAGGAAGCAGGAAGGCAACAGTGTTTAACCCTCCGTGCTGGCTCTCTTGTTCTGAGCATTGCGCCAACGACGAATTACGTACGGAATAACAAAAAAAACACGAAATGCAGCCAGCGATAACAAAATGTGGGAAGAACTTCGCGGAGCAACAGACACTTCAGGTGCCAATGGTTTCTATTCTTGAGCGGAGTCTTGCTACTTCCCTTTTTTTCACAGATTATGCACAGTATTTCACATTCGGTACTATTGACAGCTTCCGGTAACAACTCTAAGAGTCATACCCTCGCTCGATATTTTGCGAAGGCTTAACTACCTGCTTTTCGCGGATTCGGCGAAGTGTCTTTGCTTTCGGCTTCCCTCGACGGGGTCACTTCTGGTGACGGAATTTCCGCCGTGGTGTGCCTAACGCAAGTATCCAAAGGTGCGTGCGGGTAAGGAGGCGGCCCGTGGTCAAGAAACTATTTTTAAGTCTGCTCGCTTTTGCAGTCCTTGCGTGTGCTGTCAGTTTCGACGTAGCAGCCCAGTCCGACAGTTGTAAAACTTTTTACGATTATGAATTCCCCGAACCCGTCATAATCGGGAGTAACTGCACCACCTCGGGCCCCTACCTTGCCGTCTGTTGGGTGCCCAACTACACGTGTCCGCCCCCACCTGCATGCCCTGGTGGTTGTGGCCACGGGGGCGCGGGGGCCGCGCCCCCCGGAGGAGGACCTGGTGGTGGGATGCCGTTTGGTGGGAAGCCCATCAATTTGGCCAACGGCAACACGTTTATCTCACAGATGGACCTAAGAATTCCTGGCTTAGCGAATGGGCTGACGCTTGTCAGGACCTGGAACAGCGTATGGCCAACGGCGCAGAACCCCTCTAATGTCGGCCTGTTTGGACCCAATTGGCGTTCGACTTACGAAGAGCGGGTGTTCCTTGGCAGTGACAATTTTTTGAAATATTCACGCGGCGATGGCAGCTTGTGGTCCTTTGGTTTCTGGTATTTTGGGTCCAACGGAGTGAACACATGGAGGACAGCAGCTCCCGCGAATATTGTCGCAACGCTGACCAGCGGCAGTACTTACTGGACGGTGACCTTTCCAAATGGCGAGCAAAGACATTTTGACAATACAACCGGATCACTGACCGCAATCATCGACCGGAATGGCAACACAACGCAGCTCTCATACGACACTGCGAATCGCCTTGCAACAGTCACGGATGCTGCCTCGCGCTACTTAACATTCTCGTATCCCAACAATCTCAGTTTTCTCATATCAGGCGTCACTTCAAATGTTGGAATTTCGCTGTCATACGCCTATGACGGCCAGGGGCGGTTAAGCACGGTCACGAATCCAGACCAATCGACGTTGACGTTCACCTATGACGCCAATTCGTTCATCACGGCGGTGAAGGATTCTAGCGGCAAGATTCTTGAATCGCACACCTACGACAGCGGTGGACGGGGATTAACTTCGTCACAGGCGGGCGGCGTTGACGCCATAACGATCTCTTACCCGCACTAAAAAGTGGTTGTTGTCCGGATGCCAAACTTCGGAGGTGGTCTTTATGCGCTCACCCAAGTCAAAGCCGGTTCTCTTTTTCGCAATTATTTGCCTATTCTCATGTTGCGGTCGAGCTTCTGCCCAAACTCTGACGGTCACAACCATGTCGCCCACTTCGGGGCCAGTCGGCACGCTAGTGACGATTGTGGGAACGCATTTTGGGACGGCGCAGGGAAGTAGCACAGTCTCACTCAACGGAACCACCGCTGGGGTTGTCACTTGGAGTGATTCCACGATTTCTGTGCTTGTTCCGTCCGGCGCATCCTCGGGGACATTCACAGTGACAGTCAGTGGTCAAACCGCGAACACTTCTTCATTTACAGTCATACCACTTCCCTCGGGTTGGTCGGACGGAGACGTGGGTTCTGTCGGTCTAGCCGGAAGCGCGAGTTTCGCCAACGGGATATTCACGGTCGCGGGTGCCGGGCAGGGGACATTGGGTAGCGCGGACGGAATGCATTGCGTTTATCAGTCGTTGTCAGGAGACGGAACAATTGTGGCGCGAGTAGCCAGCTTGCCGAGTTCGAGTGCGCAGGCCGGGGTGATGATCCGCGAGACGCTTACTGCGGGCGCAACCAACATGTTCGCGTTCGACTATCAGTCGTTGATCTATCAGTCGCAGCGCATCACCACCGGAGCCGGGGCCACTTATCAATCTTACGGGAGTGGAAGTGTGCCTTATTGGGTGAAAGTGGTGCGAAGCGGTAGCACGTTCACTGGATATTCTTCGTTGGACGGCGTGAATTGGTCGCAACTCGGAACGAGCCAGACAATCAGCATGGCACAGAGCGTTTACATCGGCTTGGGAGTGAGCAGTCGCAACACCTCCGCTCTCGCTACGGCCACTTTTGACAACGTCTCTCTTAGTACCCCTTCCACGCCAGGACCTATCATTACCACCGTTTCTGCCACAACCGTGTCTGTCGGAAGCCAGGTGCTAGTTTCCGGTTCGGGATTTGGGGCATCAGAAGGTAGCAGTGTCGTGTTGCTGAACGATGCACTTGTGACGGTCAATGCTTGGACCGACGGATCAATCGTTGTCACGATCCCATCAGGAGCGACATCGGGACCGCTAGTGGTGTCCGTTGGTCCGAGCATGAACGACAGCAACGCCGTGAAGCTCACGTTGACCTCACAGCCATTGCCGATCCCGTGGCTGGACCAAGACGTTGGCGCGGTAGGACTGGTCGGGAGCGCGACGTTTGCGAACGAAGTATTTACGGTGACGGGTGCGGGTGCGGGCTATGGCACCTCCGACGCAATGCATTTCGTATACCAATCTATATCGGGCGACGGCACGATTGTGGCGCGGCTTCTCAGTGTGCCTGCGGGAACGGAAGCAGGCGTAATGATTCGGGAGACGTTAGCTTCAGGCGCTGCCAATATGCAGACGGATGACTATCAGTCGTTCATCTTTACACATTTTCGGTCGAGTACTGGAGGAAGCACCGCTTCCAGCGGCCAAGTTTCTATAACGCTGCCGTACTGGGTGAAACTGGTGCGGAGTGGTAATACGTTCAGCGCGTATTATTCGTCGGATGGGGTAAACTGGGTACAAGTCGGGACAAGCCAAACGATTACCATGGCGCAGAAAGTTTGCATTGGTTTGGCCGTGAGTAGTCACAATGCCTCGTCCCTTGCCACGTTTACCTTCGACAATGTGTCTTTGAGTACGCCTTCAGCTCCCGCACCGATCATTACCGGTTTGTCTGCGACTACCGGCTCTGTTGGCAGCCAAGTGGTGATTTCGGGTTCCGGATTTGGAGCTTCGCAAGGCGGGAGCGTCGTTACGCTGCATGGCGCTCTCGTGGCGATCTATTCTTGGAGCAACACTTCAATCGTGATCCTGATTCCGACAGGAGCGACCACTGGGCCGTTGGTGGTTTCTGTTGCTCCGAGCATGAACGACAGCAACCCAGAGTATTTCACTATAACCACACAGCCGTTGCCGATCCCATGGTTGGACCAGGATGTGGGGGCGGTAGGACTGGCAGGAAGCGCGACGTACTCGAACGGAGTGTTCACGGTCAACGGCGCTGGCTCGGGAACATTTGGCACCGCAGACGGGATACATTTCGTGTATCAAACACTTTCCGGGGACGGGTCGATAGTGGCGAGGGTCGTCAGTTCGACCGCAGGCACGCAAGCGGGCGTAATGATCCGCGAGACATTAGCATCGGGCGCGACGAATTTGCAGACTTCCGCATACCATCAGTCGTTCATCTATTTGTTTGACCGGACAAGCACTGCAGGGAGCACAACTTATCAGAATTATGGAAGTCGGACGCTTCCCTATTGGATAAGAGTGGTGCGAAACGGGAGTACTTTCAGCGGCTATACGTCATCAGACGGGGCGACCTGGGTGCAAGCTGGGTCGAACGTGACAATTACCATGGCGCAGAACGCTTACGTAGGACTGGTCGAAAGCAGCAACTCCACTTCGAGTCTCGCCACTTCGACGTTCGATAACGTTGCGGTCACTACTGGAACGACGCCCATTGTCACAGGTCTGACGCCAACTGTTGGACCACTCGGAACAACGGTGACGATTGCGGGATCAAACTTCGGGGCTACTCAGGGGACCAGCACGCTTACTTTTAACGGCACGCTGGCAACGTCCATCACAAGCTGGAGCAACACGCAGATCGTTACTATAGTGCCCGCTGGAGCAACAACCGGGCTTGTGAACGTCATTGTGAACTCCATCCAAGGCATTTCTACCAGCTCGTTTACTGTCGTTCATCCGGTAATTATCGGCTTGGCACCACCCGCCGCTGAGGTAGGAGGTCTCGTCACCGTAAATGGCTCAGGATTTGGCGCATACCAGAACAGCAGCCAAGTGCAAATCAACGGTGTAGTGGCAGCTGTGGCGATTACTGGAGGTCAAGTCGGATGGAGCGACACAAGTGTCACGGTCGGCGTGCCATCGAACGCCACAAGCGGTCCGGTGACGGTCACAGTGGACGGCGTTACAAGTAACAGTGTGCAATTTACTTTGATCCCGCACTTTTCCGTTACCGCTGTTTCGCCGAATATAGGACCCGTCGGCACGTCAGTGACGATTACGGGCGTGGGGTTCGGGGCGACGCAGAGCAACAGCACCGCGAGCTTTTACGGCGCAACAGCGACCATAACCAGTTGGAGCGACACGCAGATTGTTGGGGTCGTGCCAGCCGGGGCTTCCACGGGGCCTGTTTCCGTTGTGGTTGCTGGTATCCTCGCCCAAGGCCCGTCATTCACGCTTACCTCCGCGACACTGCTAACGGACTCGCTTGGCAATTCCACGACTTACACTGCAGCAGTGGTAGGCGGAGTGTGGTACGCCTCCGATATGCAGGGATCGGGATGCTCAAGCTGCACGGAGCGCGGGGTCGTCCACAACACTTTCGACGCGTTGGGAAACGTGGTTGGAACCACAGACGCACTAGGGCACGTGACGACGTACACGTACGATGCCAATGGGAATGTGTCGTCGGTGACCGTACCCATTACTTCGAGCACTTCCGCCACGACGAGTTACACGTACAACAGTTTCGGTTCGATCCTTACGACAACTGATCCCCTCGGGCATGTCACGACGAATACTTATGATACCCATGGAAACCTGTTGACCGTCACCACGCCCGCACCGAACGGCAACACGGCTGCAAGCGTGACGACCTTCACCTATGACACCAAGGGAGAGTTGCTCACGATCAAGGACCCGCTGACCAACGTCACAACGCTGACCTACTACCCAACGGGTTTGATCAATAGCATCACGGATGCGCAAAATAACGTCACTACCTACGTGTACGACTCCCATGGCAACCGCACGTCCGCGACGGATGCCATGAACAATCAAACGACGTTCGCTTATGACGCTGGCGACCGGCTCAAGACCATCACGTATCCGGGGAGCACAGGGACCACCACGTTCGGTTACGATTATCGCGGGCGGCGGACGTCGGTTACGGACCAGAACAGCAAGACGACCACTTATGCGTACGACGATGCGGACCGGCTGACCAGCGTCACCGACGCGGCCACTCCCGGCAATGTCACCACCTACGGCTACGACACGGAGAGCAATCTCACGAGCATCACCGACGCGAACAATCACCAAACGACGTTCAACTACGATGCTTTTGGCAGGGTGACCAAGACGACCTTTCCCTCGACGCTCATTGAAACCTACGGATACGATGCGAACAACAATCTGACCAGCAAAACTGACCGGAAGAACCAGCTCATAACCTACACTTACGACCAGTTGAACCGGCTGACGAAGAAGACGTACCCTGATAACAGCACTGTGAATTACACGCTTGACAACGACTCGCGGTTGACGCAGGTGACGGACCTCACCGGCACGTACCAATTTGCGTTCGACAACATGGGGCGGCTAACGAGCACGACCACGAGCTACACGTTCCTGACCGGGCGGAATTTCACGACTAGCTATTCTTATGATGCGGCGTCGAACCGCACTGCGTTCACAGACCCGGAAAGCGGCTCGACGAGCTACGTTTACGACGCATTGAATCGGCTGCAAACGCTTACGCTGCCAACGGCCTTTACCGCCACGGGCAATTTCGGCTTCAGCTATGACGCGCTGAGCCGTCGTACGCAGATGACGCGTCCGAACGGCCTAAAGTCCATCTATGCCTACGACAACCTTTCGCGGCTGCTGAGCGTTCTGCACCAGAGCGGCTCGACCACCCTGGACGGTGCAGCGTATGCCGTAGACAACGCAGGCAATCGCACCAGCCGTACGCCACAGCCCTCCGGGACCGCAAGCAACTTTTCCTATGACAACATGTACGAGCTAACTCAGGTTACGCAGGGAGTGAGCACGACGGAAAGCTACACCTATGATCCGGTTGGCAACCGGCTGAGTTCGCTGGGAGTTTCGCCGTACACAGTCAACAGTTCCAACGAACTGACCTCCACGCCGAACACGACCTACACCTACGACAACAACGGCAACACGCTAACGAAGGTGGTTGGTACGGGTGGGACGGTCACCTTCAAATACGATCCCTTTGGCCGTCGCATCTACAAATCTTTCTCCGCAGGCACCACCAACATCTACGCCTACGACGGAGACAATTTGGTGGAAGAGACCAACGCGACGGGAGCAGTGGTTGCGCGCTATTCGCAAACGCAGAATATCGATGAGCCGCTCGCCATGCTGCGCTCTAGCGCTACCAGCTTCTACCATGCCGATGGTCTTGGCTCGGTCACTTCGCTCAGCAGCGCGGCTGGGTCAATCGCCAACACCTACACTTACGATTCCTTTGGTAATCTGACTGCGTCCACCGGTAGCATTACGGACCCGTTCCGCTATAGCGCGCGAGAATCGGACACGGAAACGGGCCTGTACTACTATCGCGCCCGCTACTACGACCCCACCATTGGGCGCTTCATCTCCATGGATCCTATCGGCTTCAAAGGTGGTGACAATCACTATGCATTTGTAAAAAACAATCCATTGCTTCTGCGTGATCCCAAGGGAACTTGTCCTGGCCCCCTCCCATGCACTCCACCACCGGTTCTTGATACCGCATCTGCATATCTATTCACTTGTCCATGCTACGGTCAAGGTGACATTGACAAAACATGCCAGTGCCTTGCACTCCCATTTGCCCCAAATGATCCGGTATTTATGAAACAATGCAAAGGGTGCTATGGAGGGCAAAGTTCGCCTCGTGATGCGTGCAAATGTGCATGCACTCTGATGGGAAATGACAAGGCACAATGTGATTTATGGTGTGGTTTTGTTCCGAAGAAATGGCCGAAGCCGAAGTAAGCATGGAGAATCCTTTGTCAGTGAAAGGACGCAGCATCATTTTAGTGCTGATTGTGGTGTTTGTGAACGGAATGCAGATCGCGTGTCATCAGCCTTCTCATCATGCGGGGCAAAGCAGAGTTGTTCTGCCCAATGCGGAATTGCTTAATTGCCATTTCGGAGAGTGCGCACAGATGTGGTCCACCGTCGGCGCAAAACCCGGTGCCATTACTCCATGGCGTGTGACTATTGAACGGTTGGGGAATGACCCATGCCCCAACGGTATCATTGCATTGTACGACAAGAATGTTTCCATGGAAGAATTGGTGAATGCCGTTACGGAACGGTATGGATCGCCGGTTCTAAAAGGCGATATGCCCGGGGGAACATGGCAAGATGCCAGCAAAACTTTGGTGATAAATTTGTTCCCGCTGGCTGATGAATCCAGCCCGGAAGCACATCCTTCACCAGATGCCATGAAGAGTGATCCCGTTACGTACTTTTTCAGTACTGATGCATTCCATGACTCAGTTGGTCGCGGTGTGCCGCGGAAAGAATTGAAGCAACTAATCTTCCTTTCTACGTTTGGCACCAGCTGTGGTGTTCCGATGGACAAGCGCAAATGAATGGACGTAATTGATCAGTATCCGTCTGCTGAACCTGTCCCTCGCCAAAATACAAAACGAGGGAAAAATTAAGTGAAAAACAGCCGAGGGTGCCTTTCCTGTTTGCGTGAACCGGGGGAAAAGGCGCATTTTTTAGAGCAGCAGTGACCCCGGCTTCACGTCTTTTGTCATTTCAGGGCGGCCCGGCGTGGGCACGCCGCGAGCGTTTGGTAATCGATGCCGGTTCCTCAGACAGCCGGTTGACGTTTTGGGGTAGCCCAGTGCCGTTCCACGGCCATCTGTTCCGGGAACCGGACGGAGCATTTCGATTTTCTAAGAGAGCCCGCCAGAAGTATCCTCCCGCGTTGCTTGACGCGCTCGAACTCGTTATCAACGCCTAGCATTCGCTGACTCTCCTGCGCTCTATGCTCCCGAACGAAGCTCCGTGGTAAAGGCGAGACCAGGGGAAGAATACTCCGCCGTCCAACATATAAGTTCTTTCCTTACTCTCATCAAACCATTCGGGGAGTGCGGATTGCGTAGACCATGCAACCCATGCAGGGCGCGATGCCTGCGCGAACCATGCTGGAACTAACGGGCCTTGTATTAGGGCGGACCTCATAAAGCCAAGATTCCCACACAGTGCCCTGCTTGTCTACCCCACCAAGGCTTCAGTAGTGTCCGCGCTAGCAAACATTCGACGGTATAATCCACAGGTGAGCTATTTGCCCGTCCAATCCCGCTTCGGCGCTCTTTGGGTTCATCGCTGCCCACCGCTCCAGGATGGCCCAGAGTGGGCCAGGATAGAACGGATTGTCGTGGATAGCGACCCGCGCGACAGCTACATCGTCGTGGACGGGGCTAAACTTCATTTCCACTTACATCTTTTTCTTGAGCCTGACGGCAAGTTTCATGTTTCGGATCGGGATAAGACGAAGTATGCCGCTGACATCTGCGGCGAATTGGAGTCACTGATGAACTCCAACTTCGCTGTGCATGGCAAAAACGCCCGTGCGACTGGAATCACACGGGCGATTGAATGCGAGTGAGGATTTTGTCGGAGAAGCTATGGTGTGTGTGGTTTGCCAGGGCGATTGACGTTGGGATGTTCTTCGGCGTCTTCGGTGAACTCCGAGGCGTTCGCCGCCGCTTCGCCTTGCCGCACCAGCTTTCCATATTGCCGTGGGTTGTCTCCGCATTGTCCGTGGAGCGGCACACCCCCTTCCGCAACCTTCCAATCCCGGCTATCGCACAGGTATGGGTTTTGCTGTTCGGCTGACATTTCGCACAACTTGTTTTTCTCTTTCATTACTCTTTCCATTTCGTCCTAACTGTGAAGAATCCTTATCGACGCTCCGCACGAATCTGCTTCGCGTGCTCGCGCGTGGTCCCGCGCATAAGCCTTTCAATGTCGTCATCACTGCTGTCTTCGAGCGCGCGCACTATCGCGTGGGGGTCCGCAACTTTTTCCTCGTCGGGCGCTTGCAATTGCCCCAGAAGTGCGGTGCGGTCTTTCTTTTGCTTTTTGTCAAGGTGTTCGATCCAGATGCTAGTAATCAGCCGCCCGCTCAAGGGCTTGGACTCGGCAACGCGAGCAACTCTCTCTTCAAATTCGGGATCGGGAATGTAGGCGTCCGTCTGTGCTGCCCAAACAAAGAATGCCGCCTCGTCGCACGCGCCGCGATATTTGGGATCACTGAGCAGCTCGGTAAGGGGGTCTTCCATGTTTCCGACCTGTGGCCCGATGCGGCTCAGGAAATACTGTCCAAATGCGGCGGACTCATCGCCTGCCTGAGCCAACCGCTGGATGTGTAGTTCCTCGTCAGGCGTGAGTTCGCGTATCGCATTCTCAAAAGCCACCCTGCTCATCTTCGGAAAAAGTTGGTCGCGCGAGTCGGCCACAAATTTGTGGACCTGCCCATCCACGACTCCCTTGGCGTGCCATCGTCCGCCACGCTCGATGACTTGGAAGGGAATACCGTTGGCGTGTACGACGGTGCCAGTGTGCCCCTCGTCGTATTTTTTGAGCAGCTCTGGGTCTCGCAGCTCTGCCACGGATTCTCTATCAGGATTTGCGAGGAATTTTTTCAACGCGGAACTGCCTGCTCCCATCCCGCGCCGGTCAATGGGGGCAAACTTACCGTCATCATCATCAGACTTGTCGCCCAGGGGATTCAGCCAGGGGAATTGGCTGAGGTCCAGGTGTATATCGTCGCCGCCACCCGAGAGGAACGGATCACTCTTGCGAATTTCTTCCATCGTCAATTTTGTTTGCGCCATGTTTTCATCCTTTGCCGGTGTTACCGGCTTGATCGTTCAGATTCCCGGTCCCGCTGTTGCCCAAAAGCCGCCGTCCGATCCCGTATCTTTCTGTCCGCGTCTCTGCGCCAGGCCCAGCGACAATAAATTCCATTCGAGGACTCCATGAGCGCGCCGCAATTTCGCTAGGTCAGGTACTCTCTGGAGTGGCGGATGGAGAAGGCGCGTGTCGAATTCCTTTTCAACTTCAATCCCGTGCGTAAGGGCTTCGCGTTCATAGTTCGTCCATGCCGCCTGGAGAGCATCCAGCCGCCTTTGCTCTTCCAGATTTAACGGTGCCATCCAGACGCGCTGCCATTGCTGGAGAATCGCTTTGGCCAGCTTACGGCCCGCGTCGAGCACGGCTGTCGTGGCCTGCTCGTCGTTCACTTGCCGCCTGCCATGGTTTGTTCCTCTAGGACTTCAACGGCGTTCGCCACGATTGCCATTGTTTTGTTAAACGCGCTGGCGACCATACGCCCGGCCAGCAAAATCTCGTCGCCGTCGAGTAGGCTGGCCGCCGCCTCTGCCGGGCCGCCGAATGCGATCACCGTGAAGCGTAGTGGTAGGTCCTTGCCATCGGTTCCCACCACGAACACGCACTTCGCCGCCCCTTCTTTTGTTTGCGTGGCTTTCGGATCGCCAACCACGACGCCATTCAAAATCAAACTATTCATAGTTGCGTCTCCAATTCACGCCGCGCGTGGGCTTGAGCATCGGAACGGCTGGCGGCCTTGGCCGCTTCGTGTATTGCCGTCCAGTAATCGCGCCGTGTCATGCCGATGAGTTCAAGCGTGGAATCGTCTGGCGCAATCCAATAGCGAAACTCCCGGACGATTGGGTCGGTCTGCTTTACGAAGTGCGCGACGCAATATCTCTCGTAAATCTCTTCCTTCAGGTCCTCGATGCGCGCGACGTTCAGGGCGGCAAGCATGGCGCGCGTGTCATCGTGGACGGCGATAGGATCGGCTTGAGTGCCAAGAGCTTTCTGAGCCGCCGCTTTTTCCTCCGGCGTAGACGCCGGGTCATTTAGAATCGCTTCCAGTTGGCTTCGTTCCAATTCGGGTGAGTTCCTTTCGCGCCATCGCAATCGAATACTTTTGTGCTGCCAGGAGCCTGAGTTTCGGCGGCGTTGACTTAGCGGCCAGCAGTCGGCGCAAGAGGTTCAACGATGGCCGCGCAATCTGTTCCAACGCCATGAGCCTGGACTTCGCGGGCAGTCGCGTGTCTTCCACGATTCGCTGCCAGGCGGTTTCTGGTTTCAGTCGGCTCATGGCTTTACCTTCTGGTTGCTCTCCGTCACCTTAAAGTCCGATTAACGGACGGAATTCCGAAAGAGAATGGCTGTGCGTTTAGGTGCCGTCATGGGATTGGATTGGGACCGCTTCGGGCTTGCTACGGGCTAACGCGGGGATGGTGTCAAAAGGGTCCCAACCAGGGTCGTTAGGTCACCCTCCGTCATGTGGCTGACGGCTGAGGGGTTGGGCCGGGTCTCGTGGCCGAATCAAATAGGGTCCCCCTATCGGGAAACCACAGGGAAAGCGCGAATAAAAAGCAGAGCGCCGATCACTCCGACAGCAATCCTCACGGCGAAGCATGAAGCGCGCTAAGACGCGAATTCACAAGAGTTTGCGCAAGGTTAGCGATAGCTTGCGGATTCCAGAAACGAACGTCGTAGGAATGCAGCAATATCGCCTGCAAATCCGTGTGTTTTCAGTCAGCGATTACGATACGTCTGTGGAATCGGCCTGAAGTCTTTGTCAATTTGTCGGGCCTGTAATGGGATTCAGCGCTTCCATTTCTGCGATCCTCATAGTCTCCGCTCAGTTTCAGCCCAAATCGCGTGCAGTTTGGCTGCGGACCGTGCAAGGGCGTCACGGCCCACGTAATACGCCAAGTCTTCTCCGACTCTCCGGCCTGCTCTATTACTCGAATGCATGCACTTAGTGTCATAGTGACGGAATTTGTTTTACCTTTTGCGGCACTTTGGAGGCTTTGGTGCGTTCTGCGGTCTGTAAGTCGAATGTATGCACTACTGGCCATTTGGTTTCTCGCATGCTATTAGTGTGCATGCATTCGAACATATCGAATGCAAGGAGAAACGATGCCATCCGTATACGAAATCGTTACAGACCAAGTCATTCGGCAGTTAGAGCAAGGCGTAGCGCCGTGGCGCAAACCGTGGCGTACGGAACTGCCGGTCAACCTGATTTCCGGCAAGTCTTACCGTGGTTTGAATGTCTTTCTGCTAGGCGCTCAAGGCTATGGGTCACGGTATTGGTTGACGTTCAATCAAGCTAAGAAGCTAGGCGGCCATATCCGTAAGGGGGAGACCTCCTCGCTTGTGACGTTCTGGCACATAGGCGAAGAGAAGATAATCCGGCAAACGGACGGGACAGAGCGCAAGTCTAAGCCATTCTTACTTCGCTTTTACCACGTCTTTAACGTCGAACAAACCGAAGGAATCGCGGACAAGTTAGGTTTGACTGGCGCATCTCCGCGTGTACCTGACCTAGAGCAATGCGAAGCGATTGTCTCCGGCATGCCGAACGCGCCGAAGATAGAACAATCCTCAAAGGCATGGTATCGGCCATCGACTGACACCGTAGGCATGCCAAGCAAGCCTCTCTTTGCTTCCATCCAAGAGTATTACTCCACACTGTTCCACGAGTTGACGCACAGCACGGGACACGCCTCCCGCGTAGGACGTGAGGGGATCGAAAACATTGCAGAATTCGGTTCCGACTCTTATTCACGCGAAGAACTGATAGCCGAAATGGGTGCGGCAATGCTCTGCGGTGTTACCGGCATCTCTCCGGCCACGATGTCCAATTCTGCCTCTTACCTGCAATCGTGGATTACCCGTCTTCGCGGCGACAGCAAACTACTTGTCTCTGCCGCGTCTGCCGCACAAAAGGCCGCCGACTACATCCGAAATGCGAATGCAAATTCAGACGAAAGCGAGGGAAACTAACATGAGTCTTTTTGACAATCTGCCGGGCAGTCATTCTCAAGTTGGATTCGATTTTCCGGCCTCGCTTGCTGAGAAGTACCGCCCCCATTCGTTGGATGACTTCATAGGCTTGGAGAAAGTGCGGAAAGTGCTCACAAACTTTGTCGCACGGCCTACTCGGAATGCCGCGTTTCTGTTCTGCGGTCCTTCTGGTGTCGGCAAAACGTCTGCGGGTATTGCACTCTGCGAGGCGTTGCGCGGAGAGTTGCACCACATCCCTTCGCAGCAATGCAACCTAGAACGAATTGAACGCACGGTGTTCAATTGCTGGACGATTCCTAAGAATGGCACATGGCACGTCGTACTGATCGACGAAATAGACTCCGCGTCGCGGGCCGCACAATTGGCGCTGCTATCGAAGACAGACGCAACGGCCTTTCCGCCTCAGACTGTCTTCGTCTTCACTTGCAATTCGACGGAAGGATTGGAACCGCGTTTTCTGTCCCGCACGATGCAATTGCAGTTTCAATCGCACGGGATAGCGAAAGACGCGGCAATGCTGCTTGAGCGTATATGGACGCAAGAGGCAGGCGAGACGGCGGAGAAGCCCAACTTCTTGCGCATGGTTCAAGACAGCAAGAACAACGTGCGGGATGCCGTGAACAGCCTGCAAGTGGAGTTGCTTGCCCTATGACCTGAGGCTGACGGACTGGCATGCCTACTTGTCTTCCTTTGTGCGCGAGTGTGACTCGCAGTGGCCGGTAACCGCCTCGCGGGAGACGGTTACAGATGCGCCTAGCACCGGGGACACAAGGCAATAGTATTCCCCGCGAGGGCAGGAGAGCCTATCTGCGATCATGGCTGTATACTTCGGAGCGCACAACATGCCACGCGGTAGAAAAGTCGATAAAGAATTGCGCGAGAGGATCGCCAAACTGCTCAAGGCCGGGAAATCGCAGGCCGAGATCGGGCGCATCATTGACCGTGCGCCTGGAACGATTGCACATCACGTCCGGGCCCTTGGCGTTGCACCAAAAAGGTATTCGGCGCGACTACCCATGAAACGAGGCAAGCGACGGTGCGTTACCTGCCGCAAGATGAAAACTCCGGGCGCATTCCCCGGCACAAGGAACGCAGAGTGTACGATGTGCGTCCGCGCAAAGAGGGGCTTTTAGAGTTTGGAACTGTCTCCAAGAAAGGGGCACGCTAATGCGTATCGCAATCTACGGGAGGGTCTCGACGAAAGATAGAGGCCAAGAGGTCGAGAACCAGCTTGTGCAGCTAAGGGACTTCGCTGTCAAGCAAGGCTGGACTGTCCACCGCGAATATATCGACCATGAAAGCGGCTCACGCGCTGACCGGCCTGAGTTCAAGCAGATGTTTCAAGATGCGTCACAGCGGCGCTTTGATCTGGTGCTCTTCTGGAGCCTGGACCGGCTATCTAGGGAAGGCGTGCTGCAAACGCTCAACTACTTGAACCGACTCACCGGCCACGGCGTTGGATACAAGTCCTTCACCGAACAGTATTTCGATTCCTGCGGCATCTTCCGTGAGGCCGTCATTGCGATCCTTGCGACGGTCGCCCGGCAAGAGAGGTTGCGCATTTCTGAGCGCACCAAGGCCGGACTGGAATCTGCTCGCCGGAAAGGCATTCCGCTTGGCCGCCGTCGTGTGCGCATCGATGTTGTGCGCCTCAAACAGCTACGTGCCGAGGGCCACAGCTTCGAACAGATCGCCAAGAAACTAAAGTGCGGCGTCGGCACCGCGTTTCGCGCTGCGAAGACCGCTGCGCAAGGTATCTTCAACGGTATCCCCCGTGATAAGAGCCTCTCATCAGCCAATTGATTGCCCGACAAAAATTTACTATTCCGATGGCAATTCCACTGTGCGAGGTAAATGGTAATAGATCACACCCGGAAGGCGCTGATAGGGAGAGCTGCCTGGCGAAGTGCTCTTAATATATCTATAATCCCCTCGTAAAACGAAGGGAACTCAGCGGGTGCGACCTCTACTTGACCTCTGGCATGGCCTGTACAGCCATCCGTGGAAGACGCTGCAATATACGTTCGCCTGCTTCAGTGTTATTTTCACGCTCGTCAGGGGCATTACTCATTTTATACCCGCCATTAAGATTGAGGGTACGCTCCCTCTCGCGCTTGCCGTGGGGATCAGTGTTGTCTACGGCCTGGCAAAAGTTTGGAAGCCTTCGCGGATTGAGATACCCATTGCGAACTGCAACACTGTCATCGAGGTCGTCTTTGGGGACCTCTTCACACAAGATGGAATTCGTGTAATTGCGGTCAGTGAGTACTTCGACAGCAAACTTGGCAGGCCAGTATCCGACAAGAGTGTTCACGGAATGTTTCTTCAGAAGTGCTTTGGAGGTCACCCGGAAACGTTCGATAAACAGGTAGACGAACAGTTGAGAAATGTGACGAGCTGTGCAGTCGAGAAGGTCGAGGGAAAATCCAGATGCTATCCAATTGGGTCAACGGTCCTAATCACCGTCAATCAGGATCGCTACCTGGCGTTCGCATCTGCAAAAGCTGACCCAAAAACATGCAAGGTCTACGCGGACGTTGGGATGATGTGGGAAGCGTTACATGCCCTATGGCAACGTGCGCGCATCGAGGCTAGCGGAGACGCGGTAAATCTCCCCCTCGTTGGCAGTGGCTTGGCCGGTCTGGGTTTGCCAGCCCGCGATCTCTTGAATCTGATCATTCTGGCGGCAATCACTGAGACAAAAGTGAAGGAAGTGACGCAAAGAATTCGGATCGTGCTGCATCGAAGCCGGTTCGATGAGCTTGACCTCAGCGATACAATAGAGCACTGGAAGTAGTAACAAATGGCTTACCGCAACGGTACATACGTAGCGTTTCACGCTGCTGGCACTAACCAACCAGGGAAATCCGACTTGGATTACTACAACCTGATGAAGGCGTGGACCGCAAAGACGGATGATGACTTTACCATGATTAACAGCCATGACAAGGCTTCTGCGGTACGTGACGACAGTTTGCGCAGAACCCTGCGCAATTCGCTCCTTGAACGGCTGAGGAACTCCAAGAACATGGTTCTGATTATCGGCGAGACGACTCGCCTGGATACGGACTGGGTGCCATTTGAAATTGAGCAGGCTGTGGATACATACAAAATCCCAATCGTCGCCGCGTACACAGTTATGGATATGCCGGTTAGAAATCCAGCGGGTTTGTCAGGTTATTGGCCGAGAGCACTTGAGGTACGGATCAACAACGGAACCGCAAATGTTATCCATATTCCGTTTAAGAAAGAGGCGTTGAAGGATGCAATTAGGTTTTCGCATGACAATCCTCCATCAGGCAAGGGGCTCGGAATCTACAGCGACGCTGCATATAAAGCCTTCGGCATACAGGGCTAAAAGATTCTTCGCCTTCGGGGATAGCGTAATGGGACTCACATCAAAGAATCTGAAATGGGCCGGTAGTCTTGTGTCCACCCTACTGATCGCCAGTATTTTACTGGGCGTTCTTATTCATCTTGGGGATTCACTGGCGTGGCTATCCACCGCTCTCGGGCTGACTGCTGGATGGGCAGCCGGATTACTGCTCGCCCCTTACGAAAGCGAAAAGGAGCGATTCAGAGAATATGCAAAGCTCATTTCGGTCTTCATAACGGGATACCTCGTATCCAAGGTAGATCGTCTCATTGAGTTATGGTTTGACCCAGAGCACGGACCCATCTTGCTGCGTCCATTGGTCGCTCATCGCATACTGCTTTGCATCACCAGCTTTCTGCTGGCCGCAGTGTGGACCTACGTTGCCAGAAAGTATTTCAGTTTTGGACCAGGCTCCGGAACAACCACCGAAAGCAAAGTGAAGCACTACTTGCGAGTGTTCGTTTTCCGATCTCCGGGTGCGAGTTACGCCCTCACTTTGGGTAAAGATAACAAACCCTGAACATCCAAAAGGCGAAACCACCAAACACCAGCCCCCAAAATATGCGTGCGAAATCCCAATGCCCCTCATAGGGCGGGCTAGGGTGGTGCCATCTTGACCGCTCCCAATCGCGCCACGAAAGCGATGCCAACATTAATCCCGTGCCCACTGAAATCTTGGGATTGTGAAACAGCGAGAATGGCCCTGCAAAGAATCCGGAGACAAGCGCCAACAGGCCGACAAACATGATTATCTTCGGAACCACAGGCAAGCCCTTGAGGATGTCGATGAATCCGAAGAATCCGCTGCCGCTGGGTCCTTCCGCCATACCTGAATCCTAGCACGTAAGTAGTCATCCGTTTTCCGAACGCCGCATGCGGGCTATTCAGCCTTGGCCATCACCTTGAGATCG
>WNFG01001080.1_pt1 | contig 22920 bp, 20 predicted proteins | sample 5400431 | NCBI WGS metagenome assembly WNFG01 (sample SAMN13153346, study PRJNA577476) | soil metagenome | isolation source: 120 cm saprolite under Douglas fir tree site 2 hole 3 replicate 2 | place: USA:California | collected 2015-04-18 | reverse complement strand
AAACTATCTTCCTCCATCGTCCTGCAGCACTTCGTCCTCACTGCGGTCTTTCAACGCCTCGCGCGATGACTCAAACGCCAAAAAACCAAAAATTCCGACCTCCGAAAGGCAAAACTTGAACTCTGACGAATTAAGTAGGTTAGAAGGCTGCGGGAGAAGTTCCGACGGAACCTGATTACGGGTGGAACGGTATCCGGCATATAGGTGGCCTGATCCTGAGCGAGGCGATTACACGGAACGTGGGAACCTTCGGTGTCGATGCAAACGGAAAAGCTGCAAGTGGACTGAACCACAAGAGCGAACGTACGGATGCGACACCAAGGGGCGGAGCACGCCGTAGTAGCGGGTATCATGACCATGGCCTCGCCACCAGATTTTGCAGTGCTGACGGGACAGGGCAACATCCCGTGGCAGATGGCGTTCAACCTACGCGTCCGCTTCTAACTTCTTCCGGCGGGTTTCAGCGACTCGCCTCGAAAACGGGGAATGCCATTTCGGCCTTTCCCGTTTTCGATTTTTGAGCGATGCGCCGGCGGGCCGCCGCCCCAGAATTCCAGTACACTAAGCCGCTCTTCCCCCGAGGATTCGAAGTGTCCAGACGCGCGCGTGCCGATTTGTCGTTAGCCCTCTGTTCCTTGTTGTGGGGCGCGCCATTTGTAGTCGTCAAAAACGAGCTGGATCATGCCTCCGTATTCATTTTTCTCGCGGTTCGGGTTACTCTCGCTGCCGTACTCGTGCTGGCGTTCAGTTACCGGCTTCTTCGCCGATTCGAACGCGAAGATCTCTTCGCGGGCCTGCACAGTACATCACTCCCGTGCAGTAGCCTGTCTTTCAAACTGATTGGCCTCGGACGTCCAATCTTTCCCTTGACGCTAGCGATGCTGAAGACTAGGCTCGCAAAATCTGGTGGTTGGCCCTCCATGAATCACAGCAATTACATCGCGGGGTTGCGAAAGGCGCGAATCGGTTTTCTATTGCTTGTCAGCGTTCTTCTCCCTGCGATTCCTGCCCGCTGCCAGGATGGAGTCAACGAGCAAAAGGCGATCAGTGGTAACAACGCTACGATTGTGGTGAATGTTCGCAATAGCTCTGGCGATCCGCTGCCCGTTGCCGCGGTGGTCAAGCTCTATCGGAATGGAAGCATTCCCAACGGGCAGACGACTTCTTCGCAGGGCCGAGCGATCTTCTTGCCTCAAAATCTCGGCGATTTTTTGGTGGTAGCAGAAGCGCCCGGATACAAACCGGGAAGAGCGAATGTGGATGTCCCCATCCCGGTAAAGGTCGAAGTCGATGTCTACCTCCAGCCGGAGAATGACGCGAACACGCCTGCAAACGGCGCGCCTGGGGCTCCCGTTCTAGCGCCCAAAGCACAGAAGGAAGTTGACCTAGGCCTCAAGGCCTTGCAGGAGAGTAAGCTCGACGACGCCGAGAGACATCTGGATGCTGCTGCCGCTCTCGCACCGAGCCACCCTGACGTTCTTTATCTTATGGGGGTGCTCGCGGTCCGGCGAAATGATCTCCCTCGGGCGCAGCAAGTGCTCACCAAGGCGACGCAAATTGACCCGCACCATGCCCGCGCGCTGGCCGCCCTTGGAACGGTACTCTCGAATCAAAGCAAGTATGACGAAGCCATTTCTCCGCTGGAAAAGGCCCTGGTGCTCAACGCCCAATCCTGGGAGACGCGCTGGACACTGGCAAAGGCCTGCTACTACCAACGGCAGTACGATCGTGCGCTGAAGGAGTCCCAAACCGCGCTGACAGCATCCGAGGGCCGTGCCCCGGAAATCGAATTACTCGTAGCTCAATCGCTGACTTCGGTTGGCCGCTATGAAGACTCTGCTCAAGTCCTGCGAACCTTCATTCAAAACCATCCAGAGCATTTACAAGTAAGCGTCGCGCGCCGCTGGCTCGACCGCCTCAAGCAAGCGGGCAAGGTCAAGCAGGAATGATCTTCTACGTTGCCCGCTTACTCAGTCTTTCCTTTGTGCACAAAAGAGCGGGGGCTGGACCGTGCGGCCCAGCCCCCGGAAATACGGTTACGATTCGGCTGCAGTTAGAAATCGAGCCGCAGCGCGAATTGGATAAACCGCGGCGCATTGTATTGGTTGCGAAGCACGCCGAAGTTTCCGCTGGTGATGTCGGTATTCGGATCATTGAACATCACGTGATTGAAAACATTTGTCATCTGGCAATCAAACCGCGTGCTCACCCGCTCGGTGATTTTCGTGGTTTTCGAGATTCCGAAATCCACGTTCCAGCGGTTAAAGCCTCGGTAAAAGCCGCGGCCAGTGCGGCCATAGATTGCAACGTCAGGCGGAGCGAAGAATGAGAGCCCGCCGTTTGGGTCGTTGTTAACGGCATCCGCATTCGTATACGCCCTTAGTGCGCCAGCGCTGTTGTGCATCGATGCATTCTGGTACTTGCCATTCACGGGGAAGTAGGCGCTGCAATTCCCGAAGTAGACCCCCTGGCCGAACTCCTCGCAACTCGATCCGTTGAAGACGTCCAGGGGGAGACCCGTGGCGAAGATCCACACCCCAGAAACGTTCCACCCGCCGACGAATTTGTTCGCCCAGTTGCTGCTTGAGAACCGCCCGCGGCCAAACGGCAAATCGTAGGTGGCCAGTGCAACAATGGCATGCCGTCGGTCAAACGAAGCCGAGCCATAATCCCGGTCGAGATTAAAGGCATCAGAAGCCTCGTTCAGGCTCTCCTGGTTCTGGCCAACCTGGTCGAAAGCGTGAGAGAACGTATAGTTGAAGTTAAACGTCAGGCCGACGCTCGTCTGCTTGTGCAGGCTGAGGAATCCCGCGTTGTAGTTCGAACGGCCGTTGCTGCCGATGATGTACGAGTCCAGAACCTGGGTGAAATCCGATCCCCCGTTGTTCAAAAACCCTTCCCAGAAGTCCGTATAATTGAACGTCGTGAAGCTACTGAAGTTATTAATGAAGAATTGGGTGCACTTGCCCGCGGTACAGAGGCCGTTGGCAACGCCCAGCGCCTCGAAAAAAGGCTGATTGGGGATTTTGGTTGTATCGATGTTCGAATCCTTAATCATCGGCTGGGCAACATTGCTCCATGCCTTGGCAAAAGTCTGTCCGGCAAGCGTATACATGTAAGGTACTTGCTGGAGAGCGTAACCCTGATAGAGCCGCTTGGCGTAATTCCCGACGTAGCCGACCTCCAGCAACATGTTGCCGCGGAGTTCGCGCTGGTAGGTCAGATCAAAAGTATCGGCGTAGCCGATCTTGCGGTTCGGATTAATCCGGAAGTCCAGCGTTTCAAACGGGCTATTAGAAGCAGGAAGAAAGCCCGGAATCAACGGCTTGCCGGATGGAATGGTTGCCAGGGACGGCATCGGGACTGTGGTTCCGTCCGTCCCAATGCGGAAGGCGTTGCTGGGGTCCGAGTTTCCGCAAGCGATGCCTGCTCCGGTTTTGTGCGGACCCGCGCAGCGGATGTTATTACCGAAACCGACTCCCAGCGCAGGGATCATCACGATGCCGACGCCGTTGATGCGGTCAAACACTCGCGAATAACCACCGCGCAGGACGGTTTTCCGGTTTCCAAACAGGCTGCCAAGTAAGCCCCTGTCGTACGACGGATTCCAAGCCACGGCGACACGTGGTGAGAAGTTTCTCCAGTCTGGGTCGTAGGGATACTTTCGTCCCAGCTGTTTGATCGGCACATAGTCCAACTGCGGGTTGTAGATTTGTCCAGCCAGTGCCTGCGTCTCTCGCGTTTTGATGTACTGGTCAAAGTCAATCACTTTGCCAGTGGAGTCGTCCACCACCATGGTTTGCTCGCCGCTGGATTCATACGGCGGCAACTGAACGCCCCAGTTCAGGCCCAACGTAAGTGTAATAGAGGGCTTGACGCGCCAGCTATCGGAGACATAGAGCGAGTAGCTGTCTACGACCGTGTGCTGCTGCAGTGGCGTGCCCACAGGGTTCGGCGAGAAATCCGGTCCGCGGGTAAAGAGCTGCTGGGCCCTTTCCATGATTCCCAGAACGGACGCATAGTCGGTACGCCACCTCGACTTGACCCCGGAGAATCCAGCCGGAAACGGAATCCCGTTGACGTGGCTACCGGAGGAAAGCCTTCCGATGGTGAAGACTTCGGAGGTCAATCCGCCGATCACTTTGTCATCCCGCCTGTGGTAGAAATGCTGGCTGGCAAACCGTCCACCGAACTGAATCAGGTGCTTGCCTTTCACCCAACTCAAGTCCTCGAAGAAGCTGTAGTCCTTGCCGTTCCACAGGCGGCTGCGGGCGTTTTGTGTGTCCACGTTGATGGGTTGCATGCCGGTGCCAATGCCCTCTCCGAGAATGCTCAGAGAGGCATTGAGTCCATTTGGCTGCGGAAAACCTTGGGGGGCGGGCATCTTGCTCAAACCGAAGGTGCCCCACTGCCACCAGTGCCTTAGATAGTCGAAGTGGAAACTGCTCGTAAGATTGGAGGTAAGCTGACCAGTCAGTCCGACGACCAGGTACCGAGGTGCAAGAGGCCGCTGGGCCATGGACTTTGGCACGCCGGACTTGTCGCCCGACACCAACCCCCCAATATCTACCTGGACCGGCGCGGTGAAGACTGTCTTGTCATATCGGTAGCTGCTCATGAATTGCCACTTGGAGCTGAACGAGTGGTCTAGACGCACTACACCGAAATCCTCCCTGAGTGGGATTGCAACCGGCGCATCAAAACACAAAGTATTTATACCATCGGAGGCAACGGCAGTACCGCAGCTGGGTTGATTACCCGCTGGCAGAAGGTCCCAAACTGCCTTAATCGCAGGAGCAAGCCCAAGACCCCTTGGATCATAGGTTGTTCCGCTCCCAGGATAGGTCACTCCGTTGACCGTAACTGGCCCCGGGTTCAGGTTGAAGGGCGTAAGAACTGGCGGGTTGGCCTTAGGGTCTGCCTGACAGGCGGCATTGCAAATGGGAAACTGCAGAACGCCAGCCTTCATCAGAGCCGACGGCACGCGCCGTGTAATGTCAGTTGAACTGACAAACCGGCGCCCCTCGTAGTTAACAAAGAAAAAGGTCTTGTCCTTCCAGATCGGCCCACCGATACGTCCGCCGAAACGATTATCACGAAGCGCCGGGTTGGGGTGACTCGCAGAATTACGATCCCACGTGTTAGCGTTCAGTACGTTATTCTGTAAATACTCGTACGCGGCGCCGTGCCAAGTGTTGCTACCTCGGCGCGTTACCATTTGTACTTCACCGCCTGAGGAGCGAGAAAAGCTCGCACCTGAGTTAGTTGTCACGACGCGGAACTCTTCCAAGCTTTCGATCGGAGTGGGCACAACCGCCCGCGGAGTGGCAGTAAAGTTCGTCCCGCTGTACTGGCCGCTCCCTGCGGTGCTGTCCGTCGCGTCGCCACCGTCGAGCAAAAAGGTATTCTGGTCGCTGCGCGCGCCCGCCACCTGACCGCCCGTGTTGTCACCCTCGCCGGTGCCTGATGGGGAGCCGGGAGAGTTAAAGCCTGGAGTAGTGAGCGGTTGTAGGAGCAAGAGCGCCGTCGCGTCTCGGGCGAGACTGGGAATATTATCCAGTACAACGCGGTTCATGACGGTTCCGACCGAGGCGTCCATGGTCTGGAGTTCGGCTTGGGCGCCGGCCACGACTTCAATCGTTTCCGCGATGGTTCCCAGCTCCAAGCGCGCATCTACGGTAGAGGACTTGCCAACCTGCACGCCCAACGGGCCAATATTTGTGGTTCGAAAGCCGGCCTTCTTGATCACGACCTTGTAATTACCGGGCGGCACACTCACGAACGTGTAGTACCCCGTGTCGCTCGTGGTTTGCGTGCGAGTTTCGTTGGTAGCCGTGTTAATCAATTCGACGGCCGCGCCGGGAACGGCAGCGCCCTTCTGGTCGGTAACTGTTCCGGCAACGGTCGCAGTCGAAGACCCCTGCCCGCGCGCGATCCCTGGGACCAGGACCAAAATGATTAGCACTGCAAACAGAATTCTTGAATTTCGCATGTAAGTCCCCCTCCACTCTAGAAGACCTGTAGCCGTGGGAGACGAGAGACGCGACCAAGCACACTCCGAGAGACTTCGATACTAAAGTTTCGGAATGGCCGCAACACTCTCATTCACCACAGGAATTGGGGCGAAATTAGTCCCAAGTGGGGGTCATGTCAAGCAGTTTTCTTAACTTTACCTAAGTACAATCTCAAATCCATCCAAACTGCAAATGGAGTTATGGAAGTTATAGCACCTGTATCGCTCATTCTACGGCTTCCGGTGTACCGGTACTGCATTCAACCCTCTCGGCCGCCATCCGCGTCTTGTGGTCTCTTCATCCAGCGGATAAGCTGACATGTTTTCCGGAGTGAGGATTGGCTTCTATCGAAAACCCCAGCCGACTCAAGGCCGATCTTGCGCTCGCATTTTGCTCGTTACTGTGGGGCGCGACCTTTGTGGTCGTCAAAAACGCGCTGGACCATGCCTCTGTGTTCATTTTTCTCGCGGTTCGTTTCACTCTCGCAGCCGTACTCATGCTGGCGTTCAGTTACCGGCTTCTCCGGCGATTCGAAAGCGAAGATCTCTTCGCGGGCCTGCGGCTCGGCTGCTTCATGTTTCTGGGATACGCGTTTCAGACCGCGGGCTTGCAGTACACCACTCCTTCAAAATCCGGCTTCGTTACCGGGTCGAGCGTCGTTCTCGTTCCTCTTCTCCTCGCGCTGTTTTGGGGTAACCGGCTGGCGCGCGGCGCGTATGTCGGGGCGCTCGTTGCCGTTTTCGGATTGTATTTTCTGACGATTCCCGCCGAAGGGATCGCCTATTTGAACCGTGGGGACGTGCTCACATTTGTCGCGGCGGGGCTGTACGCCGTGCACATCATCTTAGTCGGAGAGTACACCAAGCAACATTCAGCCACGGCCCTCAGCCTCGTGCAGGTCGCGGCGTGCGCTGCGATGGCGTGGGTGATGGCGGGAGCGGCGGCGGCCATTCGCTGGCAGCCCGCGCGATTCGAATGGCGCTGGGAATTGTATTTGGGAATATTGATCTGCGCGGTGTTTGCGACGGCGGTAGCGTTTTCGATTCAACTATGGGCGCAGCGCTACACCACCCCGAGCCATGCGGCAATTTTATTTACACTCGAACCAGTGTTCGCGGTGATTACCTCGTATATTTTGATTCGCGAACGCCTTGCCCCGCGCGCCATTCTGGGCGCGGGCTTTGTCCTCGCGGGAATTTTCATTGCAGAATTGCTTGGCCCGCCGATGGCGCCGGAATCGCCGGAACCTATGTTCGAGAGCCGCGTCTATTTTGAGCCCTGGTGGCGGCTCGAAAAAACAAAACCTGAAAAGTAAAATTGCTTTAATGGCCGTTGGTGTAGTACTTCACGTCGACTTTGTCGAACATGGTGGCGGTGGCGGCGTGCGTTTTTTCGTAGGCGTCGATCGCTGCGACGTGCTGCAGGCTTGTGCCGATGTCGTCGAAGCCTTTGAGCAAAACTTCCTTGCGGGACGGAGCGATTTCGAATTTGAACATCAGGCCGTGTTTGTCTGCGATGGTCTGATTCGGCAGATTCACCGTAAGCGAATAGCCTTCTTCTTTTTCCGTGCGCTGAAAAAGCTCTTCGATTTGTTCCTCGGCAAGCGTAGCGGGAAGGATGCCGTTCTTGAAGCAGTTGTTATAGAAAATGTCGGCGTAGCTCGGAGCGATAATGACGCGGAAGCCGTAATCCTTCACGCCCCAAGGGGCGTGTTCGCGGCTGGAGCCGCAGCCAAAGTTCGCGCGCGTAAGCAGAACCGATGCGCTTTTGTAGCGCGGGAAATTTAGGACGAATTCCGGATTGGGTTTTTCGCCGGGCAGATAGCGCCAGTCGTAAAAAAGGATGCGGCCAAAGCCCTCGCGCGTGAGCGCTTTTAGAAATTGCTTGGGCACCATCTGATCGGTGTCCACGTTGACGCGGTCCAGCGGCATCACCATGCCGGTGTGAGTCGAGAACGGTTGCATGTGATTCAGTCTCCCAAAAACTTTAAATTTCTCAATTTCGCCAAAAGCCATCCAATAAGCGGCTCCCTTTTCTCGTTTTTCATCGGAGCGGTTCGTGGAAAGCAAGATGTAAGTAATGCCGCAGCAAGGCTCAGGCTTAGCACAAACGGTCAACTCATGCACACGGATTTCAAGCAGCTCTCCGCTCGTAAGCTCGACGCGCATCTTCTTGCCGACGTGATCCGGATTCAAACCGTGCGTGTCCACAGGCATGGTCAATCCAGGCTACTCGACGGAAGACACGTCGTCGAGCGAACGCACATCCACAAAATGGCCGGCGATGGCGGCGGCCGCGGCCATGACCGGGCTGACTAGATGCGTGCGGCTGTCTTTGCCCTGGCGGCCTTCGAAATTGCGATTCGACGTGCTGGCGCTGCGCTCGTGCGGCGGAAGGACGTCGGCGTTCATGCCGATGCACATGCTGCAGCCGGCATCGCGCCACTCGAATCCGGCGGCGGTGAAAATTTTATCGAGCCCTTCTTTTTCGGCTTGCGTCTTGATGCCTCGCGAGCCAGGCACAATCAGCGCTTGTTTAATGTTTTTCGCGACGTGCTTGCCGGCAACGAAATGCGCGGCAGCCCGAAGGTCGTCGAGGCGCGAATTCGTGCACGAGCCGATGAACACGCGGTCCACGGGAATATCCACGATGGGCGTGCCGGCTTTGAGTCCCATGTATTTCAGCGCGCTCTCGGTGGCTTTTTGATCGTTGGGATCTTTGAAGTCGTGGGGATCGGGCACGCGCGACGTAACGCTCGTGACCATGCCGGGATTCGTGCCCCAGGTGACCTGCGGCGCGATCTGTTCCGCATGGAGCTCGACGGTCATGTCAAACTTTGCTCCTTCGTCGCTTGTCAATTCCTTCCAGCGCTCGACGGCCTCCTGAAATGCTTTCCCTCGCGGCACAAACGGGCGGCCTTCGAGATATGCGAAGGTCGTTTCATCGGGGGCGACCATTCCGGCGCGCGCACCGCCTTCAATGGTCATATTGCAGACGGTCATGCGTCCGTCCATCGAAAGAGAGCGAATGGCATCGCCGCCGTATTCAGCAACGTGGCTGGTGCCGCCGCTGATGCCCATCCTTCCGATAATGGCGAGAATGAGGTCCTTGGCGGTGACGCCCTTGGGACGCTTGCCGTGAACAAGAATGTGGAGCGTCTTGCTCCGCGACTGCACCAGACACTGCGTGGCGAGCACGTGCTCCACTTCGCTAGTGCCAATGCCGAAGGCAAGCGTGCCAAACGCACCGTGGGTGGAAGTGTGGCTATCACCGCAAACAATGGTTTGACCAGGCTGCGTAATGCCAAGTTCCGGGCCGATGATGTGCACGATGCCTTGATTCTTGCTGTTCATGTCGAAGAGGCGGACGCCAGATTCGCGGCAGTTCTTTTCCAGAGCCTCGAATTGCAAGCGCGCGTCGGTATCAAGGATCGGCAGAGTGCGGTCTTTGGTAGGAACGGAGTGATCCATCACCGCGAAAGTGAGGTCGGGGCGACGGACCTTGCGGCCTTCCGCCTTAAGTCCTGCGAAGGCCTGGGGGGAGGTGCCCTCGTGGATCAAATGGCGGTCAATATAGATGAGCGCAGGATGGCCAGGGGATTCGTGAACGACGTGGGAGTCCCAGATCTTTTGGTAGAGCGTTTTCGGAGTCATGGATGTTCATCCGGGAGTTTAGCACCGTTGCTATAGAGAGCAAAAGGTGGCAAGCGCCCCCGGGACGTGAGGGGTGGTGAGTCCCAGAACGAGCCAAAGAAAAGTGGCTAGTGGGTAGCGGTTCTTAGTCCAGCGTGGGGCTGGTGTTGGTACAGCCACTGCCGGAAGAATCGTAGTGCATTATGCCGCGCTGATCAGCGCAGAACATGCGCTGCCCCGTCGATCCGACAACCTGGGGAGTCCCGGTGATCAGAAAGCCGACCGAGGGAACGAGACCATCACCCGTCCACGCAAAGGAGTAGCCACCTTTTGTCCCCTGAGCGAGGAGGTCATCCAGCAAGCATGCTTGCGCGGGGGTGGCCGTACAGGGATTTGCGCCGCCCATAGCCGGCAGGGAGGCCGGGAAGCCGAGATTCGGATAGGTCACGGAATAAGTCACGGCAGCCGTGTTGATGGTGCGAATGGAGGCGACGGCCGAGGCTTCGTTGGCACGCTCGCGAGACCGGAGAAAGTTGGGAATCGCGATTGCCGAAATAATCAAAATGACGGCGACCACCAGCAGCAACTCGATCAGCGAGAACCCCTTGCGGTTTTTCATGGACACCCCCCCAGAGCCGGCAGTTTTGCACCAATCCTGGATGCATCATGGCTTCCTCTCGGCGCTGGGACACCGCGCTGGGTAGTATAGTCCGAACTTAAACTGAAATCTGCAAGAAAGACAGTGCACCCGGGCAGAGTCTGAGGGGGCCTCAACGTCCGTCCAGAGGAGTATGCAGCGTGCCGGGAAAGGGGATTTGTCAGATAATTCCAGGATCCAGTTGATCAAAAGAGCTGGGTGGGGAAGAACCGAAGATAGCGAGCAGGGGAGAGGAAGGCATGAGCGACAGCAGGGTGAAATGGGGCGTGCTGGGTGTGGCGGCGATTGCCACACGCAAAGTGATTCCGGGAATGCAAAAGGGCAATCGGAGCGAGGTGGCGGCAATTGCTTCGCGCGATGCGCAGAAGGCGAAAGACGCCGCGCATAAGCTGGGGATTGTCAAAGCCTACGGGTCATATGAAGCGTTGCTGGCGGACCCGGAGATTGAGGCGATTTACAATCCGCTACCGAATCATCTGCACGTGCCCTGGTCTATCAAAGCGGCGGAGGCAGGGAAGCATGTTTTGTGCGAGAAGCCGCTGAGCCTCACCGTGGCGGAGGCCAGGACGCTGCTGGCGGCGCGGGACCGCTGCGGCGTGAAAATCGGCGAGGCATTCATGGTGAAGACCCATCCGCAATGGGTGCGCACGCAGGATTTGATCCGGCATGGGGTGATTGGGGAGTTGCGGTCGATCGTGGGAGCGTTCAGCTACTTCAATAGAGATCCTCAAAATGTGAGGAACACAGTGGAATGGGGCGGCGGCGGGTTGATGGACATCGGATGTTATCCGATCCTGGCATCGCGCTGGATGTTTGGGACGGAGCCGCTTCGCGTGTGGGGAATCGCGGAGAAGGATCCGGAGTTTGGTGTGGACCGCTTGACGTCGGCCATGATGGAGTTTCCGTCGGGGCAAGCCGTGTTCACGTGCAGCACCCAGATGGTGCCGTATCAGCGGATGCAATTCCTGGGAACGAAAGGCCGCATCGAGATCGAAATTCCGTTCAATGCTCCACCCGACCGGCCGACGCGGATATTTATTGACGATGGACGCGACGTGTTTGGCGGCGGAATTCGGACAGAAACCATTCCAGTTTGCGATCAATATACTTTGCAGGGAGATGTCTTCTCGCGGGCGATTCGCGAGGGCGGAGAAGTCCCCGTACCCCTGGAAGACGCGATCGGCAATATGGCGGTGATCGAGGCGATTTTTCAAGCAGTGGAGTCTGGCAGGTGGGAGCAGCCGGAGAAAATATGAGCGTAGGGAGCAAAAGCCATGACGATTCGGAAGATCTTGCATGAGATTAATCGCCTTGACGGTATCCTAGCCGTGGATCGCATAACGGACATCAGGACGATGTGCACGCGGGAAGAGTTCGAGAAGAGATACCGCGCTAGGAGTCCTTATGCCGTCGAAAGCGCGAAGTGAGGAAACAAGAAATGACCGGATTTGGAGCGGCGAAGAGATTGCAACCGATGAGCGAAGTCTTTTACACGCGTATCGCTAGCCCGGTTGGCAAACTGCTTTTGGCAGCTGACGCGCAGGGCCTGCGGCGGGTGAGCTTTGAAAGCAGCAAGCGAGCCGCTCCTGTGCAGCCGGGATGGAAGGAAGATCTGGCTCCGTTTGCCGAAGTCATCCGGCAGTTGCAGGCATACTTTGGGGGCGAATTGAGAGAGTTTGAATTGCAGCTGGCACCAGAAGGAACGGAGTTTCAACTCCGCGTATGGAACGGCCTGAGGGCCATTCCGTATGGCGAAACCATTTCGTATGCGCAACTGGCGCAAAAGATTGGAGATCCCAAGGCGGTGCGCGCGGTGGGACTTGCGAATGGCTGCAATCCCATTCCGATCATTGTTCCTTGCCATCGCGTGATCGGCAGCGATGGAAGTCTGACCGGTTTCGGCGGCGGACTTGCGAATAAGAGAAAATTGCTGGACCTGGAAAGCAGGCAACTGAGTTTGCTCTAGCACATTGAGGAACGTAGTGTACCCGAAGAAGGCTTACTGGCGAATGGATTCGGCGCCAGGGAATAGAGAAGTGACTTGCGTAAGGCTAGGGCCGGCGGACGTCAGCGAAAAGAGAAACGATTGCTTTCACGGGCGCGTGGAACGCCAGCAGAAACAGGGAAGCAAGAGCGTAGATCACGAGCCGTGGGTTCATACCTATCAAACACGGGACAGCGCAGAATGTTGCATGGTTTCTTGTCGAGCGGAGACCTAGCCTTCTTAGCGCAGGGTGAGATCGCCGGCTCCGACGTGGGCGTATAGTTTGTACTTGCCGTTGCCTTCCTTGTGAAACGAACGAAACAAACCACCGTGGGACTCGCCGAACGGCGCTGCCTCGAGTCCGCCTGTGATGACAGAGGCCTCCACGTGCGAGTAGTCCGCGGGATTGCCTACGCCAACGATAAGCTCGCCGGCGTGAAGCTGAACATTTTTGTCACCCGTGATGTCGCTCAGTTCCAATTGCCCGGCGGGCATGCGGACAAAGAGCCCCGTGGATCTTGGGATTTCGACGGTGATCTGCACGTCGTTCTTTGGGCCGCCGGAAATGCTCAGCTCGGCGGAATGATCGAAGCGCTGGAAGCGAACTTTGATTTCCTTGGCCTTCTCCGGGTCTTTGGCTTCCACGCGGACGCTGATCTTGTCGTCCTCGCGACCGATAACGCGGAAGTCCCCGGAACGCAGATGCATGTTGAGCTGGCTTCCGGAGGGAAACGCCACCTGGAAAGGGTGACTTGGCAGGTCCGTGGCTTCCATCTTCTTTGACTGGCCGAAAACAAGTGGGGCGAAGAGAATCGCAAGGGCGAGAAAACGGACGGTGTTAGGCATGGACACACTCCTTCTGCTGCTACCCAAGAAACGAAGTTCCGGGGCGAAATGTTTCCTGGATTTGGGGAACTGCCGCGGAATCAGCCGAAAGAGAGATTGTCGGCCATCGCAACCTCAAAGTGGCGGACGCGTCGGTCGTAGTCGGTGAGAAGAGCCGCGGCTTCGGGAGCGACGACCGCGGCTTCGCGGTCCGGGCCAGCGAAGGCGTCAATGGCAGAGTTGGATTGCCAGACGGTCATGACCAGAATCTCGACCGCACTTTCGGCTGGACGGGCAAGAACCGATGACGAAACATATCCGGCGAATTTTCGGAGAGCGGGGAGCACCTCGCTGGAGAAGTGTTGCAGGTACACTTGCGATTGAGCATGTGTCGTGCGCGCGGACCAAAGCCGGACTATCATGTTAGTCGGTCCCCGCTGACCTGACCCGTGGATCCTCGTTACCCACCACTACCGTCCAGGGACGAACCTTCCATTGCTTCGCGACGCCGTTCCTTACGTATGGATCTTTGCGCGCAAAATCTTCGGCGGCAGTTGCATCGGCAGAGTTAAAGACGAGCAGAGCGCCCGCAGGCGAATCGGCGAGAGCGCCGGCCAGAACCAATTCGCCGCGCGCATAGGATTCGCGCGCCAGGCGGAGATGTTCGTCGCGATACGCGGCGCGCCGTGCGACGAAATCATCGACCATGTCGTAGATGAGCGCAAAATATGGCATTTGGAAATTCCTCCCGACGGAGAAACTCCAGCCTAGCACGAACGGCTTGGAGCCGAGCCGGTTGCTGGGATCCAGCCGGAAACTTCGTCGCCAGAATTACTCGGATCCGCCGGCAATGGAGGGGACGAGGAGAACGCGATCGCCTTCCTTGAGGCAGCAGGATTCGCCGCCGAGGAAGCGAATGTCTTCTTCATTGAGATAGACGTTGAGGAATTGGCGAATTTGGCCCTGATCGTCGCGCACGTGGCGCGAGAGATCGGGGAACCGCGCGGTGAGTTCGTTGAGAGCCTCTGCGACGGTGGCGGCGCTACAGTCTACTTTTGGCGCCCCGCCAGTGAAGCGACGGAACGCTGTCGGGATTTCGATAATCACAGACATTTCCAATTCTCCTTGGATGAAATTCTTCCCTACGCTCTCGCACCCGCGGCCGTGGTGCCGAGTTGCGCGTCGAGGTAAGCCTCGAACGCCTCGAGGCGCGGGGCGATCGCTTCGCTGGCCGGGAATTCGGCGGCGATGGCGTCGGTAGTCTTCAGGCCGTTGCCAGTGATGCAGATGACGGTGGTTTCCTCGGGCTTGATGCGATTTTGTCCGATAAGTTTTTGCGTGACGCCTGCGGTAACTCCGCCCGCGGTTTCCGTGAAGATGCCCTCGGTTTCGGCGAGCAGCTTGATGGCGTCCACGATCTGCGGATCGGAAACATCTTCGGCCCAGCCGCCGGAGTCACGGATCAGTTTGATGGCGTACGGCCCGTCGGCAGGATTGCCGATGGCGAGAGAACGCGCGATGGTATTTGGCTTTTGCGGCTCAAAGCGCTGGAGATTGCGCTTCACGCCGTCTGAGATTGGCGAACAGCCAGTTGCTTGCGCACCGAAGAACTTTACCGGCTTCGCTTCCACCCATCCAAGTGTGACCAATTCGCGAAATGCCTTCGCAATTTTTGTGATGAGCGAGCCGCCGGCCATGGGAACCACGACGTTGTCGGGAAGCGTCCAACCGAGCTGCTCGGCGATTTCGTAGCCGTGCGTTTTCGAGCCTTCGGAATAATAAGGACGCAGGTTGACGTTGACGAGTCCCCATTGGAAGCGGTCGGCGATCTGCGCGCAGAGCCGGTTGACGTGATCGTAGTTGCCGTTGATGCGCACGATGCGCGCGCCGTAGACGGCGGTATTGAGAACTTTTGCCGGCTCGAGATCGGCGGGGATGAAGACGCAGGCGTCGAATCCCTGCTGGACGGCCTGCGCGGCGACAGCGTTAGCAAGATTGCCGGTCGAGGAACAACCGACGGTCGTGAAATTGAATCGGCGTGCGGCGGCGAGAGCGGTGGCCACGACGCGGTCCTTGAAGGAGAGAGAAGGGAAGCAGACAGCGTCGTTCTTGAAATAGAGATTTTTCAGGCCCCACTTTGCGGCGAGCTTCCGCGATGCGACGAGCGGAGTGCCACCGACGGCATTGCGCGCGGCGAAGTCTTCAGACAGGGGAAGAAGCTCTGAGTAACGCCACATGTTGAAGTCGCGGGCGGAAAGGTTTTCGCGGTGGGCAGTTTTTTTTAACGAATCATAATCGTAAGCGACTTCAAGGGGAGAGAAGCAGTCTTCGCAGAACGAGCGCGGAGCGTTGCCCCAGGTCTTGCCGCATTCTCTACATCGTAGTTCGTAATGGACAGACATCTTCATGCACCTTTCATGGCGCGGCGACGGATCGGTTGAGGTCCTTCGCTCGGCAAACCCAACCGGAGCGCAAAGACGCGCTTCGTTCAGGATAACAATCGTCCAAAACGTGGTATTCGATTCGGGGCAGCGCGGAGGAGAAAAACGAAAAACCCTCCGTGCCAAAGTGCTCGGAGGGTCTCAGAAAATCTTCTGGGAAACTCGAAAAGCTCTTTAGCAGTTTTTTACGTGGAGCAAGTTGCCCTAAATCGCCACGTTTTTTAGCGTGACTGCAAAACCGCCACACTCGCCGCAACGCCAGCTAGTACTTTTATGCCTTAGTGGGTTGCGGATGTCAAGGGCGTCTTTTCCACGTCTTTTCCACGTCTTTTCCAGGATTTGGTCTGCGGCGCAAACTAGTTTGCAGGTTCCCTTCTTGCGAAGGGCCGCGCGCCGAGGCGAGCGGCCCGGGAAGGATCACGAACCGCGCGCGTCAATTCGAGCTGACGTTCTTGGCCAGCAATTCGGAAATGGTTTCAGACTGGGGACCAGTGAAACGGCTAGCTAGATTTTGGGCGAGGAGAGGGTCGCTCTTGGCGCCGGCGACGGCTTTCTGGGCGTGTTCGCGGTGGGCGTCGCGCGGGCCGGAAAGAGTGATCAGCGCGGCGGCGAATTCCATTTGTGCGTCGTTGCGGTCTTGGGAGAGGCCGCGCTGAGCGAGCGCCTTCTTCACGAAGGCGTAGCCGTCAACTCCCGCTGCGGGATTCTGCTCGTCTTTCGAAACGCGCATCCAGCTTTGGCCGATCCACTGTTTGTAGGCTTCTGCGAGGTAGCCGACGTCGAACCAGGCCAGCGCGTCCGGGTGACCCGAAGATTCCGCGGCCGTCGCACGGGCGTGAAGCTTCGCGAGCAGTTCTTTCGCCGCCACGGGATCTTTGCGAGCATAGAGCGTGGCGCGGCGAAGCGTTTCCATTCGAACGAGCACGGGAGCGTTGGGGCCGAGAATGTCCAGAGTGTCCTGGACGAGATTCTTCGTGTCGTAGATTTCACTGCCGCTGAGGTTCCAGTTGTGGCTGATCCAAGGCAAGGATCTTGCGTTTCCAATTTCTATGGCATGGCAGATGAGCGGGGGCCCTGCTTGTGCGACAGAGGCAAAACACAGCAGTGCCGCAATCAGCGCGATGGCAAACCGGGGCGAACGAATCTGTTGGGATGTCATGGATTTTCTATTCTCCTTCCGAATTGTTTCAACCTTCAGGAGACAAGACGTCCCAAGATGACCAGTTGTTAACCTCGGGGCCGCACTATCCAGTCAGGAACTCTTTGGAAACCACTGTATTAGCGCTCGCTTTCCAAGGATGGCAATGATCAAAGCAAGACAGATGGACTAAACTGTTGGGGCCAGGTATATGAGCATTACTAGAGTTGCGCGTTCCAGGCGCCGATTCCGTACTCGAACCACCAACGAAAGGCATCGACAAGACTGAATACCGCTATCCACGAAAGCACGGCAACAGCAGCGACGCACATAGAGTTGGATGCCGCGGTGCTCGGCGGAGTGCCCGATCCCACCGGCAAACCATCCCCCTGCAGAATTCATTTGGGGGCTGATGGCCGCTGGGACCAGTCGTGCTCGTACATGCGCCAGAGGCCCACGTCGCCGTAGCCGAGGGAATTCCACCAAGAGTCGAGCATCTGGCGGTCGAGGCGGAGAATGCCCTCGCGAGTTACACCTGCGGGCGGCGGAGCAAGCGCGGCGAGGCGGTCATAGACGCGGGGGCGATCCTGATCGCTGACGCGCGAGATTAGATGCCAGAGAGTCAGAGCGTCGTCCTTGCGCGAATCGGCGAGGATGATGCCGAGCAGGACGTTGCGTTCCGCCAGAGTGCTGTCTCCGAAATCAAATTGGGACAAGGCTTTAAGAAACGCGGGTGTGGCCTCTTCAAAGTATGGTGTGCCCGGACCGATTTTCGGGCGCGTGGCGCAGACCGCTCCGGCGGGGATGAAGGATTCATGGCCGTTAAGCTTGAAGCCGACCCAGCCCATGGTGGTGCGCAGCAGGCCCGCGCCGGAATCGTCCACGTGCAAGGTGTATACGCAGCCCAAATCCACGGCGACAGCAGAAGGGGTATCCACGACGAACTCGCCAGGAGGTGCCCAGATGGTGGCGCGAATCGTTCCGCGCTCGAGAGAGAGCCGCTTGTGGCCGGGGCCATTGGTGACCAGCCGGAGGCGCGAGCTTCGGTCGACTTCAACCCGGCCGGTTTCATCGAAGGTGATTGCGGCTCGCGAGGAATCGTCGGTTTCGAGAATTTGTCCAACGCCCAGTTTTCCAGCCGCTGCGTTTCCGCGGATGGCTTTCGAACCGACGCGAGGCGCACCTTCGAGTCGCGCTACATCCCAGGCAGGCCCCAGATTGGGGACAGGTCTCGAGCGCAAAAAAAGAAGCAGCGTGACAGCAACCACCAGGATGGCGGCTGCTGCGCCGAACGCGAATGACAAAGGAGAATTCAGAAAGCGCGAGCGAACTTTCGCGGGGCGAACCTCTACAACCAGTTCGAATGATGGCGCTGGACGATCGTGGCGATAGCGCCCCAGCACTTTTTCGAACTTTTGGATTTCGGGATCCGGTTCGCCGGAACCGTCCCACAGATAATCGTCTTTCATAAATAGTTCCTTCTGCTCACGACGCACTTTTTGCCTTGTCATTCAGCTTCTCGCGCAGCATCTGCATTCCTCGACAGAGATTGACGCGAACCGAACCGTGCTTCAATCCGGTTTTCGCAGCGATCTCTGGGCCGTTCAGTCCTTCTACAAGCCGCAAGATGAGCGGCTCGCGATACGCATCCGGCAGGGTTCGTACGACAGCCAGAATCGCGGCGGCCTCTTGTGCTTCCGCCGAGTTATGCGGCCGTCCCTCGGTCTGCTCCTCGGAGACGGGTTCGGTGAGAGCCGTCTCAGGCCCGGATTTTCTGTAATAGTCATTGGCGCGGTTGCGGGTAATGACCGCGAGCCAAGCTCCGAATCGAGCAACGTCCCGCAGCGCATGCAACTGGCGCAGTGCCGCCAGAAATACTTCCTGGACGAGGTCATCCACTTCCGGAGGCGGAACGCGGGAGAGCAGGATGCCGTGCACCATCCGCGCGTAGCGGTCGTAAAGGCGTCCGAAAGCAGCGCGGTTACCTTCTCGGGCGGAGCTGACAAGAGCACCGTCATCCTGCAATTCAGAAACGGGCAGGGCGGTCATAACTCGACGTTCCATGCTTGCGGTTCGAAAGTCAACGTTGTATTCCACGGTCAAGCTACGGCGAAGAGATGCCTGGCATCAATAATCAGACGGGAAACACCGACGAACTGTTAACCGGGAAGAACGGCTCGCCTCAGGAGGGAAGCCCTACAGGATCCGAGCGGCCAGTTAGTCCCTGGATCACAAGCGCTTACGGGCGTTGGCAAAGAATTTCCCGATATTAACAACACTTTTAGGTTTTTCTGCGTCCAATGGAGAGGAGAACAAAAATCGCAAGGCACCCCGGCCGCAAGGACAGTTATTGCTCCGCTGCATCACTTCGAGGTAGAAACCTGTTGCAATCTTAGGTGTTATACTTTGGAGAAAGCCTCGATTGCGTTGGGGGAGGCTGAAGCATGGGATGGTTGTCTCGAGCGGTCTATGGGGCCGGAAGGACTAAGGACAGGAACAAATGGGAGAACAAGTGAGAGAACTTTTTACTTGGGCACGGCGCCGAAAGATACTGGCGGCTTTTTTTGTGGCAATGACGCTGGGGATTGGTATTTTGATCGGATCCATCGTTTCCGGCCGCACCTCGGCTATGAAAAGCTTTGGATTCGGAGGCACGACGGCAACGCCGCTGGCTGTGCCGGAACCCATTCCCGCCACGAATTCCTTTTCATCGATCGTCAACCGTGTGGAACCTGCGGTCGTGAATATTGCGACCACCCAGGTGATGGAACGCCGGCAGAGCAAGAAGCGCCGAGCGCAACCAAACGATCAGGACGATCCGATGCAGGATTTCTTCGATCGATTCTTTGATGGAAGGCAAGACGGCCCCCAGCAGGCAGAGCGCAGTCTCGGTTCCGGCGTCATCGTGGATAAGCGCGGCTACATCCTGACGAACAACCACGTGGTCGACCAAGCTACGAAGATCCAAGTGCAACTGCACGGCGAGACGACGCGGTATGCCGCGAAGGTCGTCGGCGTTGACGAAGATACCGACCTGGCGGTTATCAAGATTGATGCGAACAAGGATCTGCCGACGGCGAAGCTGGGGAACTCTGATGGCGTGCAGGTCGGCGACTGGGTGCTCGCGATTGGAAGCCCGTTTGGTTTGCAGGCGACTGTAACCGCTGGAATCGTCAGCGCAAAGGACCGTGGCGGAATCGGGCGTCAGTTCCAGAGATTTTTGCAGACCGATGCGGCCATTAATCCGGGAAACTCCGGCGGACCGCTGGTGGACCTTGCCGGGCAGGTGATCGGCATCAATACGGCGATCATTACGGGCAGCCGCGGTTATGAAGGAGTCGGCTTTGCCCTGCCGTCAACCACGGCGATCAACGTCTACGACCAGATTATCAAGCAAGGACGCGTGACGCGCGGGTCGATTGGCGTGAGCTTCCAGGAAGAGCTGAGCACGAATGCCATTACGTTGAAGTCCCTGGGCGCGCAATACGGTTTGGTGATTGAAGGCGTCGAACCGGGAAGCCCCGCAGAGAAGGCGGGATTGAAGGGCGGCGACGTCATCACCAGCGTGAACGGACAGCCGGTCAAGTCTGGAAACGACCTGGTGAACCCGATTGCAACGGCTCCGATTGGGAGTAAGGTCAAACTGGCGTACATCCGCGACCGCGCGCAGAAAGAAACCACGGCAACGGTGGAAGACCGTACCCGGGTGTTTCCGAATACGGCAGGGCGCATGGGCGACCAGCCGGGCGAAGCTGCGCCGGCCGAATTCGGGCTGCACGTCGAGGAGTTGACTCCCGACCGCGGGCGTCGCGTCGGAATGGATGGGCAGAAGGGTGTGATGGTCACCGAGATTGATCCGGCCACGTTTGCCGATGATCTCGGATTCGGCCGTGGCGACGTGATTGCGGAAATTAACCGCGAAGCCATAAGCTCGGTTTCCGACTATCGCAAAGCCGTGTCCAAGCTGAAGCCCGGCGAAGATGTGGTTTTCAAGGTCCTCCGTCGTCAGGATAGCGATCGGATTTTGACCCTGTACCTGTCCGGCAGAGTGCCGTCGGACCGTCAGCAATAGCCAACTAGAGAGAGCCGGAACCCACGCGTATGCGAAAAGCGACCCACCTGGCCTTAATGCTGCTTCTTCTGGCAGGGCTAGGTGTGTCTGCTTCTTCTGCGGATGCACAAGCTGCGCCGCAGAAGAAATCCGCCGCGTCCAGTTCGGCGAGGAAGTCGCACAAGAAGAAATCATCCAGGAGATTGAGCCGGTGGGAGCGGGGGCAGAAAGTCCCCGCTCCCGACCGGATTTCCGAGATTCAGCAGGCGCTGGCGAAGGACGGCTCTTTCACTGGGACTCCGAACGGCAAGTGGGATGCGCCGACGGTAGAAGCTATGAAGAAATTTCAGGACGCGCACGGGCTGAATCCCAGCGGCAAGCTCGATGCCAAAACGCTGCAGCAGTTGGGCCTGGGCTCGCGCACCGCCGGAGTTGCCCCACCGCTGCCACCAACGAGCTCTTCGACAGGGAAATCGTCCGCATCGCAAACCGCCCAGCGCCAGCAGTAGTTTTCGACCGTTCTTGATTGCATTCCTGCTACAAGTGAATTAGAAGTCTCTCATTGCGCGGGAAGAATCTGTGCATGCGGGGGGTTTTGCCTGATGAAGCTCATGCGGACGTGTCTGGCGGTTCTTCTTCTTGTATTTTGCGTGATGGGCCTCCGCGCCCAGGCAAGACCCGATGCCAAAGCCGTCAAAGCCGTGCGCTTTGGGAGGTTGTGGGACGCCAAGGGAAAACTCTGGACGAATGCGATTGTAATCATTGACGGGGCCCGGATTCGCAGCGTGCTTACGAGCGCGTCCGAGATTCCTTCGGGTGCCGAGATCATCGACCTCTCGAAGTACACCGGATTGCCAGGCTTGATTGATGCCCATACGCACATGACCATGTACACAGACGAGACTCCGGGCGAGCCGATGCTCAAGCAGCTCACGAGCAACCCCCCGGCTGTGGAACTGTTTCTTGCGCGAAAGGGCGCGATGCGAACGCTGGAGGCCGGTGTCACAACCGTGCGGGACCTCGGCGCGGACCAGTATCTGGACATTGCCATGCGGGACTTGATCAACCGCGGCGAAATGATCGGGCCGCGCATGTTTGTATGCGGCTACGGGCTCTACATCACGAATACGCCCTACAAACCCGCAATGAACCCGCCGGCGGGCGGAATTGCGGATGGTGTGCCGGAAGTCCTGAAATCCGTGCGCCAGCAAATTGCAGCCGGCGCAGACGTGATCAAAATGTACGCGTCGACTGGCACCGATGACGACGTCACCGGATTTCAGACCTATAGCTACGAAGAGATCAAAGCCGCGGTGGACGCGGCGCATCAATTTGGAAAGAAAATCGCGATTCATTCCTATGGGCCGGACGGAGCGAGGGACGCCGTGCGTGCGGGAACTGATTCCCTCGAGCACGCCACGGACATGGACGACGCGACGATTCAGGCGATGGCCAAGCGCGGAACTTTCTTCGTGCCGACGATCGATCACAACCGCTACTACGTGGATAACGGAGACAAGATCGGTTACGCGAAGGGATACAAAGAAAAGTTGCAGGCGTTTATTCCGCGAAATCTGGAGACCGCTCGCAAAGCGCACAAAGCGGGCGTGAAATTCGCCATGGGCTCGGACGCCATCTACACCATGTTTGGGGAGAACGCGCGCGAACTAGGCTGGTTCGTCAAAGCCGGCATGACGCCGGAGCAAGCGTTGCGGACCACCACGACAAACGCTGCTGAGCTGCTCGGCAAAGAAAAGGAACTAGGCGCGGTGGCGCCCGGATATTTTGCGGACTTGATCGCGGTCGAAGGCGATCCCACTACCGACATCAACGTGGTGCTCAACAACGTGAAGTGGGTGATGAAAGGCGGCGTCGTAGTGGTGAACAAGACGCAGACCGAGCGGCATTAAGTATTCGGTCCTCTGCCTCGTGCACGCGTCAAGCCATTTGAGAATGTAACCCTAGCTATCCATGTCGCGCCATTTGATATGTAACCGAAGAACGTTTGTTGCTGTTGTGGCTGTGGGAAAGTGGGAACCCCGAAGGGATTTCCAAGCTCGCGAAGCGAGCGTCTTTTCCACAGCCTTTTCGCCGGCCGCTACGCACCTGTTTTGCCTGACTGGACTCGACTTTCTCTTGCGCTTTCGGGCTCAGCCGCCGGTTCGCTAGGCGGTATA
>WNFG01003617.1_pt1 | contig 22932 bp, 24 predicted proteins | sample 5400431 | NCBI WGS metagenome assembly WNFG01 (sample SAMN13153346, study PRJNA577476) | soil metagenome | isolation source: 120 cm saprolite under Douglas fir tree site 2 hole 3 replicate 2 | place: USA:California | collected 2015-04-18 | reverse complement strand
TAAACGAGCGCGGCGATGATCAGGTACTTCGCAGCGTAGTAGAGCCGCCGGTTCGCTTTTTTTGCATCCTCGAGGAACACTTTTAGCTTGTATACATATCTGGAGACTCTGTTTACGGCCCCCACCCGTTCGCCGTCGACGTTCTGGGCGGTGGTGATCCGCACAATATTCGTTGTGACGAAACGATTCACCGCGCGCATGATGGGGTTGCGAATGGGGCGCGCCACGTCGCAGAAGAGGATGATGCGAGCCTCATCGGTGTCGTTTTTGACCGAGTGAATGTAGGTTTCGTCGAAGACGATGTCTTCGCCGTCGCGCCATGAATATGGCGTGCCGTCGATATAGATCCGGCATGCATCGGAGTTTGGTGTTTTCAACCCCAGGTGGTAGCGCAGCGAGCCGGCGAACGGATCCCGGTGCTCGCCCAGTTCACCGCGCGGCGGCAATCTGGCAAATAGCGCTGCATTCACCGAAGTGATCGATTTGACGAGTGCTACAGCCTTCGGGGTCAGCTCCTCGGCGGAGGGTAGCGGATCGCCGTACCATTTGACGTAGAAGCGCGTCCATCCGCGGCGGAAGAACGTGTTGAACGCAACGTCATTGTGCTTTGCAGCGGGACGGATGTTCCCTCCCTCTTCGAGCCGTTCTGCTTCCTCGCGCAGTGTCTGCCAGTTTTCCCGGAGGGGCGCCAGATCGGGGAAGTCGCTGACCTCTTGAATCGGCCGCCGCGGGACGGCGGAAAACATCGTCACCAACACGTTATACGGCGAAAGGAAGGTGGAGTGATCGGTCAACTGCCTTACAAATCCATGCCGCACCTGGCCTCGGAAATGGACGCAGCGCAGCCGGCCAGCAGTGCCAGCACGACAAGCTTCATCGCCAACCACAGCGAAATCACAGCGATTCATGATAGCCCTCTCGGGAAGGCGAGCGGCTCAGCGCCGCTCTTTTTTTCGTGTCTCGCGCATGGCATCGAGCCGCGCTTTCATCTTCGCCTCGGTACCGATCTCCTTCGGCTCGTAGAACCGGCGGTCGGCCAACGCCTCGGGAAGGCAATTCATCGCCACAGTCTGCTCTTCGAAGTCGTGGGCATACTGGTAGCCGCGGCCGTAGCCGAGGTCCTTCATCAGGCGGGTGGGGGCATTGCGGATGTGCAGCGGGACGCCGGGGTTGTCGCCCTGGCGGACTTCGCGGACGGCTTCCCCGTACCCGACATAAACGGCATTCGATTTCGGTGCGGCGGCGAGGTAGGTGGCCAGTTGCGCCAGCGCCACGCCCGCTTCGGGCATCCCGAGGAAGTGGACGGTCTGCTGGACGGAGATGGCGAAGACCAGCGCCTGCGGGTCAGCGTTCCCGATATCCTCGGAGGCGGCCCGGACCAGGCGGCGGGCGATGTACATCGGGTCCTCGCCACCTTCCAGCATCCGCACCAGCCAGTACACCGAGGCATCGGCGTCGCCGTTGCGGAGCGACTTGTGGAGCGCCGAGATGATGTTGTAGTGCTCCTCGCCCCCCTTGTCGTACATCAGCGACCGGCGCTGGAGGATCTGCGTCACTTTTGTCTTATCGATAGGTCCGTCGTCTTTCGTCGCGGTCTCGATGACGAGCTGCAGAGAGTTCAGTGCCTGCCGCGCGTCGCCGGCCGAGGTCGCGGCCATGAAATCGAGAGCCTCGTCGGTGACCTCGATCCCATGCTTGCGGAGCGACGGATCGGCCACGGCGCGGCGCAGGATCGTCATCACCTGCTCCCGCTCCAGCGCCGGGATGACCACGACCTTCGTTCGTGACAGCAGCGCCGAATTCACCTCGAAGGATGGGTTCTCCGTGGTGGCGCCGATGAGGATGATGTCGCCTGCTTCGACATACGGGAGAAACGCGTCCTGCTGCGCTTTATTGAATCGGTGGATTTCGTCGATGAAGACGATCGTCTTCGATCCGCGCGCCTTCCGTTCCTTCCGCGCTTCCTCCATCAGCGTCTTGATCTCTTTGATGGAGCTGCTGGTGGCGGAGAAGGTGACGAACCGGGCCCGGGTCTTGTTGGCGATGATGCGCGCCATCGTGGTCTTGCCGGAGCCGGGCGGCCCCCAGAAGATCATCGAGGGGATGCGGTCGCTCTCGATGGCGGTGCGCAGAAAGCGTCCCTCGCCGAGGAGCTCGTCGAGACCGACGACGTCTTCGAGGGTGCGCGGACGCACTCGTTCCGGCAGCGGAGCGTCACCTCGGGCAGGAGGTTCGAAGGGGGCGTCGTCGAAGAGGGAGCCGGTCATGAGGTCTCGGGGTCGCGCGGTTGCGCGGCGGCGGAGCACTGCCAGACCGCGAAACTCCGCGACCGCGCGACCTCAGCGGCAGAGCAGCGTGAAATCAATGTTTCCTCCACTCACGACGATTGCAGTCTTCCCCCGAGGCTTGATCGCGCCGGACAGCAGTGCCGCGATCCCCAGCGCTCCGGTCGGCTCGATGACCAGCTTGGTCCGGTACATGGCCAGCTTTACAGCGTCGAGAAGGACGTCATCGTCGACGCTGACGACATCGAGGACGCGCTCGCGGATGACGGCGAAGTTGCGCTCGCCGATGGCCAGCGTCCGGGCGCCGTCGGCGATCGTTTTCGGGGGGTCGATGGTGACGATCCGGCCGGACTTGAACGATTGTTCTCCGTCGTTGCCGGCGCGCGGCTCGACGCCGTAGACATCGATATTGGGGTTGAGCGAGGTTGCCGCGATGGCCACGCCCGACAGCAGGCCGCCGCCGCCGAGCGGTGTTACGACCGTCTCGACGTCCGGCCACTCCTCGACGATCTCCAGCCCGACCGTCCCGGCGCCGGCAATGATCCGCCAGTCGTCGAAGGGGGGGATGACGGCCGCTCCGCTTTTTTCGGCGATCTCTCTGGCGACGGTGTCCCGGGTGGCCGACGTCACTCCGGCGGTGACGACCTCGGCGCCGTAGGCTTTGGTGGCAGCGACTTTCATCGCCACCGAGTTCTCCGGCATGACGATCGTCGCCTTCACGCCGAGGAGTTTGGCGGCCAGAGCGACCCCCTGGGCGTGATTGCCGGAGGAGAAGGCGACGACGCCGTTTCGCCGTTCCTTTTCAGACAGTTGCAGGAGCGCGTTCATCGCCCCACGGATCTTGAACGAGCCCGCTCGCTGGAGGTTTTCGCACTTGAGACGCACCTCCACTCCGATCGCTTCCGACAGGGAACGACTGGCGAGAAGGGGGGTCCGGTGGATGTAGGTTTTGAGGCGGCCGGCGGCGCCCCGGATGTCGTCGATCGTCACGGCGGCCACATCGATATTTGAAGAATTCACCGGCGCAGTATAAACTCCGGCAACCTGGCCATTTGATTGAACTAGGGATTGAACGGACTGAACAGAGATCGACGCAACGACGCGCCGACAAAGCAGTAACGGGCAAGGTCATTTTTCGGGGAGGTTGGGGTTATGTGGAGAAGGGTTACCCGCGGCCTGGTTCTCGCCACTTTGGTATCACTCGCTGTGCCGGCGCTTCTCGCGCAAACGACGGAGTCGTTCGGTTCGCTCGATTTTCCTGATCCGACCGTTTCTCAGAGCGGCGTGATCCTCGTCAGAGGGTGGTTTCTCGACCCCTCGGCGATCTCGCGCGTGGCCGCCTACGTCGACGATCAATTCATCGCCAACGCAAACACAAACCTGCCGCGCATCGACATCATCGAAGCGTACCCGAATTACCCGGGCATCCAGCACATCGCTCCCGGTTTCCAGATCGGCATGCTGGCAAGCCGCTTCACGAACGGCGCGCACACGATCTCGGTACACGTCTTCCGAAGCGACGGGACGATGACGGAGCTCGGCCGCCGGACGATCAACGTCGACAACTCGCTCAACCAGTCGCCGTTCGGCAACGTCGACATCCCGGACCGTTCCGGGACCTTCAACGCCTCGGGCTCGTTCCACGTCTCCGGCTGGGCCCTCGATACCGATGGCGTCTCCAAGGTCGAAGTGCTCATTGATAACGGGGTCGTTCAGAACGCGATGTACGGCGATCCCCGGCCCGATGTGGCCAATACGATCGCCGACTGGCCCAACGCACTTTACAGCGCCTTCATCGCCAACGTCGACACGACCAGAATTCAGGACGGCGTGCACACGCTCGACGTCCGCGCCACCGACCGCCTTGGACTCTCCCGCCTGATCGGCCGCAGGGTCGTGCAGATCTTCAACGAGGGGGCGAACCTCAAGCCGTTCGGCTATGTCGACGAGCCGCTGAAAAACGCGGTGCTCTTCGGCACTCTTTGCCAGACCCAGCCTGTCTTCTCGCCGGCGATCAACAATCAGTCTCACATCACCCCGGTCCGCGGCTGGGCACTCGACCTCGCCACGCGCGGCGATATCGGCCGCGTCGGCTACGCGGAGCTGCTGGTCGACGGACGCCGCTGGTATTCGACCGACGACTGTGCCTTCAGCCCGATCTTCAACAACTTCGTCAACTGCTACGGTCTGCCGCGCTTTGACGTGGAGCGCTTCTATCCGAACTATCCCGACGCCCCGCGCTCGGGCTTCCTCTTCACGCTCGACGTCGGCGCGCTGCTGGCGCTCGGCGTGCGGCCAGGCAATCACGTTCTGACGGTGCGCGTGGGCGATCTGCAGCAGACGTTTACCGAGCTGCCGAACCGCGACGGCATTCCGGTCTTCTTCGAATGCGCCGAGAACCGCGTGGCCTCGGCCGTCGGCTTCATCGACGTCCCGCAGCCCAACGACTTCATGAAGGGGACGGTAACCTTCCAGGGCTGGGCCGAAATCGAGCACAGCAGCCTCCTGGCGGTCGAGGTCCTTGTCGATGGCGATTTCAAGGGGTCGGCGCAACTTGGTTTCCCGCGTCCCGACGTGGCGGTGCAATACCCCTTTCTGCTCAACAGCCAGAACTCGGGATGGCGCTTCGTCATCGATACCACGAAGCTTTCCAACGCGCGCCACCGCGTAACGGTGCGCGCCCTCGACTTCACCGGCCTGCGTACGGAGATCGGCTCCGTCGATTTCTTCACGCAGAACGCGAACCCGACTCCATAACCGGCTGCGCGGAGACGGCTACCGCCGTCTCCGCGCAGCGTTGTCGGTTGTCGGTTGATTGCGGCTTCGCCGCGTTGGACAGAGCGTCTGTCTCTTACCACCACATCCAGTTTCAAAGTAACCAGTGCCGATGTGGCACAGACACTCTTGTCTGTGCCGGCGTGCCAACGCTGTGGCAACCGACAACCGATAACCGACAACGGCGAAGCCCAGTCTCACATCCACGCGTACACGTCAACGTTCGCGCGCGCCCGCAACTGCGTCGTCCACGTCTCGACCTGTTCCTCGAGTTGCCGTGAACGGATGAGGGTGCGGATCTCTTCGCGGACGTCGTTGAGCGGCGGTACAGGCAGTCCGCGCGCGACGCGCTGCTGACGCCAGGGGCCGTTGTAGTAGGCGGCGATGTCTTCATTCGCGACGAAGATCAGCGGTGCGAAGCGCTCCTGGATGTACGCCTCCACCTGCAACTGGCGTTTGATCAAGGTCCGCAGCTCGTCCGGCGTCAGCTCCGCGCGTGCCAGCGCGGTATCGAGCTCGGCGGGAGAGGCGAAACGGTGCTGGATCTCCACCAGCCGGGCCTCGATCGAGTCCTTCGGGATGTCCTGAGCCCCGAACCGCTCCACGTCGCGGTACCGTAAGGCCTGGGCGATCAACGCCTCGAGAATGTCGTGATGATCATCGTCATCGCTTCTTCCGGCGACGCGTGGAAAGAAACGTAGTTGTGCCATCTGGTCGACTTCGCTCACGGTCAGCACCTGTTGATCGATCACGGCCGCGATCCGGTCGACCGTGACGCCCGAGGCCGGCATGGCGAGCAGAAGAGCGATGAGAGTTACGCGTTTCATGATGGCGAATGACAGAGCAATCTTGACACCTTCGGGCGCAATTCCTACATTCTCCTGTCTGTTAGCGGTCGGACAGCGAGATTGCTTACTGCTCTCGTGACCCGCCATGGTCCAACACTTCGATCTCAGTGGTGACGATCTCGACACGCGCGAACGCGAGGTGCTGCGCGAGATCATCATGCAGCACGTTGCCACGGGCGAGGCCATCAGCTCCCGGTCGCTGGCGAAGTGCGGCCGCTTCCAGCTCTCGCCGGCCAGCCTCCGCAACGTGATGGCGGACCTCGAGGACCTCGGCTATCTCCAGCACCCACACACCTCGGCCGGCCGCGTCCCCACGGACCGCGGGTACCGTTTCTTCATCGACAACCTCATGCGCTCGCACACCCTCTCGCAACGGGAGCGCGAGATGATCGATGACCAGGTCAGCCACGCCAACGAAATCGACGAAGTGCTTCATCTCGCCTCGCGCGTTCTGTCGAAGCTCAGCGACCAGGTCGGCCTCATCTTCATGCCCACGCTGCTGCAATTCACGATCCGCAGCATGGACTTCGTCGCCGTCGCCGACAGCAAGATCATGTGCATCATCGTCGGCCAGAACGGCGTGGTGGTGAACAAGATCATCGAGACGCGCCAGCAGTTCACGCGCGACGAGCTGCAGAAGATCTCCCGCTACATCACCATCGAGTTCACCGGAATGACCCTCGACAACATCCGCCGCCGGCTCGTCCGAATGACGGAAGAAGAGCGGGCGCGGCACGATGGCATGCTGCAGAAGACGATCTCCCTCGGCATCGAGGCCGTCAACGACGTCTCGCCGCTCGAGCACGAGCTCTACGTCGAAGGGGCGGCCTCGATCCTCACCAAACCCGAATTCTCCGACGCGGTCTCCCTGCGCAAGACCTTCCTGGCTCTGCAGGAAAAAGAGAAACTGGTGGAGATTTTGAACTCGTGTCTCTCTGAGGAGGGACTGCAGATTCTGGTCGGATCGGAGAGTAACTTTACGCAGGTTTATAACTTCAGCATCGTGGCGCGGCGTTACGGTACGCAGGCCGCGCCGCTGGGAATGGTCGGAATCATCGGCCCCATGCGTATGGAGTACGCGCGCATGGCACCGCTGGTCGACTATCTCGGCCTAGCGCTCAGCCGCAAGATCGAAGAGGAACAGGAGCAACAGCAGTGAATGACAATGACAACCCCACCGTTGATGACGACGCGTACGTGATCGAAGATACCGGCGAATCCGTGGCCGACATCGAGCACGAGATGGAAGTTACGGCCCAGGAAGCCGTGGCCGGCCGGATTGCTCCCGCCGTACAGGAAGAGGACTTCCGCGACCGTTACCTGCGCACGCTGGCCGACTTCGAGAACTTCCGCAAACGCTCCGAGCGTGAGAAGGACGACTTCCGGCGTTACGCCCTCGTCGGCGTGATCCGCGACCTGCTGCCGGTGATCGACAACTTCGACCGCGCGCTCGAGCACGCCGAGGAAGGCGATGAGTTTCACAAAGGCGTGGCCCTCATCTACAAACAGCTCTTCGACGTCCTCCAGCGCCACGGGCTCAAGACCATCAGCGAATCCGGCGTTCGATTCGATCCCAATATTCACGAGGCAGTCGTTCGCGAGGAAGATCCGTCTGTCCCGTCGCATACTGTCGTCGCCATTCTCCAGAAAGGCTACTTCCTTCACGATCGGCTGCTGCGGCCCGCCATGGTCAAAGTCGCGGTAGGCGGGTCGGAGGAGAATGGGTCCGCGGGCACATAGCGAATGCCAAAGATCATCGGAATCGATCTCGGGACGACAAACTCCTGCGTGGCCGTCGTGGATGTGGCGACGCCGCAGGTGATGCCGAACCGTGAGGGAAGCCGGACCACGCCGTCGGTGGTCGGCTTCACGGAAGACAGCGAACGGCTCGTCGGCCAGATCGCCAAGCGCCAGGCCATTACGAATCCGTTCAACACCGTCTTCGCCATCAAGCGGCTCATCGGCCGCAAGTACGACTCCAACGAGGTCACGCGCGCCAAGCAGATCCTGCCGTATCAGATCGTACCGGCCGACAACGGCGACATGAAAGTGAAGATCCGCGACCGCGAATACTCTCCCGAGGAGATCTCCGCGTTCGTGCTGATGGAGATCAAAGCCTTCGCCGAAGAGTTCCTGGGCGAGGAGGTCACCGAAGCGATCATCACCGTCCCTGCCTACTTCAACGACAGCCAGCGCCAGGCCACGCGCGACGCAGGCAAGATCGCCGGGCTCGAGGTTCTCCGCATCATCAATGAGCCGACCGCCGCCGCCCTGGCCTACGGTCTCGACAACAAGCAGAACCAGCGCATCGCCGTGTACGACCTCGGCGGCGGTACGTTCGACATCTCCATCCTCAAACTCGAGGACGGCCTCTTCGAAGTGCTCTCCACCTCGGGCGACACGTACCTCGGCGGCGAGGACTTCGACAAGCGCATCATCGACTGGCTCATCGAAGGCTTCCAGCGCGATACCGGAATCAGTCTGGCCGACGACCGCATGGCCCTGCAGCGTCTGAAGGAAGCCGCCGAGCGTGCCAAACACGAGCTGTCGGTCTCCGAGGAGTCGCGCATCACGCTGCCGTTCATTTCCGCCGACGCTTCGGGCCCGAAGCATCTCAACAGCGTGCTCACGCGGCCCGAGTTCGAGAAGATGGTCGAGGATCTGATCCAGAAGACGATCGATCCCGTCAACGACGCACTGAAGCAGGCCGGCCTCACCGCGGCGGACATCGATGAAGTGGTCCTCGTCGGCGGGCAGACCCGCATGCCACGGGTCGTCGAGGCGGTGCAGAAGGCGTTCGGCAAGGAGCCGAATCGCAACATCAATCCCGATGAAGTCGTCGCCGTCGGCGCGGCCGTGCAGGCCGGCATCCTGCGTGGCGACATCAAGGACATGATCCTGCTCGACGTCACGCCGCTCTCGCTCGGCGTCGAGACCCACGGCGGCGTCTTCACGAAGGTCATCGAGCGCAACTCGACGATCCCCACCAAGAACTCGCTGATCTTCACCACCGTGGCCGATCATCAGAGCAAGGTCACCGTGCACGTGCTGCAGGGCGAGCGCGAGTTCGCGCGCGACAACAAGTCCCTCGGCAAGTTCGATCTGGTGGGCATTCCCTCGGCTCCGCGCGGCGTGCCGCAGATCGAGGTCACCTTCGCCATCGATTCCAACGGCATCGTCAGCGTCACCGCGCGCGATCAGGCCACCGGCCAGTCCACCGGTGTACAGATCAATCCGGCCGGTGGCCTGTCCGAGGATGAGATCGATCGCCTCGTCAGCGAGGCAGCCGAACACTCGCGCAGCGACGCCTCGCGCCGTGAGATCCGCATGCTCCAGAACAAGCTCGAGGGAATGATTTACACCAACGACAAGGTCTTTCGTGAGTTCGGCAAGATGCTGAACGATGAGGACCGCGACAAAGTCCAGAAGTGCATTATCAAAGCGAAGGAATCGGTGACCGCCGAGGAGAAGCAGCGTCTCAGCGACGCCATCTTCGATCTTCAGAACGCGTCGCGCATTCTCACCGGCGTGATGCTCTATAACCCGATGAAGATGAACGTCCCCGGCGGCGACGCCATTTAACCGAGTGACCATGGCAACGACAGAAAAACGCGATTATTACGAGATCCTCGGTCTGGCCCGCGGGGCTACCGTCGACGACATCAAGAAGGCCTACCGCCGTCTGGCGGTGAAGTACCACCCTGACAAGAATCCGGGCGATGCCGACGCCGAGGAGAAGTTCAAGGAAGCCGCAGAAGCGTACGGCGTTCTCTCGGACGATGAGAAGCGCGCGCGGTACGACCGCTTCGGACAGCAGGGCGTCGGCGGAGGCGGCTTCGATCCGAATCAGTTTGCCGACTTCGGCGACATCCTCGGCGATCTCTTCGGCTTCGGCGATTTCTTCGGTACCGGCCGCCGCCGCACCGCCCGCGCTACACGGGGCAACGATCTCCGCTACGACCTCGCGCTCGAATTCGAGGAAGCCGTCTTCGGCAAGGACGTCACCATCGACGTGCCGCGCGTGGCCACGTGCGAGGTCTGCCACGGCAGCGGCGCGAAGGCGGGTACGCAGCCGGTGACCTGCACCGGATGCGGCGGCCGCGGACAGGTGCGCTACTCGCAGGGATTCTTCGCCGTGGCCCGGACCTGCCCGCAGTGCGGCGGCGCCGGGAAAGTCATCAAGGATCCCTGCGCGAATTGCGACGGCGCAGGCCGCGTGCGCGAGGAGAAGACCATCTCGGTCAAAGTGCCGGCCGGCGTCGACGAGGGTTCCCGTCTGCGCGTCGGCGGCGAAGGGGAGGCAGGCTTCAACGGTGGCCCGCCGGGCGATCTCTACGTCTTCCTCTCCGTCCACCCGCACGCGAAGTTCACGCGCCGCGACTACGACATCCATTCCGATCAGGCCATCACCTTCACGCAGGCGGCCCTCGGAGCGGACATGCAGATCGACACGATCGACGGTACCGAGTCGCTGCGCATCCCGCCCGGCACGCAGCCGAGTCAGGTCTTCCGCCTGCGATCCAAGGGCATCCAGTTCCTCCAGGGCGCCGGCCGCGGCGATCACTACGTCCACGTCTCCGTGCGCATCCCCACGTCACTGAATGAGTCGCAACGCGACCTTCTGCGGAGCTACGCGGAGGCCGAGGGAGAAACCCCGCTGGAGGACAAGGGAGTGTTCGGGAAGGTGAAGGACTTTTTCAGCAACCCGTGAGGCTATACTGGTCAGCATGACCAGAAATCGTCAGACAGCCGCGCACGCCGCCACACTTCCAGGACATTGGGCACTTCAAGATGCGAAAGCCCGCTTCAGCGAAGTGGTGCGGAAAGCAAAGACGGAAGGTCCGCAGCAAATCACCGTGCATGGCCATGAAGAGGTGGTCGTCATCTCCGTTGAGGAGTATCGACGCATCAAAGGTGAACCAACCGGCGAGGTCCTGGTAAAGTTGATGCAGAGTTCACCATTGGGCGACATCGAGTTCGACCGCGAGGGAACGCGTTCGCCTGTTCGCGACGTGCAATTGTGAACGGCTGGCTACTCGACACGAACGTGCTCTCAGAGTTGCGTCGGCCCAGACCGGACCCGAACGTAGTTCAGTTCGTATCAGCGCAGCCGTTCGATCTCCTTCACGTCAGCGTCGTCACCTTCGCTGAGATTCGTTTCGGTATCGAGGTCGCCACAGATCTAAGTCGACGAATGGAGTTGAATTACTGGTTGATTCACACGGCACGTCCCATGTTCACGAACCGCGTTCTCGAGGTCACCGAAGACATCCTCGTGACATGGAGGCTTCTGGTTGAGGACGGACGGCAGACGGGTTACACGTTCGCGCAACCAGATCTGATCCTCGCGGCGACTGCTCTGCATCATGGGCTGACGATGGTTTCTCGCAATACACGCGACTTTGAGAAGGCGAAGGTTCCGATCTTGAATCCGTGGGAGCCCGCATAACCCTGCGTACTGACAGACGCGCGCGCTAGAATGCGTGGCCTGTGGCCGACCTGACGTTTTCGCAATGGCGCCCCCACCCGTGGCATGGCTTGAGCGCCGGCGCTGACGCGCCAAACGTCGTCAACGCGTACATCGAGATCACTCCCTTCGATCTCATCAAATACGAGGTCGACAAAGCGACAGGCTATCTTCGCGTCGACCGGCCGCAGCGCACCTCCTCCCAGCCGCCCGCCCTGTACGGGTTTATCCCGCGTACGTATTGCGGTCCGCGCGTGGCCGCGCTGACGCCGGTGACGAAACGGGGCGACGGCGATCCGCTCGACATCTGCGTTCTCAGCGAACGGCCCATCAACAAGTCGGAGATCATTCTCTCCGCGCGGGTCATCGGCGGGCTGCAGCTCGTCGACCGCGATGAGGCCGATGACAAGATCATCGCCGTGCTGCAGGGCGACTACGTCTGGGGTGAGGCCCACGATCTGAGTGATGTTCCGGCGGTGCTCGTCGAGCGGCTGGAGCACTACTTCTCGACATACAAACTCGTCCCTGGCGAGCCTGCCCGTATCCGCGTTTCGGGCTCGTATGGCTCCTCGCACGCGCATGCCGTGGTGCAGGCGGCGATGGACGACTACGACGAGTCGTTCGGCGCACGGACGTGAAGGACTTCATCCTCGAGATCTCCTTCGACGTCCGCGATGCCGCGCTCGAAGAGATCGTCCAGTCGCGGCTCTACCTGACGCCGTCGACCGGCAGCTCGTCGATCGAGATCAACGGTACGACCACGATTTCCGCGTACTTCGACACCGCCACGGATCGCGACGCCGCCGCGCGGGAAATAGCGGATGTCGCAGGAATCGAGCTCCACGCCGCCGACCGCGAGCGCGTCGACTGGCTCGATCGTTACCAGCAGTCGCTGGAGCCGCTGTTCATCGGTGAACGATTCGTCGTCACCCCGGATGCGGCCCTGATCCCCGGCGACACCACGCGCCACACGCTCATCGTGCCGCAGGAGCAGGCCTTCGGCACAGGCTCGCACGAGACGACATCGCTCTGCATCGAGACTCTCGAGACACTCGACGTCGCGGGAAAACGAGGGCTCGACGTCGGTTCCGGCAGCGGGATCCTTGCGCTAGCTATGTGCCGCCTCGGAGCGGAGGGGGTGATCGCCGTCGACAACGACGCCGATGCCTTCGCCGCAATGCGCGACAACCGCGTTCGCAACGGCGTCGACGATGCGCGGATGCCGATCTTCATCGGCGGCATCGAGGCGCTGCGTGGCGGCGTCTTCGACATCGTTACGATGAATATCATCCCCGAGGTCATCATCCCGCTCCTCGGCGAAGTGAGACGGCACCTCGGCGGATCGCTCATCCTCAGCGGCATCCTGGTCGTCAAACGGGACGATGTCGTGCGTGCCTGTGCCGGACACAGGCTCGCGCTCACCGAAGAGCGGGCCAAGGGGGAGTGGTGGGCGCGCTCATTTACCCTTGCCCTTGGAGCGACGAGCGCGCCGCCGAGCTGGCGCGGACGCATGAGGCGCGTTTGGCGTCGAAGGCACGCGATACCGCCTTCAGCCTCTCACCATCCGCGCTCCGGGAGATTCCGCACGGTACACGCATGGTGCTGCCTTCGCGCAACGGCTCAGCCATCGCCTTTGCAGCGCGAGAGACGGGCATCGAAACCATTGCCGCGGGCTGCCTTCGCAATGCCTCAGCGGTGACTCGGTGGATCGGCGAGCGTTCGGCGGCAATCATCGCCTGCGGCGAGCGTTGGCCCGACGACTCACTCCGCTTCGCCATCGAGGATTGGCTCGCCGCCGGCGCGATCATCTCCCGGATGCCTCACGCGCGTTCCGCGGAAGCCGAGGCGGCCTCGGCCGCGTTCGAGCGGCTGCGGGGCGAACTCGCAGAGGCCTTGCGCGGCTCGCTCTCGGGCCGCGAACTGGTCGAGGCCGGCTGGTCTGACGATGTCGACGTCGCCTCGGAGCTCGACGCCGATGACCTCGTTTCCATCCTCGATGGCAACGCATTCCGCGCCACGCGGTAAACTTCCCGTGCTATGAACCAGATCAGCGATCGTCTCCGTGGCCTCGTGCAGTCCGACATCCGCCGTATGTCGCGTGAGTGTGAGCGCGTCGGCGGCATCAACCTCGGGCAGGGTATCTGCGACCTCCCGACCATTCCGGAGCTCGTCGAGGGTGCCTGCGACGCTATCCGCGCGAACAAGGCGACTTACTCGAAGTTCGAAGGGATCGACGTGCTTCGCGAGCGCATTGCGCGCAAGGTCGAGCGTCACAACGGATTCACCGCGGACCCGTCGAAGGAGATCGTCGTCACGGTCGGATCGAGCGGTGGGTTTCTCGCGGCGGCCATGGCCACCCTGAATGTCGGCGATGAAGTCATCCTCTTCGAGCCGTACTACGGATATCACCTCAACACCTTCAAGGTCCTTGGCTTCGAGCCGAAGTTTGTCCCGCTGAAGGCGCCGGACTGGACGATCGACTTCGACGCTCTGCGCGCGGCGTTCAGCCCGAAGACGAGAGCGATCGTCGTCTGCACGCCCTCGAATCCGTCCGGCAAGATGTTCACGCGCGAGGAGCTGGAGCAGATCGGCGCACTGTGCCGCGAATTCGGAGCCTGGATCTTCACGGACGAGATCTACGAGTACATCGTCTACGACGGGCGGAAACACGTCTCCGTCGCCTCGATTCCGTCTTGCCGCGACCTCGCCATTACGATCAGCGGATTCTCGAAAACGTTTTCCATCACCGGATGGCGCGTCGGCTACGTCATTGCCGACGAACGCGTGGCCGGCCCCATCGGTCTCATGAACGATCTTTTTGCGATCTGTGCTCCAACTCCACTTCAATGGGGCATCGCCAGCGCCCTGGAAATCGGTGACGAGTACTACCTGAAGATGGCCGCCGACTACGAGAAGAAACGCGACATGCTCGCCGATGCGCTATCCGAGGCCGGCTTCGAGCCATCGATCCCGCAGGGCTCCTACTACATGTTGGCGAAGATCCCCGACGATCTCCGCGATGACAAGGAAGCGGCGCAGTCGCTGCTCGAAAGCACTCGCGTCGCCTCCGTCCCCGGCTCCGCGTTCTTCGTCTCCGAGGCGGGAAAAAGGATGCTGCGCTTCTGCTTTGCGAAGGACTTCGATTCGCTGGAAGAAGCGTGCAAGAGGCTTCGCGCGTTCAAACCTGCCGCGGTATAGGAGTGCGGCGGCCTGCGCCGCCGCACCGCACAGACAAGAGTGTCTGTGCCACATTTGCTGAAGTGTGGAGTTTTCGCCGGATCCAATGTGGCACAGACACTCTTGTCTGTGCCGGCGCTTGGTCAGCCCTACTTCGCAGCCACCGTCGCCGTGACCACCACGATCAGCGCCTTCTCTCCCATCGTGGTCGTGCCGATGACCACCTTTTCGTTCTGGCGGATCGACACCGGTGTTTCGAAGCCGACGTTCTGATACTGCGTCCCCGTCGCGCCACCAATGTCGATCGGAACGCGCATCGAAAAGTCGAAACTCGTGATGTCGATCGATGGCCGCTCACCGCCCGTGGCGGTGATACGCCGCAGGCGGTAGGTGTAGAAGATCGGTTTGCCTTCCTTGGCGGTCATGCCCAGCACCGTCGGCTCCGCGACGCCGGAGCCCTGGAGTCCATCCCCCGGTTTCGTGCGCTGCACGGTGGCGGTCATGAGCCCGTAGTGCGCATAGCGAAGCGTCGATTCGAGCTGTTTGACGACCGGCGCCAGCTCCTCCGGAACCGAGGCCGCGCCGGCGAGCGGCGTCTTCGATCCGATCAGGACGGAGATTTTCATCTCGATGTCCGGTGCATCGGCGATGGCGTGGTCGAGGCGCGCGATGGCACCTTCCATCGCGGCGAGGTTCTCGGGGAAGTCGCGCACGGTGATGGTGTGCATCTCGTTGTTGATGCTCAGGCCCGCTCCTTTGAAACCGCTGCCCAATAACTTGATGGACGAGGCGATCTCGCCCGCTTCGCGGTTGTGCACTTCGAAGACCTTGCTGCGGAACTCGCGGACGGTGTTGTAGTCGTCCGCTGCTTTCTCCTGCGCGACGGCGCTTGCGGCGATCAGCAGTGCCGCGATGATGATGGTGATCCGTTTCATGATTTGCCTCCTGTTGTGGTGGGTGTCTGGCTCGCGATCCAGATGATGCGGACGTCGGGATCCGACGTCCGGAATTCGACACGGATGTTCTGGCGGGCCAACTCGATATGCGGTGCCCGGTGCTGGCGTGGCCGATGAGCAACGCGCGTAATCGGCGGTTGCGTCGTGACAGGCGCAACGATCGGTGCGGGCGCCGGTGCCGGTGCACTTGCGATGACGACGGTTCGTTTCGCCGGTGCGGCCGCGGCCGGCGTCGCCGCGCGGCGCGGAACCAGGGCAATGCTGATGGCGACGATCACCGCGGCCGCGATGGCAAAGCGCATCACGATCGGAAAGAGCCGCCGTTCGTTGCGCGCGGCGATCGCCGTCATCACGTTGCGGCGGATGGCCGCGAAGTCATCGTCATTCAACGGTTGCTGCGAACGAAACCAGGTCATCTTCATCGCGCACCTCCGCGCCATGCCTCGATCCACACGCGCAGCTTCGCGCGTGCCTTGCTCACCTGCACCCGCACCGTGGCCGGCGAGCTGCCGAGGATGGCGGCAACCTCCTCGGTGGGCAGTTCCTGCACTTCGCGCAGGATGACGGCCAGCCGTTCTTTCGCCGGCAGCGCATCGATGGCGCGCGTCAGCAGGGCGGCGTCATCCCGCGCGGCCATCACGTCATCGGCGGCCCGGACATCGCTGGCCACCGACATCCCCTCCTCGGCCGGCGCAAAGATCCAGCGCCGCCTGCGGCGCTTTTCGATGTCGCGGCAGACGTTGACGGCGATGCGGAACAGCCAGCCGAAGAAATCGAGCTGCTCGTCGAACTTGCGTAGATGGCGAAAGACGCGGAGGAATGTCTCCTGCGTCGCTTCCTTCACCTCTTCGGCATCGCCGAGGATGCGCCAGGCCAGAAGGGCCACACGTCGTTCCGATGCCAGCATGATCTCCTCGAAGGCACGCTCGTCCCCGTCGCGCGCCGCGCGGATGACCGCGAGGAGCGCCGGCTCCGTTACCGATGACCGCGTCGCCGGTTCTACTTCAAACGTTAACAGCGCCTCGGCGGTCATCGTTCGTGCGTTCTCAAACTAGCTCTACTCGCGGAGCGAGGAGATCGTTTATTGGACACGGTTACAAGGTGACGCGGTTACGCGGTCTCGGCGTGAGGGGTTGCAAGGTTGCTGGGTTGCAAGGTTGCTTATGCTTCATGTTCACCCAGCAACCCAGCAACCCCAGCAACCCAGAAACCCCAGAAACCCCGTTACCCGTTCAATTCCGCCAGCACGTCTTCCGCGTGCTTCTTCGTATCGACCTTCTTCCAGATCTTCTTGATCCGGCCGTCCGGACCGATCCAGAACGTCGTGCGTGCCACGCCCCAGTAGCGTTTGCCGTACATGTTCTTCTCTTTCCAGACGCCGTACATCTTCACGATGTCGCCGGTCGAGTCAGAGAGCAGGGGGAAGTTCAGATCGTACTTGCCGCGGAACTTGTCGTGGCTCTCGAGCGAATCGGTCGAGACGCCGAGGACGACCGCGTGGGCCTTGGAGATATCGGACTCGTGATCGCGGAATGAGCACGCTTCGGCAGTACATCCGGGCGTGTCGTCCTTCGGATAGAAGTAGAGGATCACGTCCTTGCCGCGATGCTCCTTCAGCGTCATCTCCTTGCCGCGCGTCGAGGGAAGCTTGAAGTCGGGCGCCATGTCGCCGACTTTGGGTTCGTAGAAGTCTTGCATGTGTTTTTTCTCCTCTATCCTGCGGCGAAGCGCGCAGGATCTCCGGTTATACCGCGCAGGCGTCGCTTTAAAACGCAGTTCGCGCGATGCCACCGGAGATCCTGCGCGCTCCGCCGCAGGATTAGTTAACCCTTCCGCTCCCGAACAGCACCTTCTCTGCGGCGAGAACGGCGTTCAGCGCGGAGCTGCGGCGGAGATTATCGCAGACGGCCCACACCCAAAAGCCGCCGCGGATCGAGGCATCCGACCGCACTTCGGCGATCAGTACCTCGTCCTTTCCCGCCGCGTCGATCGTTCCGAATGCCTGGTCACCCTCGGCGAAGGCGATGGCGGCATTCGCGCGGAGCGTGGCCGTGATCCGGTCGAGCGCGAGATCCTCTTTCGTCTTCACGAAGAGCGAAAACGTGTGGCCGTGAAAGACCGTCCCCTGCGTCACCAGCAGCGCGAGCTGCGTGTCGGGATCGGTGAGCGCGTGGACCTGCGTGGTGATGAACTCTTCGTTCCGCTCGGTGGCGGGATAGAGATTGAACGCCAGTTGGCGGTCGAAGACCTCGTGCGGCACGGTCTGGATGTTCAGCACGCTGATGGTCTGCCTGGCCAGCTCCTCGACGCCGGCCTGATCGAGCTCCGAGGCGGGCTGCACGACCGTCGCCGTGCATATCTCCACGCGGCCGAGCAGCTCGATCTGATGGAGGACGATGGCGATCGGAATGGCGATCGGATGCGGTGAGACGAGCAGGCGATCGCCGCTGCCGATCACTTCGAGGTTCACGCCGGCCACGGCCAGCCTGCCGTCCGCCGCGCTCGACGGCTGCGACAGGTCGACGGCCACGAAGTTGTCCTCCTCGTAGCGCTGAATCCACTCGCGGTTCCCTTCGGCGGGGCCGCAGAAGAAGACGATGTCGCAGTCTTCGAGCTCGTCGTCGGAAACGGGGAGGACGATGGCCGGCTCGTCGCCGATCTCCGTCAGCATCCCGGTGGACTGTCCGGTGCTGTCGAGCAGGACGATCTTCGCGCACGGAAACGAGCGCTCGCGGAGGATGGACTGGATCTCGGTTCCGACGAGCGTTTGCGGGTTGACGATGCCGACGCGATAGCCGGCGGCGGATTTGGGATCGATCATTGCGGCGCGATTTGTAGCACGTCGTCCGTCTTACGCGGCGGAAATGCGATCGACCACAGGCGCATCATCGGCCCCGAGGCCAGGTAGGCGATGGCCAGGCCGAGGCCGACGGGGCGGGGCCAGGCGAAGCCGACCGCGATGATCGCCGCGATAACGACCACAACCATCAACGGCCGCCCTTTCTGGAAGTTGATCCCCTTCCCCGCGCGCCAGCGAATCGGCGACACCATGGCGAAGGCCGTGCACGCCGTCAGGATGAGGATGACGATGGCGAAGCGGCGGTCGAGCACGGGCGCCGGCGCGTAATAGATGATCGCGCCAATCGTCAACGCGCCGGCAGGGCTGGGCAGGCCGACGAAGTAGCGATAGTCGCTCTTGCCGTGCATCACGTTGAAACGCGCCAGGCGCAGCGAGACGCTGACCAGAAAAAGGAAGGCGATGCCAACGCCGAGCTTGCCGAGCGGCTGCAGGCCCCAGGCATAGACCAGGACCGCCGGGGCGCAGCCGAACGTCACCACGTCGGCCAGCGAGTCGTACTCCTTCCCGAACTCGCTTGTGGCGCCGAGTTGGCGCGCGGCGAGCCCGTCGAACGTATCGAAGATCGCCGCGATCAGCAGCGAGACGCAGGCGATCTCGAAGAAGGTGATGGCGCGGTCGGTCTGGCCCGCGGTCATGGCCTGCACGGCGCGCATGCTGTTCACGATCGAGCGGAAGCCGAAGAAGATGTTCAGCACCGTGAACAGCGTCGGCACGATGTAGACGCCGCGGCGCAGGTTCTTCCGGACGTCCCGCCGCTCCATCACTTCGCTCCGAGCTCGGCCACGACAGTCAGCCCGACCTTCACCTTGTCCCGCATCCCGACCTTGAGCACGGCATCGGCGGGAAAGAACATGTCCACGCGCGAGCCGAACTTGATCATTCCCACGCGCTCGCCGCGCACGACCTCGTCGCCTTCTTTTTTATCGAACACGATGCGCCGCGCCAGCAGGCCGGCGATCTGCTTGAAGGCCAGCTTCGCGCCATGCTTGTCTTCGACGACGATGAGATTCTGTTCATTCTCCGTCGACGACTTCTCGGCGAAGGCGGCGATCTTCTTTCCCGGGTTGTAGCGGTAGTGAATGATCCGCCCGCTGATCGGCGCGCGGTTGACGTGAACGTCGAACACCGACATGAAGATGCTGACCTGCTTTGTCAGCCCCGGCCAGATATCGCCGTCGGGGATGTCTTTGATCTGCACGACCGTACCGTCGGCGGGGGAGAGGACGTCGACGGGATGATCCGAGCCGAGGCGATGCGGATCGCGGAAGAAGTTGATGAGAAAGATGCAGAGCAGACCGAGAACGATGGCCGCGACCGTCCACTGAATCAACAGAGCCGCCGCGGTGAGGATGAGAACGGGAATCAGGAACAGCCATCCCTCGGGCGCAAACGGCACTTTCTGCATTGGCGCGATGGTAGTGCAAAGCCGAAGCCGATGGAAATGGACGTCACCTTGTCACGGCAACCGACTGGGAATGCGCCACTTAGCGTGATCGAAAGTTGGTGTGCAGAGTGCTACAATTTCGCGTGAAGGTACTTCGAAGGAGGATAGAGGATGTCGAATCAAATCGCTGACATTCAACGGATTCTCAGCACCGAAGACGAAGAGTTTCGCAAGTGGCTCGATGAGCATCACGCATGCGAGTCGCGCCTCGGCGAGCTCACGACCAAGAATGAGGTCTCGATCGACGAAGAGCTCGAAGAGAAAACGTTGAAGAAGCGAAAACTCCAGTTGAAGGACCAGATGGCCGCCAGGATCCGCTCGTACGAAACATCCAACGCCATGGCGTAGCGGAAACGACGACACACCTGATCATCGAAAGGCCGCGGGTGACCGCGGCCTTTTTTTGTCCGCAGATGACGCAGATGAGCACAGATGAAGTTTTTTATCTGCGTTCATCTGCGTCATCTGCGGATAATGCTTCTATGTCGCGTTTCTTTATTCTGCTGCTCGTTGCGGCGCTCATCACCCCGATGCAGCGCGACCTCTTCGTCGGCGATGAGACCAAGTACGGTCAGGTCGTGCGCGAGATGCGGTCGACGCACGCCTTCTTCTTGCCGACGCTGAACGGCGCGCCATTCACGCACAAGCCGCCCATCCATTTCTGGCTCATCGACCTCTTCACCTTCCCTCTAGGCATCTACTCGACGTGGGCCTTCGTCCTGCCGTCGCTGCTGGCGTTCGTCTTTCTACTCTGGCTGATGTGGAAGATCGGCGGTCCGCTGGCAGCCTTCGTCTGCGGCTCGTCGATGTTGATCTGGACCTCGGCACAATCGGCGCGGATGGACGTCAGCTTCACCGCCTTTATCGTCCTCGCGCTCTGGCAGCTCGAGCGCTTCTTCGACCGCGACGATTTCCGCGCCCTGCTCTGGTGCGGCATCGCCATCGGCGTGGCCATTCTCATCAAGGGTCCGATGGCCCCGGTCATCGCCATCGTGCTTTTCTTTCTTGAATGGATGCGCCGCAAACGCGCGCCGCGTGGCAACTACGCCCCGGCCATTCTGGCGATGACGGTGATCCCTCTCCTCTGGTTCATCCCGGCCATGCTTCTCGGCGGAAGCGCCTACACGCACGATGTGATCGTCAAACAGACCGTCGGCCGCGCCATCGCCTCATGGGTTCACAACGCGCCCCCCTGGTTCTACATCATTCACCTCCCCGCCACGCTCTTCCCCTGGTTCTTCCTCGGAGTGGCCGCCGTGGCCGCCCTCTGGCGGACGCACCGCTTCCTGATCAACTGGATCATCGCCGTGGTGGTGCCGTACTCCATCATGAGCAGCAAGCTCGATGTCTACATGATGGCCATGATCCCGCCCCTGGCGTTGCTGATTGCCGAATTCATAGCGCAGCCCTGGGACCGCGGGCGTCTCGCCCGCGCTGCAAACCTCATTACCCTCTCGTTGATACTGACCGTCGCCATCGCTGCCCTTTTCATTACTCCCAAAACCATCCAAGGCCCCGAAGCCGCACTTCTCCAGCTTCCGTCGGTCAAGACGCTCTGCATCGTCACCGCCGTCGCGGCGATCATCGCCTTCATCATCGCCCTGCGCGCCTCGCTCATCTCGTCGACGATCGCCGCCGGACTGGTACCGATTGTCTCGATGGTCTTCATCGCCATCGTGCTGATGCCGGTCGTCAACGACCTGGCCTCCACCCGCCCGCTCGTCGTCGCGCTCGAACAGCAGAACGTCCCGCCTGAACAGATCGCTCTCTACGCCGCCCCCTATCTCTGGACGCGCGATCTGCCGCCCAGATTCGAGCTGGTCAGCTACGCAACCCCATACACGCTGGCGCTGTCGTCACCGACCGTGATCGTGGCCGCGCGTGCGCACGCCTTCGAGATCGCTCCGTCGCTGCGTGGATACCGCGTCGTCGATACCGTCCGTATGATCGGAAAGTGGTTCTATGTCTATCGACGGTAAGCGACGCCTCGCCGCGGCGGGCTTCATGGCCCTGCTGGCCTTGTCGGTCTTCTGGCCGTCGCCGGCCATCGCCGTCAATCACCTCTGCTGCCATGCGCATCTCACCGTCGACAATCTCTCCTTCCTCGGGCGCGAAGCGCCGGCGTGGGACGTCGCCTTCTGGTGCATCGCCGGCCTGTTCACGCTCGCGCTCCTCCATCCGAGCGGTGCCTACAGGCCATCCGACTTCGGCGAGGCCTGGACGCTCATGCGTGCCACGCGTATCCGGATGCGCAGGATGGACGCCATCGCCGCCGTTTGCGCCATCATCGTCGTCGCTCTGGTCTGGCGTTTCGCCGACGCGACGGTCACCGCGTGGGCCGAGCAGATTCAGTCGGCCAGCGTTCAGGACACCATCCGCCTCGCCAACCGTTTCGGCGGCGGCATGAACCCGGCCATGGTGGTCCTCTTTTTCCTCATCGCCGGCGTCGCCTACCGCCAGCACCGCTGGATCGCCTACGCCGTGGCCATGGCCTACGCCGGCGCCGCCGCCGGTATCGCCGTCCAGATCGTCAAATACACCGCCGGCCGCACCCGCCCCGAGCTCTGGCTAGGCCCCTTCCAGCACGTCCGTGCCGCCGCCACCTCCTTCCCCAGCGGCCACACCGTCGGCGCCTTCGCGCTGGCAGGAGTGCTGATGCTGTCGTCCCCCTCGCGCACGATGCGCATCGCCGCGTTTCTACTCGCATTATCCGTAGCGGTCTCGCGCGTCCTCGCGTTCCGTCATTGGACGAGCGACGTGCTGGCATCCGCCGCGATCGGGATGCTGCTGGCGGCAGTGGCGGTGAGGGGAGTGATGACCGCCGAGGTATCATTTCGCGGATGACGGAACTGGCGCTGAGACCGGCGACGTACGAAGACCTGCTGAAGGTTCCGGATAATCTCATTGGCGAGTTGATTGATGGCGAGTTGTACGTGACACCGCGACCCGCTATTCCGCATATGAATGTCATCTCCGCTCTTGGAGCCGATCTGAATATCCGCTTCCAGCGTGGAAGCGGGGGACCGGGCGGATGGTGGATTCTCGTCGAAACAGAAGCGCACGTCGAAGGGCATGGTTTCGTTCCCGACGTAGCCGGCTGGCGCCGTGAGCGTCTGCCGG
>WNFG01004831.1_pt1 | contig 22939 bp, 17 predicted proteins | sample 5400431 | NCBI WGS metagenome assembly WNFG01 (sample SAMN13153346, study PRJNA577476) | soil metagenome | isolation source: 120 cm saprolite under Douglas fir tree site 2 hole 3 replicate 2 | place: USA:California | collected 2015-04-18 | reverse complement strand
TCTTCAACGGGTCGAGGACCACCATCGCCTTTCGCGCCCGCTTCTCGAGGTCGTTGCGGATGGCGAACTCCAGCTTGCCGATGTCGACCACGCTGTTGTTTTTTGCCACGCCAATCAGCTCGGCGAACTCGCGAATTGCCTCCGGAGTGACTCCGCGCCGGCGCATTCCGGCGATCGTCGGCATCCGGGGATCATCCCAGCCGGAAACCCGCTTCTCGGTGACCAGCTGGAGAAGCTTCCGCTTTGACACCACCGTGTATCCAAGGGCGAGTCGGGCAAACTCGTACTGGTGCGGCCGCGGTTTCCAGGGCCCCAGATGGTCGAGCACCCAGTCGTACAGCTCCCGGTTCGACTCGAATTCGAGGGTGCAGAAGGAGTGGGTGACACCTTCGAATGCGTCCTCCAGTGGATGCGCGAAATCGTACATCGGGTAGATGCACCATCGGTTTCCGGTCCGGTGGTGGGGCGAATGCCGGATCCGATAGAGCAGCGGATCGCGCATCAATAGGTTTGGATGGGCCATGTCTATCTTCGCGCGCAGAACGCAGGCCCCGTCGGCAAACTCGCCCTCGCGCATCCGGCGAAACAGCTCCAGGTTCTCCGCCACGCCCCGATTGCGAAAAGGGCTGTCGCTCCCCGGCCGTTCGAAGCTCCCGCGGCTTTCGCGGATCGCTTCAATACTCTGGTCGTCGACGTATGCCTTTCCTTCGCGGATCAGCCGCTGGGCGCACGCGTACATCTCCTCGAAGTAGTCGGATGCGTAGTGGAGATAGGGCCCCCAGTCGTAACCCAGCCAGCGCAGGTCCTTCTGAATGGCCTCTACGTATTCCGGTTCTTCGGTCGTTGGATTGGTGTCGTCAAAGCGCAGGTGCGCTCGGCCGCCATACTGCCGGGCGAGGCCGAAGTTGAGAACGATCGACTTGGCATGGCCAATGTGCAGAAATCCATTCGGCTCGGGAGGAAACCGGGTGACCACCTGACGGTCGTTTCGTCCCGCAGCGAGATCGGCTTCGATGATCTCAGTCAGGAAATTGGTGTGGCGAGGCGTTGCGCTCATGGTTGGCGAGGCGGAGCTTACCTCATCGGGCCCAATGGTCGAATGAGCGTTCATCGGCTGCGCCTTTTGACAGCAAGTGCCGCTGTGATACGCAGTGACTCATGACGGTCAAGACGAAACGAGGCAAGAGCGCGCGGACGCGGAAAGTGCGCGTCATTCATACTCGAGTTCCGGTCGTGCTCGAAAAAGAGCTGAAGCGCTTCGCGGACAAGATGCGCGTCCCCGTTTCCAATTTGATCCGCACCATTCTCGAAGATGCGCTGTCGATCGCTGAAACGGCAAAAAAGAACGTCAAGCGCGAGCTCCGCACGGGAGCGGCACGCCTGGCGCGAGGACGAAACGTGCTGCGGCGCAAGATCAAGGGTCGTTGAACCGTGGGATCGGGCGTCCGAAGGAAGCCGCGTTCCGAAATTACTCAAGATGGACGTAGGTGCCGGGCGCATCGCCGAGAACAGGATAGTCCTTGCTGCCAATGGGGGGCGGGGTTGCCTGGCCGCCGGCGCGCTGGGCGATCCATCGAGCCCACTCCTCCCACCAGGTCTCCGCGTGTTTGGTGGCCGCGGCGTGCCACTCGTCGGGATCGGAAGCGGGTTTGTCGTTGGTCCAATGGACCGCGTTCTTGCTCGGCGGATTGACGATGCCGGCGATGTGTCCCGAGCTGCTGAGCACGAACTTCACCTTCCCGCCCCAGAGCTGCGTCGTCTTGAAGGATGACCGCCAGGGGGCGATATGGTCCTCCACCGCGGCGAGGACGAAGACGTCCTGCTTCACTTTCGAGGGGCGCAGCTTCTTCCCGGTGATCACCATCTCGCCCTTGGCGAGTAGATTCTCCTGGTAGCAGCTGCGCAAATAGGAGGTGTACATCTTGGCGGGCAGGCGGGTGCTGTCGCTGTTCCAGGCGAGAAGATCGAACGCCGGCGGTTCCTCTCCCATCAGCCAGTTCTTCACGATGTAGTTGAAAACCAGATCGTTTGCCCTCAGCAGGCTAAACGTATTCGCCATCTGCTCCGCGCCGATATAGCCGCGCTTTTCCACCTTGCGGATGAGAACCTCGATGCTGTGTGGATCGATGAAGGCGCTGATCGGCCCCGGCTCGCTGAAATCCACCAGGGTGTTGAGCAGGGTTGCGCAGTTGACCCAGTCCTGGCGGAGCTCGGCCAGATAGGCCAGGAGCATGGTGGTCAGCGTTCCCCCCAGGCACAGCCCGACGATATTGATCTTGGGCGCCCCGGTGATCTCGCGCACTACTTTGGTCGCCTGGTAGAGGCCGCGGACAAGGTAATCCTCGAATGACACGTCGCGCATCGAAGCATCGGGATTCTTGTAGCTGATCGCGAAGGTCGTGTGGCCGTGCTGGACGGCCCATTCGACAAAGCTCCGGCCCGGCGCGAGATCCATGATGTAATATTTGTTGATCCACGGCGGGCCGCAGAGCAGGGGAACCTCGAAAGTGGTCGCGGTCTGCGGCGCGTATTGAATCAGCTCGAACAGGTCGTTGCGGTACACCACCTTGCCCGGGGTGATGCCCAGGGTCTTTCCCACCACCATGCCGGAAGTGTCCACCTGCTTCGGCCATCCGCGCCGGTGCCGGACGTCATCGGTCCAGTTGAGAATTCCCCGGAATAGGCTCGCTCCGCCCGTTTCAAAGGCGCGCCGCATCGCCACCGGATTGGTCAGCAGATAATTGCTCGGCGCCAACGAATCCATGAGCAACTGAACCACGAAACGAGCCTTCTTCGCCGTCTGTTCGTCGAGCCCGGCGGCCTGGACCAACTCCCCCGCCAGGCGTTCGCGAAGCAAATGGCCCTGCTGCAATGCAAAGAAAAGAGCGTTGTCCTCCCAAGCAGGGTCGGCGAAGCGGCGGTCCTTCGCGCCAGGAGCAATTGGCCCCTGCGTCTTCCGGCCGATCGCACGCGCGGCAACCGCCTGGGCGGCGCTGAGCGCGCTGGAGGCGTAATGCTGGTAGGCGGTCAGGGTCGAAACAGGGTGACGAGCGAGCCCGACCGCGGTGGCGACCAGCGATCTTCCGAAGGAAATCGGGTCAACCTTGTCGAGCAACCCCTGGGCCGCGCGTTGCACCCGCCCGGGAGAGTGGTTTTGAGTTGGATCATTGGCCTGGTGTCGTTGGGTCACGATTCCGTCCGCGGGGACTTCGAAGTGAGGAAGCGGAGGGCTTCTTCGCGCGTCTCGAACAGGTGGGGAGCGACCTGGTGCGCCGCAAGGGAGTCTCCCAGCTTCAGTCTCAAAAAAGCGCTCGTGGTGTAGCGCGTCACCTCGGTATAGAAGCGGTCGCACAAATTGCGGACCATCGTTGCATAGGCATCAACCAGGTGGGAAGGCACGCTGAAGCCGTCGTAGTTGACCACCGCCCGGACTCGACTCCCCAAAGGGGTGCAGCATTTCTCGACAACGTCATGGATCGCGGCGAGATCTGCTTCGCTCTTCAGGGCAAGGCCCTCGAAATTGATGAACAGCGTCTCCCGGTCGGGATCATAGGCGATGCGCTCTTTCACCGGCCGGTCGAAGATGGATTTCCTCAAACCCATCGTTTCTGCCCGGAATAGCCGCGGGTCCATCGTTCGCATGGGCGTCGCCATCAGGGGGACGAACTCCATCTTCGCCAGGACATCCCGCTCCAGATCGACGCCAGGCGCGATTTCCTGAAGCAGCAGCCCGTTGGGAGTGAGGCTGAAGACGCAGCGTTCGGTGATGTAGAGAACGCGTTGTCCGCTCTTCGCCGCCTGAGCGCCGCTGAAAGTAATCTGTTCCACCGCCTTGACGAACTTGGACGATCGGGCTTCCGCGCGAATGGAGAGCCGGCCATCGCCCACCGCAACCTCCAGGCCGCCAGCGGTGAAGGTGCCGAGGAAACAAAGGCGGCGCGCGTTTTGACTGATGTTGATGAAGCCACCGCAGCCGGAAAAGCAATTGGCGTAGCGGCTGACGTTGACGTTGCCCGCAGCGTCGCACTGCGCCATTCCCAGGCAGGCGAGGTCGAGTCCGCCGCCGTCATAGAAATCGAACTGTTCGTTTTGATCGATTACCGCTTCGGTGTTGGTCGCCGCGCCGAAGTCCAAACCGCTGGCCGGCAAGCCCCCGATGATGCCCGGCTCTGCGGTCAGGGTGATGAGGTCGAGGAGAGATTCTTCCTGCGCCACCGCGGCGACCCCTTCGGGCATCCCAATTCCAAGATTAATCACGCTGTTGGGCATCAGCTCGAACGCCGCCCGCCGCGCGATCACCTTTCGTTCGCGCAGCGGTAGCGGGGGCAGCGCTTCCAGGGGAACGCGGATCTCGCCGGCGAATGCAGGGTTGTATTGGGTGGCGTAGGTCTGCCAGTGGTGCTCGGGTGTGCTCACCACCACGCAGTCGACCAGCACGCCGGGAATCTTCACCTGCCGGGAGGGCAGGGAACCTGCCTGGGCGGTCCGCTCGACCTGGACGATCACCACGCCGCCGCTGTTCTTCGCCGCCATCGCCATCGCCAGGTTGTCCAAGGTGAGCGATTCGCGCTCCATGGTGACGTTGCCCGCGGCGTCGGCCGTCGTTCCTCGCAGAAAAGCGACGTGGATCGGGAATGCCTGGTAGAGCAGCCACTCTTTGCCATCGACTTCGACCAGGCGGACGAGATCGTCGCGGGTGGCGGAGTTGACCTTGCCGCCCTGCAAGCGAGGATCGACGAATGTGCCGAGGCCGACCCGGGAGAGGGTTCCGGGCTTCTTCGCCGCGATGTCCCGGTAGAGATGGGAGATGCACCCTTGGGGAAAGTTGTACGCCTCGATTTCGCCGGAGAGCGCCAGGGCCCCTAGCCTGGGAACCAGACCCCAGTGACCGCCAATCGCTCTGCGCAAAAGGCCGGGCAAGGCGATGCGGTTCAGGCCGCGCGTTTTTCCGTCCCCCTGTCCCGCGGCAAATACCAGGGTCAAATCGCGAGGTCGCCCATGCGCCTGGAAGCTGCGCGCCAGCGCCTCGAGCAGGGCATCCGGCGTCCCATTCCCCACGAATCCGGAGGTGGCAAAAGTATCACCGGAGCGAACGAGTGCGATTGCCTCATCGGCACTGGTGATTTTGTTCGACGCTGGCATTTACCTTCTGGGGGGCGTCACATGTAAACGCCGCCGTTGATGTTGATCTGCTGGCCGGTGATGTAATCCCCCTCGGCCGCCAGGAATGCGACCGCTTGCGCAATCTCCTCGGGCAATCCGAACCGGCCCATCGGGATTCTGGCCTTGATTTGTTCCTGCACGCTGGTTGCTACCTTCGCCAGCATGTCGGTCAGGGTAAAGCCGGGCGCGATCGCATTTACCGTGACGTTGTACTTCGCGAGCTCGATGGCAGCCGTCTTGGTGAACGCGATCACGCCACCTTTGCTGGCGGAGTAATTCGCTTGTCCGAAATTGCCAGCCTGGCCGACGAACGAGCTGATGTTGACGATCCGGCCGAACCGTTGATCACACATCGGCTTCATTGCCGCGGTGGTGCAGTAATAGACGCTGTTGAGATTGGTGCTGAGGACGTCCGCCCAGTCATCGTCGGTCAGTTTCTTCAGCGATTTGTCCCGGGTGATTCCGGCGTTGTTGACCAGGATGTCCAGTCGCCCGCATTCTTGAAGCACTTTTTCAACCAAGTCCCGGGCTTGCTTCGCAATGCTCACGTCCCCCCGCAGCACCAGGCACTGCGCTCCGCATTTTGCGAGCTCGCTCGCCACCGCGTGGGCTTCGGCTTCACCGGATCGGTAGTTTATTGCGACGCGCGCTCCGTCACGACCCAGCTGGAGAGCAATCGCTCGCCCGATGCCGCGCGAAGCGCCGGTTACCAGCGCCACCTTGCCATCAAGTCGACCCATGATTCGCCTCTCTCGCGCATCCGAGGCGACCAATCGAAACCTGGCTGCGAGTCGCCATGCGCACCCTTGCCTCCGCTATACGAGATCAGGTTACGGCTGTCGAGCAGCACAAGGGCGGACCGCATTGCGCGGCCCGCCCTGGGGATTACGGCGATTGCGATGTCAACTGGCTACGCCTTGGCCGGCGCAGCTACCTCTGCCGCTCGGCGGGTCGTCTCGAGCACAAGCTTCCGCCACTGACCGACCAACTGCTCGCCCTGGGTGATCGCCTGCTTGGCCAACATCTGCGCGATCCCGCTGCCCTGTACCTTGGTGAGCTGCTCGTAGAAGGATTCGACCAGTGAAAGCTGGTCGGCAACTGCCTTCTGCCAGAACTGCGAGAATTGCTGCACCTGCGAATTGAACTGAGCTTCCATGGTCTTGCCTCTCTTTCGAAGAAACCGCGCTGAATGCGACCGTTTCATCCGCAAACAATATCTCGCGATCCGTCGGTGTCAAGGCAAAATTGTTGCAGTGCACCATACTTTAGCGGCGTCGCCGTTTTTTCACGGTTTTCTTCAGATCGTCCAATTCGCGCCGAAGCTCCGCAAGCTGCCCATCCCGGTTGGAAGGCGCGGGAGCGGGCTCCGGACGCATTCCACCGCCACCGAACAGGCGCATGAACGCATCTGCAGCACCGAACGGGGCTGCGGCGAAAGGGTTGTAGGGCGCCATCTGCTGCGGGCCCTGCTTGGCGTTCAGGTAGATCTCGAGTGCCCAGCGAACATACTGTCCGAGAAACTCGGCCAGCGCGTCGTCTCCCAGTCGGACGAGTTGGATCAAGAGCGAGACGGGGAGCAGTCGCGCCGCCCCTCGTCCCTCGACGATCACCTGGGTCAAAGTTGCCGCGGTGAGGTCCTCGCCCGTTTTCGCATCCACCACGCGCACGTCCTCGCCCTGCCTGACCTTCTCGGCGAGGTCCTCGAGCGTGATGTAGCGGCTGTCGGAGGTGTCGTAGAGACGGCGGTTGCTGTACTTCTTGACGGTCATCCTTCCTTTTTCATCCAAGGGGGGTCTCCTCGTCAATATTGCAGTGGCGTAAGTATTATGATGCAGTGCAATAGATGCTGGCACGGCCTGGCGCGGTCCGTTCGCGCCAACGATGGCGGGGATTCGGCGGCCGGCGCAACCACACCGGGACGCTGGCATGGACGGCCAAGGCACTCGTCGCTTGAGCATCCGGACCGTCTCGCGCTAAATACCCCGGGGGTGAGAGTGAAAGCGCAACAGCCTCCATCGCAGGTCTGCGAGCCAGCGAACCGCGGCCGAACGTGGAAGAGCTGCTCGCTTCGGATCGGTGTCGCCTCGTGCTTGATCTTGGCGGCCGGTTCCGGTATCGCCTCGCCCGGAGACCAGGAGGCGGCACCTGCGTCTTATCTGGTCCGTCCCATGTTGCATACGATCACCGTCATTGGAGAAGGGCGCGCCACCGCCAAACCCGACGTGGCGATGGCGACGATTGGCGTGGAGACGATCGGGAAAACGCTTGGCGACGCAAACGATCGCAACAATGCGAAGATGGAGGGCCTGGTCAAAACGCTGAAAGCAAGCGGTATCGCGGACAAGGACATCCAGACCACGAACTACAGCGTTGTCCCCGAGCGGAAGTACAGCCGCGAGACGGGGCCAGGGGAGATCACCAGTTTTCGCATCTCCAACCAGGTGCGCGTCAAATTCCGGGATCTCAAGAAGGTCGGCGCGACGCTCGATCTACTGGTCAAGGACGGCGCGAACACAGTTCAGAGCATTGCTTTCGAAGCAGACGATTCCACGCCGATTCGCGCCCGCGCCAGCGCGGCCGCAGTTGGCGCAGCGCGTGTCAAAGCCGAGGAGATCGCGAAAGCAGCGGGAGTCAAGCTGGGCGAGGTGGTCCAGATCAGCGAGGTCTTTGGCGGAGAGCCTCGGCCGATGGCGATGATGGCGGCGCCGATGGCAGCCGGATCGCCCGCCCGGTCGGTGCCGGTGGAGCAGGGCGAGCTGGAGTTTGCCGCCCACCTGCAAGTCATCTACGCGATTCGCTAGGGCGGTGGCCGTAGGTCCTTTTGCGGCGATTCGCAACGGACCCGGCGCTTCTCCGCACGGCGGTTTTACTCGCCAATCATTCTGTGCAATGACCCGAACCGGTCCACCGATCAATCATCGTCCGGATAATTTCCGGCAAAGCCCGTTCAACGAGGGATCAATGAGAAAGCTGCAAACCTTGGTCGTGATTTTCACGGCAATTGCCATCTTGCCGCGTTCGGTCCGTGCTGAAGAAGGCGAAGGACCGATTGTGTACTTCCCGGTGGATAATGGAGGAAGCGGCCCAAGAAGGCTCGCCGCGCCGGGATTGCCAATCCTCTACCACGGGGGTCCGGTGATGGGCACGGCTCCGGACGGCTCGAACACTCCCAATCTCTATTACGTCTGGTACGGCGATTGGGAAGGCAATACCGCGTTGGACATCCTGCCCGATCTGGCGGCGAATATCGGCGGCTCCGCCTATTTCAACATCGAAACGACCTACACGGACGTTGACGGCAATCCGGTCCTCAACGCGGTCAACTATGGGGGCAGCTCTTTCGACTCCTACTCGCAGGGGACCACCGTCTCGAGCGTCAACACCATCGTCCGGGCCGCGCTGGATAACGGAGATTTGCCGGTCGATGATGCCGGCGTCTACCTGGTCCTTACCTCGGCGGACGTGACGACTTCTGGATTCTGTTCCGGGTACTGCGCCTATCACACCAGCTTCAGTTACTCAGGGATCCGGATCAAGACCGGCTTTGTCGGAAACCCTGAGCGGTGTCTGAATGGTTGTGCCCGCAACCGCCAAACCTCTCCCAATGACAACCTGGGAGCCGATGGAATGGCGAACACCATTGCGCATGAATTCGTTGAAGCAGTAACGGATCCGGTTGGCAACGGCTGGTTCGATGCGGGTGGACGGGAGAACGCCGACAAATGCGCCTGGACTTTCGGTGATGTTTTCATCGAGCCCAACGGCTCCCAGGCCAACGTTACGTGGGGCGCCCGCGACTACCTGATTCAGCGAAACTGGGCCAACGATGGCGCAGGCTATTGCGCCCAGAGCTTCTGAACCCGGCCTCCTTTCGACGCGGTTCCAAGCCGAGGTGTCGCCGCAGCGCTTACGGTGTGGTTGCGCCGGCCGCTTTTGATTCCGGGCCGGCTCGTCTAACCTGACGCTGCTGATCGACCGCCGAATGCTGCGGTTTCGTCCTGCCCGGAAAGAAATCGGAAGTTGCTCTTCCCGACAGCTGAATACGGAATATTCCTCCTCTGTGTTTTCGCGGCTGCCTGGGCCCTGCGCCGGCATCCGCGCGCGCACAAAGTGCTGCTGTTGCTGGCGAGCTACGGTTTCTACGCATTCTGGAATTGGCGCTTCCTTCCCGTGCTCGTGGGCCTGTCACTTCTCGCCGCGGGCGTGGGCCGAGGCCTGCAACTCATCGACGCCGCGCCTGCCCGAAAAACTTTGCTGGCCTTCGGTGTTATCGCCTCGCTGTCCACCCTGGTGGTATTCAAGTACCTCGGGTTCCTGGCAAGCGCCGCGCTGAACGTACTCGAGCTCACGGGCCTGCATTCGAGCCCAGCCAGGCTTCCGGAAATAGCCCTGCCGGTCGGAATTTCCTTCTTCGTGTTTCACGCCATCTCTCTGATGGTCGACGCATTCCGCGGGCGGCTCACCGCGCCGGTCAAAGCGCTTGATGCGCTGCTCTACGTCGCCTTTTTCCCGCAGTTGATCGCCGGTCCGATCTTGCGCGCGGAGAGCTTCCTACCGCAGCTCGCCAAGCCTCCCGATCCCGAGTCGATCGACGCCTCGCGAGCCCTGGAGCTGATCGCTACTGGCCTTGTGAAAAAGGTGCTGATCGCCAACGTGATCGCCAGCCGACTCGTCGACCCGGTGTTCGATTCCATCGGCAACCACTCGGGGCTCGAGGCTCTGTTGGCCGTCTATGGATACGCGGCGCAGATCTATTGTGATTTCTCGGGTTACAGCGACATCGCCGTCGGCTCCGCCCTTCTCCTCGGCTACCGGTTGCCGGAGAACTTCAATGCTCCCTATCTCGCCACCAACCCACGGGACTTCTGGCGACGCTGGCACATTTCGCTCTCGACCTGGTTGCGCGACTATCTTTTCATTCCGCTGGGCGGTTCGCGCCGGGGCGAAGGACGGATCGCAGCCAATCTCGCGATCACCATGGTCCTTGGTGGCCTCTGGCACGGCGCGGCCTGGACGTTCGTTCTTTGGGGCGCGTTCCACGCGGCGGGGTTGATCCTCCATCGACTCTGGTCAGACTCGGAGGCAGCGGTCGCGCGGCATCTGCGGGCCTTCTGTGGCAGGGAATGGGTGGGCCGATTTCTGACCTTCCACTTTGTCTGCATCGGCTGGATCTTCTTTCGATCTTCCTCGATCGACGCTGTCTGGGAACTCTTCAAAGCACTCGGTCGCTGGAAAACAACTCCCCCGCTGAGCGCGGCGGTGATGGTGGCTTTGTGCCTGGGTCTACTCACCCAGCTTCTCCCCGCGGTACACCGCGCGACCGTGCGCCGAAAATTCTCGCGCTTACCGTTGCTGATTCAGGGGTTTGCATTCGCCGCGGTTGTTTTTCTGATCGAGGCCCTGGCCCCCGAGGGCGTGGCTCCGTTTATCTACTTTCAGTTCTGAATGCTCGACGAACGCTCCCCACCCGCCGACTGGATGGCGCCGCCCCTGTCCAGGGCGGAGTTGGTCGAGGACAGCATCGCCGTGGCGATCGCTCGCTATGCCTCGACGGCCCAAAGCGCCAAGGTCGAGAGGAGCCGGCTTTACAGTCTCCCCGAGGTCACGGTCCTGCTCGGCGCCGCCGCCATTCTTCTTCTGGCGCTCGAATCGGAGGCTCTGGCGAGTTGGGCGCGGCGAATGGAGGTCAGCCCGATTCAGAGCGCCGCGGGTGCAGCGCTTCGAGCGATTCAAATGGTGATCGAGCCGATCGGGCTAACGCGTCCGAGGCGGGTGGCGATCAAGTTGGGCAATCGCGTCGCTCACCTGCTCGGGGCAGGCGACGATCCCCTCCTTGCGGATGGTTGGCGCAATGCGAGCCGGTCCGCAGCGCTCGAGGGAAACCCCCTGCCTGACTCGGAGCACCAATCCGGTCCAGAGGCCACGGTCGCCGGCGGCCCATCGGCCGCTCAAGTCGTTTCCGACGCTGCCGAAGCAGGTAAGGCCCTCGACGGGAAGCAGACGCCATCGCCCGCGCGCAGAACGGTGTTGCTCCTGGGCGATTCGATGATTGCTGGGAGCCTGGGGTCGGCGATTGCGACCGGCCTTTCCGGCGATCCGAACCAGCGGCTGGTGCGCGCCGTGCAGACCGCCACCGGCCTCAACCGACCAGATGTTTTTGATTGGATGAAGGTGATTCCCTCCCTGCTGGAGAGGGAAAATCCTCAGCTCATCGTTTGCTCCCTGGGCGCCAACGACGCAACAGATATTCGCAATGGAGATCGGGTACTGGAATTCGCGCAGGCGGGATGGCGGACTGCCTACAACAAGCGGGTGGTGGCAATGATGCGATTGCTTGCCACGCAGCAGGCCCGCGTGCTCTGGCTTGGGCTCCCGCCAATGCGCGATCGCTCCTTCTCAGAACGTGCGCGGTACCTCAATGGGATTTTCGCCCGAGCGGCGAAGGAGGTTCCCAAGGTCGAATACTTCGATCTGGAGATGTTGGTATCAGCACCCAACGGCGAGTATGCGACGTTCATGCGGAACCAGGAGGGTCGTTTCGCCCGGATGCGCATGGACGATGGCGTGCACTACGCTCCGTCTGGGGCCAGGTGGATCGCGCGGTGGGTGGTCGACTGGATCTACGAGCGGCGCAGCCGGCTGTCCGATGCACGGCAATGAGATTGCCGCGGTCAGTGCGGCGGTGAGACTCGAACCTTCGCGTCGTGGGCGGCGTCGAACCACATCGGCCCTGTCGTCGCGGTCATGAACGACTTGGATCCGCGCCGCACCACCTCGATGATCTTGCAGTTGGCGGTGCTGCTCGATGCCGCCTCGTAAACCTCGCAAGACCAGGTGGGCTTGGGCCGGGAATCGGCGACCAGCGCTTGCAGGTAGGCCTCGTGGTAGACGATCGCCGCTATTTTCTCCGCCTTGGTCACGGCGGCGCCATTGGCAAGCTTCGGGATGAAGAGTCCGTCTTTGGGGGCGACCAGGGGCCTTTCACGTGAAGAAGGCAGCTCGCGGAGACTTCCGATGACCTCGCCGCGCTTCACCCGTTGCTGGGCTGAAGCTTGCCACGAAATGACGCCCTTCGCGGGCGCGGCTATTTCTCCCATCGTCACCCTGCCACGGCGGTCGACCGTTGCCGCAATCCATTCGTTAGATATCTTCTGAGTCGCGGCTCCATTGCTGGCCACGAGATGACGCTCCGCCTGCGCAGCGGACGCAGGGTTGGCCATACCGGCATCGGCACGAGCGGAAATCGCAGCCGGTGCGGCGGAAAGCGATTCTTGGGCAGATCCCGTTCCGCTTCGCAGGGTTGCCGTCGAGCCTGGGGTTGAGACACCGGCGTCCTGCGGGGCGCTGACTGCCACCTCGTCCGAGGAGAGCTGCGCAGGATGGACGGGGGCAGGCTGCGTCTGGGCGGCGGATCCGGTCGATGCGGGAAGCGCCGCCGGCTGCATCGCTGCCAAAGCAGTTCCTCCATCCAACGAGCCCCTCGCGATTTGTCCTCCCTGGAGCTTCGGCGCAATCGACGTTTCGAAAATAAACCAGCCCCCGGCCGAGGCCGCGGCGAGCGCACCGACCACGAGCCCGAGCGGAATCCAGGCAATTTTGCGCCTGCCGGCAGAAGGCGCCTTCTCCGCGCTCCAGACCCCGGTCTTCGATCGCATCGGCGGTAACGCCGGTGGCGCCTCAAGGGGTGGGCTGGATGACTCGAGAGCTTCCGCTGGAGGTTCTTCCTTGCCAAAAAACAGATCTTCCAAGCTCACCTGGCCTGAATCGGAAGGGGTAAGCAGCACCTCGCTGTTCCCGCCGAGCGTTCCGCCCAGGCGCTGTCGAGACTGTTCGATCATCTCCAGCGCTTCAGGGTTCTGCGGATCCTGTTGCAGCATGGCTTCGAAGTAATTGGCAGCCTCGGCGTAGCGTCCCTGGCGGTGCATCCGAAGGCCGCTCTGGAACAGCGCGCGCAATCCGTCATCCCATTTCTGGCGAGGAGCCCGCAGAGGTCCCTCGAGAGGATCCGACAATTGCGTTCCCGGAGGCGCGAGAAACCCGTATCTCTCCAGTTGCCGGATGAATTGGCTCAAGCTCTCCAGATTGACGGGAATGCCCAGGCGTTGACCGGCCTCCACCACGTCCTTGTATAGCCGGCGCCCGTCGAGCATCCGAGCCAGCGAAATCTCAAAATCATAGAGCGGAAACGTCTTGCCGGTTTGTCGATCTGCGATATCCAATAGGTTCGAAGCGGGGCGGCGATTGATCCTGAGGTCGGCTCGAAAGAGTCGAACCACGTCGTCGGGTCTGGGCCCCAAACCAGATACCGGAGCCGAGCTCGCCTCCTCGGGCACCCATTCCTTGGGCTCGGTTGACTCGCTGGCCGGCTGGATCTCCGGCCCGTCCACGGTCAGAGGAGCAAGGCCCGGAAGCGTCAAGGGACGGACCGTTGGGGCGATGGGCGCCGCGGGCACGACGGCAGGTGGTCGAGGGGCTGTGCCCGGTGTCGGTGCAGCGGAAGGTGTCCGGGGCGCGACCGCGGCAGCCGCACCTGCGACCCGAGCCCCGCCGGCCGGTGCCGGCGCGCTGGGGGGCACCGGCGGGATGGACGCAGTTTCGCGCGCGGAGACCAGCACCCCGAGAGTCACGAATCGACGGATCACGTTTCGCAGATCCGGATCGCTTGAATCCACGCCGCCGGCGGTCGCCCGCGCGAAGAGCAGAACGTCCTCCGGCGAGAGATCGATAGCGCCACCCGTGCGGACATGGACAACCCGGGCGCCCGCCGGCGTGGTCACAACGCGGTAACCCTCTCGGAGGACGAACAGAGACATTCGTGGTTTCGCAGGAGGGAAGCTGGGCCTTGATCAAGGCCGAGACGTCGCCCCGGGAGCGCTGGCCTCATCATAGCTTGAGTGGCGCCCTCGAATTCAGCGCTACTCGCGCACACATTGGGAGGCGCGGTCTGAGCCCTCGCTCGCCGGCGGCACAGCGGAACACATCGTGCGCCCAAGGGTCGGGCATTGACATCGCGGCGTCGAATCGCGCTTCGGAATTGACGGATTCCCGCGGTTCCGCGATAGAAGGCGCAAATGGCGCAAACCAATTTTCGTTCGAGGCTTGAATCCGGAGAAGCGCTGCTCGGCTGCTTCTTGACGTGGCCCATCGGCGGTGTTGTCGAGATGCTATCTCTGACCGGCTTTGACTTCGTCGTCGTCGACAGCGAGCACGGCGTGTTCTCGCTGGAATCGATCGCCACGATGATTGTCGCTGCCGACGCAGCGAATCTACCGGCAATCGTCCGGGTGCCCTCGTGTCCCTCGGTCGACTCGGCGCGCTGCCTCGATTATGGAGCCGCCGGCATCTTGTTCCCGCGGGCGGGTGGAGTCGAGACCGTTCGGGCCGCCACTGACACCGTTAAGTTCGCCCCCGAAGGACACCGCGGCCTCGCGGGCGTTCGGGCGGCCAAGTATGGCGTGAGACCGTTGCCGCAGTTCGTCGCCGAAGCAAATCGCGAAACCACGGTGGTGGTTCAAATCGAAACCCAGGCGGCGTTGGACGATCTCGGTCCGATTTCAAAGGAAAAGAGCGTCGACGTCCTTTACGTCGGACCGAATGATTTGACGCAGGTATTGGGCATCCCCACTCAAATCAACGACCCGAGGTATCAGAGCACGATTGAGCGGATCGCGGCGGTCGCCAAGGAGGCCGGTAAGATTCCCGGCATCATGCTGGGGAAAGCGGACCAGATTCCCGCGCTGCGCAAGATGGGTTATCGATTTTTCACCACCAGCGATCGAGTCGTGTTCATGGAATCCGCTCGATCCTGGCGAGCCGCTCTCTCCACGAAGTCTTGAAGGCCGGCTCAGCTTTTGTGTTTCCTTGAGGCCGATCGCCGATCCATATTGGCGATCGCAATTGCACCGGACAACGCACGCGGGGGGGCTGATGCAATCCTGTAATGATTCGAGAGTGGGGGCCGAGCTTCACCGGGCTGGATTCGCCCTGGCGGTGCCGCTGCTGGCGCTTTTGTTCTGTTCCTGCTCCTCGATGCGAAAGGATGCAGTTCCAGGAACGCCTCAGAGCGAAGCCGCGCCCCCGTCGAACGTCGACCGCGTCGCACAGGCTCTCGAGTCTCTGGCCTCCGGTTCCGCGGACGACTGGAAGCTCAGCCCTGCCTTCCGAAGACTTGTTCCCGACGGCGGCGCTCCCTACTGGTCCGCGATCTCCGGCGACCCGACGCAGCGAGGTTTCGACGACTCGAGCTGGACGAGGATCAAGCTGGGAGATCCGATCGACGTGGAACCCTGTTGGCTTCGAAAGGAGATTGTCCTGCCGCAGACCTTGTTGGGCCAGCCAGTCAGCGGCTCGGCCACGCTGCGCCTCTCATTCTCGGGCAGCGGCGAGCTTTGGCTCAATGGCGAAAACAAGGGTAAGCCCGGCGACGTCGAGCTGACCAAGGACGCCAAGCCCGGTCAGACCTATGTGATCGCCATCCGCGCTTCGCAGTCGCCCGGCCAGGGCGGCGTCGGCCGGCCGGGGACGGTGCGACTTTCGAAGGCGGAGCTCGTTCTCTCGGCCGTGGAGCCGAGGCGTCGGATGATCGAGGAGCTGGCCCTCTCGCTTCGGGTGGGCCAGAAACTGTTGAGCTTCGACACCTACCAGACGAGCGCGAGCAAGAAAACCGACCCGCACACCGACAAATCCACCATCGACAAGGCCGACCGCTCGCGGCTGAGCGATTTGCTTCAAAAGCTTGCTGCCCAGATCGACGTCGCAGCACTGGCCGCCGGATCGCTGGAGAAGTTCGACGCATCGGTGGCGCTGGTGCGCTCTCAATTGGGCCCGATCCGCGACTTCGTGCAACGATTTACGCTCTACTTCGACGCCAACGCGCACATTGATGCGGCTTGGCTCTGGCGCGACAAAGAAACGGTGGAGGTGGTGAAGAACACCTTTTCCTCCGTCCTCAACATGATGAATGCGCGTCCGGATTTCACCTATACCCAAAGCACCGCGGCGTATTTTGACTGGATGGAGCGCACCAATCCGGAGCTCTTCAAAGGAATCCAGCAACGCGTCAAGGAGGGGAGATGGGAGATTCTCGGCGGGCTCTGGGTCGAGCCGGATTGCAATTTGCCGAGCGGAGAATCCTGGGCGCGACACCTTCTCTACGCGAAGAGATACTTCCAGAAGAAACTCGGCGTAGACGTGAAGATCGGCTGGAACCCCGACTCATTCGGTTACACCTGGAATATGCCGATGTTTTATGCGAATGCCGGGATCGACTCCTTCGTCACGCAGAAGATATCGTGGAACGATACCAACGTGTTTCCTCACCGCCTCTTCTGGTGGGAAGCGGCGGATGGGTCGCGCGTGCTGACCTACTTCCCCTTCAGCTACGTCAATCGAGTCGATAATCCGTTTCGGCTGGTGGATTGGCTGCGACAATTCGAAGCCAATACCGGGTTTCGCAAATTGATGATCCTGTTCGGCGTGGGCGACCACGGCGGCGGGCCCTCGCTGGAGATGATCGACCGCATCGAACGCTTGAAGACGATCGACCTGTTCCCCCGGATCGAGTACGGCACCACCGGCGTCTACCTGGATTGGCTCAAGCAGCAAGACCTGACATCTCTTCCGAATTGGAAGGACGAGCTGTACCTCGAATACCACCAGGGCACCTTCACCACCCAGGCGAAGACCAAAGAATACAATCGAACCAGCGAAGTGCTGCTGACCAACGCGGAGATGTTCTCTTCGATCGCGTCGATGTCCGGCCGTACATACAATTCAGCGGACCTCGAAAAAGCCTGGCGGAGCGTTCTCTTCAATCAGTTTCACGACATCTTGCCGGGCTCCGGAATTCACGAAAATTACATCGATGCCGCGGAGAAATACGAGGAGGCCCAGGGGATCGGGCGGCGCGAGCTCGTCGAGTCTCTCAAGACCATTGGACGGGAGGTCGATACCTCCTTCGTCCGCGGGGGTACGCCGCTGATCGTCTTCAATGCGCTTTCCTGGACGCGCAGCGATCTGGTGACCGTTCCATTGCCCGAGGGGGGTGGGGACGGCTACGCCGTCTTCGATCGGAACGGCCGGGAGCTCCCCTCTCAGCTCGAGCCGCAACAGGGTCGGCGGCGCTCAATCCTCTTCGTGGCGACCGACGTTCCATCGGTAGGTTACCGCGTTTTCGAGCTGCGCCGCTTGGGAGCTCACCCGGCAAAGAGCAAGGAGCAAGCTGAGTGCGGCCCCATCAGAGCTGGAAAACGAATTCATCCGTATCCAGATCGATCCGCAGTCGGGCTGGTTGAAGAATATCTTCGACAAGCGGATGGGAAGAGAGGTTCTCAGTGGGCCTGGCAATGAGCTCCAGCTGCTCGAGGATACACCCGCTCAGTGGGACGCCTGGAATGTTGGTTTGACCGGGGTCAAGTATCCGTCTCATCTGCGCGCCATCGAGGTACTCGAGCGCGGCCCGGTGCGCGCGACGATCCGCATCGCGCGAGACTATCTCAAGCCGGGCGTCAAGAAGAGCTTTCCCACCGAGGATTTTCCAAGCACCTTCTTCACTCAGAACGTCAGTATCTACGCGGACCTCGATCACATCGATTTCAAAACCGATGTCGACTGGTGGGAGGATCGCACCATGCTGAAAGTGGCCTTTCCTGTCGCGATCAAGGCCGATGCTGCAACCTATGAAATACCGTACGGATCAATTCGACGATCCACGGCGATGAACGACACCTGGGAAAAGGCGAAGGTGGAAGTCCCCGCCGAGCGCTGGGCTGACCTTTCAGAGGACGACTATGGCGTGAGCCTTCTCAACAAAGCCAAGTATGGTTATGACATCAAGGGCAACGTCCTGCGCTTGTCCCTGCTGCGTTCGCCGAAATGGCCGGACCCACTGGCCGATCGGGGGCTGCACTCGATTGAGTATTCCCTCTATCCGCACCGCGCCGAAGTGAGCGTGGCAAGGACGCTTCAACGCGGCTACGAGTACAACAACCCGCTGATCGCCGTCGTCGGTGAGGTTCACAAAGGCCGGCGCCCATCTTCCGCCTCCTTCGTGCAACTGACGCCCGCCAACCTCATTCTCACCACCATCAAAAAGGCGGAGGACGGCGAAGGCTGGATATTCCAGTGGTACGATGGCAAGGGACTGGACTCACAGGCCAGCCTTACGTTGCCGGCGACGCCGATCAAGGTTGTCCGGTCGAATTTTCTCGAAGGCGACGGCGCCCCGGAAACCTTCCGCGGCACCCAGGTTCAGGCGGGGACCAGGAAGAGCTCGACGACCACGCTCAAGATCCAGTTCGGAAAGCCTGAAGGCAAGCGATGAATACAAATATTCTCGGACTTGGGCTTCTGGTTCTCGCCGGCGGCATGAATGGAAGCTTCACCCTGCCGATGAAATTCACCCAGAGGTGGGCCTGGGAGAATACCTGGCTGGTTTACACGGTCTTTGCCCTGGGCCTGTTTCCGCCGTTGCTCACCTTCGCCACCGTCTCAAGGGTTGATACAGTGTACGCGCAGGCCGGCGCCGGCCCGGTGATTCTGGTATCGCTCTTCGGCGCCGGATGGGGCATTTCGCAAATCTTCTTCGGCTTGGCGGTCGAGGCGGTGGGCATCGCGCTCGCCTTCTCGATCATTCTCGGCGTGGCCGCGGTGGTCGGAAGCCTGCTTCCTTTGATCCAGCTTCATCCCGAAAAGGTGCTAACCCCTGCCGGAATCGCCGTCCTTTTCGGGATCGCCTTGATGTTGGTGGGGATCAGCGTGTGCGCGGTGGCCGGTCGCCGGCGCGAGGCAGCGCTGAGCGAAGGACCGATCGGCAAGCGCGCGGTGGGGAGGGGCATCCTCTTTTGTCTGATCTCCGGTTTGGGCTCGGCCTTGGTGAATTTCGGCCTGGCCTACGGAACGCCGCTGATTGATGCCGCCCGGAGCACCGGCACCTCGGCGATCTGGGCACCGAATGCCGTCTGGCTTCCTCTGATGTGGGCCGGCGGAGTTCCGAACCTCCTCTATTGCCTCTATCTCATGAAGAGAAACAAGACGGGCAATCGCTTTGGGATCAGCGGCACCGGCTCGTACTGGGCGCTCGCCGCGGCGATGGCGCTGTTCTGGTTCGCGAGCACGGTGATCTATGGAGCGGCGGCGGCCAAATTGGGCGAGCTGGGCACGGTGCTGGGTTGGCCATTGTTCATGTCTCTGATCGTCATCACCGCGAGCGTCTGGGGGGTGATGACCGGCGAGTGGAAAAACACCGGGAAGCAGCCGCTGCGAATCATGAGCGCTGGCGTCGCCGTGCTGGTCGGTGCCATCTTCGTTCTCTCCGCGGCAAGCCGCTGGATTTGAATAAAACTCGGACTCGGGTCATGACGAAATCGAATCTGTTGGGGGTCGACATTGGAGGGAGCAAGGTCGCCGCCGGCCTGGTGAGCGCGGAGGGAGCGGTACTCTTCAAGACCCGGGTGCCCATGGTGGCAAACGGCAGCTCCGGCGAAGCATTCGCCGCGGTGAGGAGCGCGATCGATGAAGTGCTGAAGGCCAATCCGGGTGCAAGCGATCGCCTGACCGGAATTGGTATCTGTTCGCCCGGCCCCCTCGATCCGCGCACCGGGGTGGTGATCAATCCTCCCAACCTACCGTGCTGGCGAAACTTCGCCCTGGGCGACGAAGTGAAGCGGACGTTCGGGGTAGAAGCCCGGGTAGACAACGACGCCAATGCGGCCGCGCTGGCGGAGGCGATCTGGGGAGCCGGCCGGGGATACCGGAACATATTCTACGCAACCATCGGCACCGGGATCGGCACTGGAATCGTTTTCGCCGAGCGCATTTATCACGGGCGGACCGGCAGCGCGGCCGAAGGGGGACATCTCTCGATTGACTACCGCGGGCCTCTTTGCGCTTGCGGGAAACGCGGCTGCATCGAAGTCCTCTGTTCCGGCCCTGCGATTGCTCAACGAGCCCGGACAAAGCTGCTCGAAGGCGGGCGACCTCAAACGATCCTGCGACAGTTGACTGAAGGGAGACTCGACCAGATCACTGCCGAGGATGTGGGGAAAGCATTTCGCGCCGGCGATCCGGTGGCCGCCGAAGTGCTCCAGGAGACAGCGGACCTTCTTGCGGTCTGGCTAGGGAATGTGATCGACCTTCTCGAGCCCGACGTGATGGTCATTGGCGGCGGCGTCGGGGAATTGATCAGCGCATCGTTCGCCCGGATCCAGGAGCAGCTGCCGAAATGGTCGATCAACCAGCGCTGCAGCGAGATTCCCCTGGTGAGCGCGAGCTATGGAGTCGATGCGGGCATCGCCGGCGCAGCGGCGCTCTGCAACCTGGGATCGTAGGTAGGGTCCCGCGAGCCGATCCTTGCTCAGGCGCGGTGCAATGCGCTCAAAGGCACTGGCTCCAGATCTCGAGCAGGTTGCCGGATGAAAAAGCCAAGCGCTTCCCATCCGGGGACCAACTGACGCTGTACGAGGCGTCACCTTGACCGCGCAGCGTGGCCTGGAGGGAGCCGGTCGCAGCCTCCCAGATGCCCACCGTTCCGCCCAGGGAACCGGTGGCCAGTTGCGTCCCGTCGGGGGAAAAGGCGACCGAGAGCACGGGGCTCGCGCGATCGGAGAGGGTCTGAACGAGCGTCCCGGTGTCAGGATCCCAGATCTTGATCGTGTGATCCCCCGATGCACTGGCGATCTGGCGGTCATTGGCCGACCAGGAGACGGAGTAGATGGTGGCGGCATGTCCTCGAAGCTCGTAGCTGACTGAGCCGGAGTCGGCGTCCCAAACCTTCACCGTGTCATCGAAAGGCCCGGTTCCGCTCACGAACCTGCTTCCATCCGGAGACCAAGCTACTGACCAGACGTAGTCGGTGTAGGGAGTGCCGCTCAGGGTTCTCAACAGAGTGCCGGTGTCATTTGCCCAGAATTTGATTCTGCCTCCACCGTCGCTCCCCATGATCACACTGCCATCCGGCGACCAGGCGGTGGAAAAAGCCCACCCATCGAGCCCGGTGAGCACCCCGATCCGTTCCCAGGTCTGGGCGCTCCAGATTTCGATCGTGTTCATCGCGCCTCCGCCGGCTCCACTGGCCAACTGCAGGCTGTCGGGGGACCAAGCCAGCGAGGCAATGACCCGGGCCTGGGTAGCGATCGTCGTCAGCAGCTCCCCGGTGTCGGCCGCCCACACATTGAGACTTGGACCTTCGGCACCGCTGGCGATCTTCGAGCCATCGGAACGCAAAGAGCGATCGCAGAGCTCACTGCGACCTGCCCGCTGAACCGCTCAAGTATGCTCGGCGGCGCTCGCGCCGGAACCGTTTCAAAATCTATGGTCATCGGACCCTCCGCCGCCCGTGACACCGCTCCTCAGCGGCTGTTGCACGCCCGCGCCCAATTGATAAGCACTGAGCATTTTCGATTCGGGCAAATCGGCTGGACCCTCCCGCAACGTGAGGCGTTATTCACTGCGTGGAGGGCGAACGCGGAACGGAAAGGGGATTGAGCACGAAGAAAGACGCGATTCAGCCTTTGACTGCTCCGAGCTGAGAAGGAGCGGGCGACGCCAGCGACCGGCGGTCGCGCAGAAGCCAGATGACCATCAGCCCGACGAAGAGCAGCGTACCGCCGGCGATGGGGAGCATCCGCGGCGAAGCCCAGACCCAGGCAAGCGCGGCCGCGGCGAGCGCCAGAAGGCGCAGAAGCTCGAACCGCAGTGCCCACGGCCTGTGCTCGAAAAATGCACCCCAGGCGATCAAGGCGGAGAACACGAACGCCGCGCCCACTGCGAGCTGCGCCAGCGGCAACGCCGTCTCATAAAACATCAGCGCGGTGGCGCCGATGATCACCAGGCTGAGCTGCACGAAGAGGTAGCGCGCCAGCGAAACCGGAACGAGAGGATCATATTTGACGAATGTCTCGGGGCGCACTTCGGACGGCGGAGCGAACGGTTTCATGCCCGGGGGGGTCCAGTCCGGCCCCTTGAGAAACACCCGAAACTTGTCGCCCAACGCAGGCGTGCTCCTGGCGCGAGCCCAGAGATCCGGCCAGTAGTGAAATTGGGCAACGAGAGGGTCGAAGCTGCGCAGAGCCTTGACGATGCCGTAGACGGGCTGCTCGGTCTCGAGCTCATAGGTGCCGAATAGGCGATCCCAAACGATGAAGGTGCCGCCGAAGTTCTTATCGAGGTATCGCGGGTTGATCGCGTGGTGCACCCGGTGCGATGCGGGAGTGTTGATCCACTTTTCGAACGACCCCAGCTTGTCGACGAGCTGCGTATGGATCCAGAACTGGTAAAGCGTATTGAATGAATCAACCGCCAGAAACACCAACGGCGGAATGCCGAGCAGCGCGAGCGGCAAGTGAAAAGGCAGGATGGTCAGCGGGGTCAGCACGCCCTGTCTCAACGCCACCGCGAGGTTGTATTCCTCGCTCGAGTGATGCACGACATGCGCGGCCCAGAGAAAGTTCACCTGATGCGATAGGCGATGCCACCAGTAATAACTGAGGTCGATCAGCACAATGGCGAGCACCCAGGTGAGCACGCTTCCGGGCGGCAGCTCAATTGGGCGATAGCGGTAGACCAACGCATAGGCAGCCAAGAGGGCCGCCTTGAAGAAGATCAATGATACTTGCTGACTTATCCCGGTGGATAAATCAATCACCGCATCATTGAACCGGTACAGTGAACGCCGTTGACGCTTGGCAGCCCAGACCTCAAGCCCGATCAACGCCAGGAAAAAGGGGACCGCGAGAGCGATATAATTCGGCACGGTCGCATTGTAGCCTCATTCGCCGCA
>WNFG01001076.1_pt1 | contig 22942 bp, 20 predicted proteins | sample 5400431 | NCBI WGS metagenome assembly WNFG01 (sample SAMN13153346, study PRJNA577476) | soil metagenome | isolation source: 120 cm saprolite under Douglas fir tree site 2 hole 3 replicate 2 | place: USA:California | collected 2015-04-18 | reverse complement strand
AAAATCTTGCAGATTCTCAGCGTGACCGTTTTCGAGAAAACGCCCATTCTAGAAGGGTTTTCCAACTTCAGCGACCAGTCACCGGACGCGGAATCCTGTATGCAATTGAATCTATTCGACTTTTAATGGGACAGCACTGTGTGGGTAAAGCTATTTGGACCGAAATCTCGACAGCGGTGTCTAATTCCAGGTGTCTTTAATCAGCAGACGTCGGGTCATCAATCCATCGATCGCCGCCGCCCTAATTGCGATCCTCTATCGGTATTGGCTCGTCGCACCAGCACCAGTATTTGAGTATCGGTCGATGGCGTTTTTTTGCCATCGTGGTTGCGGCAGCATGGCGGCGTATTGTCGTTGCTGAGGTTCCCCCTACTCGCTTTGGCGTGGTCCTTTCCCAGCCGCTTCCTCAGCGACAGCAGCGCTCCCATCGTGACGCGACGCCGAATGCGTGTTGGGCTTCAATGCCGTAACGGGCAACCCTTCGACAGTGCGCCGGGTCCCGCGCCGGTCGAGCCACTGCATTACTTCGTTCTTGTCCATCGTTGTGGTTTTGCTGAGTTATTCTGCGTCGTATGCCTGCTTCAATCGTTGTATGTCAATTTTATCCATTTGAAGCATGGCCTTCATTACCCTTCTTGCTTTCCCAGGATCTTTGTCTTGCAACATTCTGCCTAAAGCGGAGGGAATAATTTGCCACGACAGGCCGTATTTGTCTTTGACCCAGCCGCATCTTTGTTTTTCTCCGCCTTCAGAAAGTTTCTCCCACAGCTCGTCTACTTCCTGCTGGGTCTCGCAGTTCACGAAGAACGAGATAGCTGGCGAAAAGGTGAATTGCGGGCCGCCGTTTAGCGCAAGAAATCTCTGTGCTTCGAGCTCGAATGTTGCGGACAGGACCGTCCCCTTTGGTCCTGGCCCGCCCTCTCCATTTCGGGTAACGCTCACGACCTTTGAATTCTTGAAGACGGAAACATAGAAATTCATTGCTTCTTCGGCTTTGCCGTCGAACCATAGGAACGGGTTGATTTTTTGCATATAGATCTTCGCCTCGCTTTTCAATGGGACATCGTCGGCACCGCATGAGTGTGGATGTGTTACTTGCAAAAGGCAAGTAAGTTGTTTTCGGTCTAGAAAGAATTGTTCCATGGCATCGGAAAGCTCTTTGGGCGCCATAACAACCGCGGCATGGTTGAGGCTTTCCAGGGAGCGGTACTGCGCATGGGAGAGCATCTCGGTGAGCGCTTTGGCTCCGCTGTGAAAAAATGGCTCACTCTCGCTGCCTACCGCGACCAGAATCGGTTTTGCAGCCGTAAACCATCGCTTGGCCGGCAATGGTTTGCCTGTTTGCGTTCCTGCCATGATCGCAAGATCGTAAGGCATCGTGTGGGCCATGCCCGCCATTTTTGACCATCCGGGCATGAGCCATCGCATCAAAGTCACGGCAGAGTTTGGTATGCCGAGAGGGCGGTGGCGAAAAGGCAGACCGAGAGGGGACAGCTTGCAGACGCGGGCGTACCTCTTTGGGTAAGAGGCACAGTGTCCGCGCTTGTCAGGCGCGCGGCCGTGCGTTTGGATAGGAGGTGCGGGATAGGAAGCCGGCCCAAAGCGTGAATGACGCACGACCTGTGCACATCATGCGCTTGCGATTTGCAGACTTCCGACCTGCCGGGTGAAACATGAAACTGAGCGCCAAATATTTGTGGTTGGTGTTCGCAGTTGCTTTGCCAGCGACGGCTCGAGGCCAGAGCGTAGGGCAAGTGGAATGTCCACGCTCCGGAGGCTATGTCTATCTCTACAGCTCGATGATTACGATGGACGTGCGCGGGACGCTGCAGTGTGGCGAGCAAGTGCAGATCACGGGGCGGTACGACACATATTTTGGCGTTCGAACCGCCAAGGGCGAAGTTGGTTATGTGCCGTTGGATAGCGTTTTATTGATTAAAGACAAGCCGGGAGCGAACCAGCCGAAGGCGCTGCCGCAAAAGCCCGCGAGGGAGCTTACTCCATATGACGAACATGCTGCTCCGCCGCCTCCTGTAAAAACCGTGCCGGCCGGTTTCGACCTCACGCTGGCGAACGGTACACCGGTGCACTTGAAACTCGGCAAGACGATTTCCACTGCGAGCGCGCACGTGGGAGACGTGGTGGAATTTCATGCCGCAGATGAAGTGATTGTGGATGGAGTTACGGTGATTGCGATGGGAACGACGGCGGTTGGCATCGTGTCGGAAGTCGAATCCCGAAAGCGTCTGGGACGCGGTGGCAAGCTGGCATTGAGCATCAATTTTGTGCGCCTCGCGAACAACGACAAGGCGGCAGTGCGCTCCTTCCAAGAAACCACGGATTCGAGTCCGCTGGCAGGAGCGGGGGTTTCGCAAGGGCGCGGCAAAGATATTGTATTCGCCGAAGGAAGCAACTTTACGGCGTACGTGGATGGCGACGTGCACCTAAAGAAAGAGACTTTTCAGTCCACAAAGGACGGGGCGAATCCCGCAGCACCTGCTCAGAATGCTTCTCATCCGAACGAGTGAGCGCAAGAAAGTTACCTCGGCCGTCCCGTGTGTAGGAGCTTTCCGCCCGCCAGATTCGAATTCGTGAAACGTTTCTAACTTCACCGTTCACGGTCACCACATTACGGGTGTATTCGCAAGTTCCAGGCAGGTTCCCTCAAGCAAGAGCGGTTTCACCGGTTCGTCAGGCGGGGCAGTGATGAAAACAATTCATAAAGTACGCAGGACAGGGCCGCGGGCCAGGAGTCCGCTGGTGGCACAGAGGGCGGAGCGCAGAGTTCGCGGAGAAATTTGAGCGAGGAATGGCGCAGATCCAGGCACAGCTTGTCGCTAGCGGATTTATTTGTTTTTCCGGGACTCGTAGTCCATGAGGAGATAGTGGCCGAGGGTGCGGGGCGTGGTGAGATAGGCTTTGCCGCGGCGCCTTTCGTTAATTTTCTGCACGTAGTGGACGATTGCCGCGCAGAACCGATTTTACAATCCGGAGCGCCGCCGCTTCGCCTAGCTCGGGCGTATTAGGTCTTTTCTGGTTCTCCAATTAAGGTTTTAACCGGATTGTCTTTCCTCTTGGCGACATCCATTCTGCGCCCGGTAGCCCAACCCCAGTTTGTTTCGGGAAGCATGAGGGTTCTACGTTCTGAAATTTAGTTCCCATGCTCTCCGCTCTACGATGAAAATTCTCTGCAAGGGCTTACTTTGTCTAACGCTCTATGCTTCCCAGGCACTGGCGCAAATGCCTGTGCCAGCTGGCATCGCGCCCGTTACAGTTACAAGCGTCGGATATTCCAACATGGGCCGAAGTGCTTCGCCGTCAGGCCGAATTGGCTTGAACGGCCTGAACGCCAGCCTCACAGAGGATTTCTCTCCTCGCCACGGCGTGACCCTGGAATTTGGTTACTTGCGTGCCTCGAACGTGTTTGGCACGGGGCATAGCAACGATGTAGTGAGCTACATGGTCGGTCCTGTTTTTTACCCCACGAGACGCCACGACTTGGTGGTCAATGTTCATGTGTTGGCCGGAGGCGCCAGGGTCAGGGGAGTAGTTCCTCTCAGTGTCGGCGGATTCGCCATAGGACATGTTCATGATGTTGCGTGGGCCTTCGGTGCCGGGGTCGAGCACTGGTTTTCGGATTCGATGGCCCTGCGCGTCAGCGTCGACGCTATGCACACTTCTTTTTACAACTCGTCACAAGTCGTTCATGAACAATACGACCTCCGCACCACCGGGAGCCTCGTCTACTATTTTGGAAAACATAAAAGGAAAAGACACTGAACATCAGAAGACACGAGTTCACGCACGAGTTTTGCGTGGATGTGTGTCGCGTCAGTGGATTTGTTTGGTTTTGCGGGACATGTAGTCCATGAGGAGATACTGGCCGAGGGTGTACGGCGTTGTGAAATAGGCTTTGCCGCGGCACATTTCAGTAATTTTCTGGACGAAGTGAACGAGAGAATAATCACTTGCTAGCATGAAGGTGTTGATCATGATGCCGGCGCGCTTGCATTTGTTGACTTCTTCGAGAGTTTGGCCGACGACAAAGGGATCGAGGCCGAAAGCGTTTTTGTAGATGCGGCCGTCTTCAAGGGTGAGAGCGGAAGGTTTGCCGTCGGTGATCATGACAATCTGACGCATGTCTTTTTTCTGGCGGAGGAGAATGCGCTGGGCCATGCGAAGGCCTTCGCGCGTGTTGGTGTAATACGGGCCGACCTGGACGCGGGCGAGTTCGCCGAGGGGAACTTCTTCGGCGGAGTCGTGGAAGAGAACGAGGTTAAGCGTGTCGCCGGGATATTGCGTTCGAATGAGATGAGACAGGGCCATGGCCACGCGCTTGGCAGGTGTGAAACGGTCTTCGCCGTAGAGAATCATGCTGTGGCTGCAATCGAGAAGGACGACGGTGGCGCAGGAGCTGTGGTATTCGCACTGGTGGACCATGAGGTCGGAGTAGGTCATTTCGATGGGCACTTTGGGGCCCTCGCGGCGGACGGCGTTGAAGAGCGTGGCGCTGATGTCCATGTTGAGGGTGTCGCCGAATTCGTAAGGGCGCGAAACGCCGCCGGATTCGACGCCGGTGGAGAGGTCGCGAGTGTCGTGGCGGCCGAAGCTGCTGCGGCCAAGCGAGCCGAGAAGATCCTGTAGTGTTTTGAAACCAAGAAAATCGATGGTTTTGTCCGTGATTTCGAAGCGCGCTTCGGGCTGGCGTTCGTGCGGCTGGCCGAGTTGGCCACGGGCGGAAGTTTGCGGCGGCGGTGTGACTTGCGGCGGCTGCTGCGCATTGATGAAGCCTTCGTTGGCCATGCGTTCCATGATTTTATCGAGGAGATCCTTCACGGCCTGACTGTTCATGGCGCTGGGTTCGTCGAGCATTTCGCGGAGTTCGTCGGACATGGCGTTTTCTGGGAGCAGGTCGCCTTCCTGGAGAGCGCGGAGGATAGCTTCGCGAAGGGCTTCCATGGAGCGCTCGGGGTCCATTTGGGCGACGCCGTAAAATTGGGATTCGAATCCGCTCTGGAGGAAAAAATCGCCAAGGCGCTTCACGAGTTCTTCGAGGTCGATGGCGTCGGCGGGTTCGCCGGTGTATTTGGCGTAGCGGATGAATTTCATGGACGATTTACCGCGCTTCCCACGACTAAGAGAGCTTCCTCACATACGCAGGCCGACGATTTCGCAGGAGCGCCCGGGGTAGAATAAGTCGGCCTGCTTCGTTCGGAATGACGGTGTGTTGGTTGTGCGAGCATGTTAGTTGAATTGGCGGCGGGGGCCGCGGTTGGGGGATTCGCGCGGATCGCGCGGTTCGGACTGTTTGGGCTTATCGGCGTAGTAGCCGCGTTCTTCGCTGCGGCCGATGCGGCGATGGGCCCACAGGCCCTCGAGAATCAATTCGGCGGCAGCAGAGGCGGCGCCGGCATCTTTGCGATCCTGAACGCCGAGCTTGCCGATGTGATCCATGACGCCCTGGATTTTCGAAAGCTGCTGGTAGCGATCGCTGGTGTTGGCGACTTCGGGCAACTTGAGTTCGCCGCCCAATTCGAACCATTGAATGACGGGCTGGAAGTTGACGTCAGTGAAATGCTTGCTGAAGACACGGCCGACGGCGGTTCGAATGAGCTCGCGGGCGATGGTGTCCGCGCCTTTGAGTTCGCCTTCGTATTCGAGCTCCATTTTCCCGGTGATAGCGGGGAGCGCGGCGTAAACATCGGCGACGCGGGCGACGACGGATTTTTCGCCGGTGCGGGCGGCGCGATGCTCGGCGCTGCTGACTAGGCCTTCCATCGCGGTAATGGGGAGACGCTGGCTGACGCCGGAACGGCGGTCCACGCGCTTGTCCTCGCGCGCCTGGAAGGCGATTTCTTCGACGACCTGGCGTAAGTAATGGGGGACTTCGATTTTTTTGCCGGAGTCGCGGGCGACCCAGGCTTCCTGCGCGGTGATGGTCATGCCTTCTTCAACGCTGGCGGGGTAGTGCGTGCGAATTTCGGCGCCGATGCGGTCTTTGAGAGGCGTGATGATTTTGCCGCGGGCGGTGTAGTCCTCGGGATTGGCGGTGAAGACGAGCAGGACATCGAGAGGAAGGCGGAGGGGGTAGCCCTTAATCTGGATGTCGCCTTCCTGCATGATGTTGAAGAGGCCAACTTGAATTTTTCCAGCGAGGTCAGGGAGCTCGTTGATGGCGAAGATGCCGCGATTGGCGCGGGGGAGCAGGCCGTAGTGGATGGTGAGTTCGTCGGAAAGATCGCGGCCGCCGCGCGCGGCGCGGATGGGATCGACGTCGCCGATGATATCGGCCATGGTGACATCGGGGGTAGCGAGTTTTTCGACGAAGCGATTCTCGCGCGGCATCCAGGCGATAGGGGTGTTGACACCTTCGGCGGAGATTTTCTCGCGGCATGCGCGGCAGATGGGCTTGAAGGGATCGTCATTGATTTCGCAGCCGGCGACGACGGGCATCTCGGCGTCGAGGAGATTGATGAGTCCACGCAGGATGCGGCTCTTGGCCTGGCCGCGGAGGCCGAGAAGAATAAAATTGTGACGCGAGAGCAGGGCATTGACGATTTGCGGGATGACGGTGTCTTCGTAGCCGTGGACACCGGGAAACAACGTTTCGCCCTTTTCGATGGCGCGAAGGAGATTGCGGCGGATTTCGTTTTTCACGGAGATGGAGGCGCCACGCGGGTCGAAGTCCGGGATGCGCCTAAGCTCGCCGAGTGTGCGCGGTTTCGATTGTCCGGAAGATTGCATAAAAGTGCTGGCCGTCATGGGGTCCCGTTCCGCGAGCCCCAGTACGGCGGGGGCCCGCACAAACTAATTCAAGCCGTGTCCATTGCCACCGGCGCGCTGGCGCACGGCTTCTCGTTTTTGTAGATGCGGCGCCCATTCACGAAGGTACGTTACCAGGCGTTCCTGGCGATCGGCTTCGCAGCGCAGTTCGAGAATTTGCTGCTTCCACAATAGTTCCATAGGCAAGGCGGCGGCAACGAGATAAGAGAGATCTTCAGGCGGACCGCCTTGGAGATTTTTTGGATAGTCGTCGAAGATGAGCGTGTGACAGGCCTCGAAGAGTTCGATGAGTTCGCGCTGGACGCGGGGATGGGGGGCGGCTTCGCGATCCTCGAGGTAATCCACCTGGCCTTCGAGGAGCGCGTGGTCCTGGAAAAGATCGAGAACGCGAAATGGGGCGCGTCCGACGGCCAGGATGTCCATGCGGCCGTCATTGTAGCGCTTGACGACGTTGAGAATTTCCGCGGTGCAGCCGACGCGCGCCAAACCTTTGGGCATGGAAAGCAGCATACCGAATTCAGATTTCTCCGCGAGGCAATCTTTGACCATGGTGCGGTAACGCGGCTCAAAAATGTGCAGGGGAAGCTCCGCGCCGGGGAGAAGGACGACGTTCAACGGAAAAAGCGGAATGCGTTCTGGCCACATGGGTCCCAGAGATGATGATACCAGAGGAAGGGATTCGTGGTGGTGGCTGAAGACGGTGACTTGTGGCCCGTGACCCGCGTCAAACCTGGACGCGGCGGAGGAATTACTGGCGGGAATGTTCGACGATGGAGAGCAAGTTAATCTCCCATTTATCTCAGAATCCAGACAATAGCATGGCTGGATAGCTGCGATTCGCTTCCAGGAGAAATGACGCGGCCGCTTCAACAGGTGCGAGGCAGAGATTTCGAGATCCTGCTCGCGTACCTTCCGGATGCGGACAATACGTATAATCTACGGCGGCCAGAAGCTCCAAGCCGTTGGTTCCAGAGTTGGGCTTAGGGGCAGGCTCACCATAAGCCGGAGGATTGGTGAATTACGCGGCTCTGTTTCAATCCGCCCTGGTGGCGCTGCTTAGAAACAAGATGCGAAGCATCTTGACGGTTCTCGGAATAACTATTGGAATCGCGGCAGTCATTTGCGTCGTCGCCATCGGCAAAGCGGGACAGTCCCGGGTTGAGCTGCAACTGAACAATCTAGGGGATAATTTTGTCTGGATTGAGGCGGGCGGGCGGGCGGTCAATGGCGTTCGGACAGGGACACATGACACCAAAACGTTGACGGTGGCTGATGCCGTGGCCCTCAAAAATCAGATTTCGCTGATCAAAAGCGTTTCGCCGAATGTGGATGATCGCGTCCAGGTTATCTATGGCAACCAGAATTGGCACACATCCTACCGAGGTGTTTCGCCGGAATACTTCGACATCAAGCGCTGGTTTATCGACCAGGGTGCCGCATTTTCTCAGGACGATGTGGAACGGGCCGCAGACGTTTGCGTGCTGGGACGTACCGTGCGCGACCAGCTTTTTGGTGTGGAAGATCCGATTGGCAAGGTGATACGGGTCACAAACCTTCCCTGCAAAGTCGTGGCTACGCTTCATCCCAAGGGGCAATCGCTTTCCGGGCAAGACCAGGACGATACCATCATCCTCCCGTACACCACCGCCCAGAAGAAAATCAAAGGGATTACATGGCTCGACGACATCCTATGCTCGGCAGTTTCGGCGGACGTGGTCAAAGCGGCAGGTCAAGAGGCAACAGCCGTGCTCCGGGATCGCCATCATCTGCGTCCCGAGCAAGAAGATGATTTTAACGTCCGGAATCCAGAGGACATTATTCAGGCGCAGCTCGATGCCAGCCGGACATTGACCATTCTTCTGATAGCCATCGCTTCGGTATCTTTGTTGGTTGGCGGAATCGGGATCATGAACGTCATGCTCGTTTCGGTAACCGAACGGACCCGCGAGATCGGTGTTCGAGTGGCCGTTGGCGCAACGGAAGAGGCCATCCAACTGCAATTCCTGGGAGAATCGATCGTGTTGAGCCTGGTCGGAGGCGCGGCAGGAGTGCTATTCGGCGTGTTGGGATCTTACCTCGTGGGGCAGACGCTACATTGGCCGATCCAAATGTCGCTGGAGTCCGTGGTGATCGCGGCAATCTTTTCCGTGGCGGTGGGCATATTTTTTGGGTATTACCCAGCGAGAAAGGCGTCACTGCTCGATCCCATCGAAGCGCTGCGATATGAATGAACACCCGGGCGTTGATGCGCAGGACAGGATATGAAACTACAGAGCAAGTGGCCCATCTTGATTGGCGCCGCGATCCTCGCTGGATTATTTGCAGCCTTCGGACTGAACCGCAGCGCCCAGGCGCAACACTTTACGGCTAAGGTTGAGCGGGGCGACATTCACGATGTAGTGGACGCTACGGGAACAATCAATGCGGTGATCACCGTGCAAGTCGGATCACAGGTTTCCGGAACTATCGCGAAGCTGAATGTGGACTTCAATTCTCGCGTTCACAAGGGTGACATCGTCGCGCTAATCGATCCCGCATTGTTCCAAGGGGCACTGCTTCAGGCTTCCGCCGATTTGGATAATGCCAAAGCCAACGCTGTGGCAGCTAAAGCTAATCTAGAAAAGGCGAAAGCAACGTCGCTGCAGACCAAAGCCGACTACGACCGCATCGCGCTGCTCACGAGGGATAGGATCACGAGTCAGCAGCAACTGGATCTCGCCAAAGCCAACTATGATTCAGCCAACGCAGCGGTGGGTGCGGCGGCCGCGAACGTGACACAGGCCGAGGCACAAGTCAGCCAAAAAGCCGCGGCTCTGACAGTGGCGCAAACCAATCTTAACTACACGGTGATCCGATCTCCGATCGATGGCACGGTAGTGGCGCGGAATGTGGATGTTGGACAGACGGTAGCTGCGTCCTTGCAAGCGCCGACGATCTTTACGATCGCGCAAGACCTCACCAAGATGCTGGTTTACACCAAGACGGACGAGTCTGACGTGGGCAATATCAAACCGGGGAAGCCAGTCACGTTCAAAGTGGATGCTTTCCCAAAGGACACGTTTCACGGCGTGGTCAGCCAAGTCCGGATGAACCCGACCACCGTGCAAAGCGTGGTCACTTACGACACGATCATCGAATTCGCGAATCCTGAGCTGAAGCTGTTTCCAGGAATGACGGCATACGTAACCATTCCCGTGGCCACGGTAGAGAATGTGTTAAAGGTGCCAAACACCGCCCTCCGCTACAAGCCGCCGATGGGGCCGGACGAGATTCTCGCCGTCTACAAGCAATATGGGATTGAAGCAAGCGAGAGACAGCAGGCTGGTGATGATCCTACCGTGCCGGGGCGCAGCCCGCAGGCCGGCGGAGAAAATCAAAATCTCCCTCGCGCACCGCGAGCGGAGAATGCGGTCGTGTGGAAGCTGCATGCGGACAACACCATGGAGCCGGTAAAGGTTTCACTGGGAATAACGGACCACGCGTACACGCAAGTGACTGCGCTTATGAAGGGAGAACTGAAGGACGGAGAAGCGCTTGTTATTCGGTCCGTGATGCCAAAGACTCAGGCTCCCGGAACGCTAAGGCGCTGAGAATCAACACCGCGAAACGATCCCACGGAATCGATGCCATCTGCCAACCAAATCGAAGCTTGGGCCACGGCAAGAGCGGCGAGCACGGTCATACGGGTGGAAGACGTGCACAAGTATTACGAACTGGGCGAAGCACGTGTGCACGCCTTGCGTGGAGTGAGTTTGGAGATTCAGCGCGGGGAATTCCTGGCCATCATGGGCGCGAGCGGAAGCGGCAAATCCACCTTCATGAACATACTCGGGTGCCTGGATCGTCCCAGCTCCGGACAGTATCTGCTCGAAGGGATCGATGTTTCCAAGCATGACAAAAGAACGTTGGCACTGATTCGGAATCAAAAGCTCGGGTTTGTTTTCCAGGGGTTTAATCTCCTGGCGCGCACGACGGCGCTGGAGAATACGGAATTGCCTACCCTGTACACAAAGATCGACAAAGCTGAGCGTCAGAAACGTGCTGCCGAGGCGCTGGCGATGGTGGGTTTGGCTGACCGCGCGCAGCACTTTCCTTCGCAGATGTCCGGGGGGCAGCAACAGCGTGTCGCCGTCGCGCGCGCGCTGGTGAACCATCCATCGATACTGCTGGCGGACGAGCCCACCGGGAATCTGGACAGCCGGACTTCGGTCGAGATCATGGAGATTTTACAGAACCTGAACGACAAGGGACTAACGATCGTGCTAGTTACGCACGAACACGACATCGCGCAATTTGCGAAACGTGTGCTGGTTTTCCGAGATGGCAAGATTCGGAAAGACGAGCCGGTGCTCCATCGGCCGAAAGCTGCGGAAGTTCTGAAAACCCTGCCCACGCTCGAAGACTGACAGAGCGACAAATCAGGATAGTTCGATGAGGAGAGCTTCCAGCTCGGAGCGGGCGTGCTGGTCGCCTTTTTTGGCGGCGGCGGCGATGCCGTTCGAAAGGATTTGCTTGGCTTCGGTGGTGCGGGATTCGCGGGCGAGGAGTTGGGCGTACATCAGATACGCGGGCACGTAGTCGGCGTTACGTTCAAGGAGCACGCGAAAATGGGTGTCGGCGGCTGCAGGGTCGCCGCTGTTCATGCATTCCATGGCGAGTCCGTAGCGGGAGAAGGCGTCCTCGGGCGTTTTGGCGACGAACTCTTCGAGCATCTGGCGGCGGGTTTTCTTTTGTTCGGTCATTGGGTCGTCCCGTATTATACGGGTGCGAGAGTAAGCCTCCAAACTCAGGCTAAGCGGGGATGCGAATGAAGCGTAACAAGAAGAATGGCGAGCATCAGGAAAGTAATTTGGCGGGAAAGCCGGTGAGCGCGTCGCGTTCGGAGATGACGGAAATCGTACTTCCGGCGCAGACGAATCCGCTGGGGAAGCTTCTAGGCGGACAGGTGATGCATCTGGTGGACATGGCGGCGGCACTAGCGGCGCACCGGCATTCGAACAGCTACGTGGTCACCGCGTCGGTGGACTATATCGATTTCAGGAATCCGGTGAGTCTTGGGGAGATCGTCACGCTAAGCTCGCAGGTCAATCGCGTGTTTCATACGTCGATGGAAGTGGGTGTCGAGGTCTATTCTGAGAACGTGCTTACGGGAGAGCGGAAGCATACGACAACCGCGTACGTCACGTTTGTGGCGATTGACGAGCACACGCGCAAGCCGAAGACGGTGGCACCGCTGATCGTAAAGACTGCGGAAGAGAAGCGGCGATTTGAGGAAGCGGCGAAGCGGCGGGAAACGCGGTTAGCGCTGAGGTATGGGAAGTAGGCGGTTGGTAGTGAGAATGCGTTGTCTCTCAGAATTTTCGTTGGTTGCTGAACGTTCCTCAGGGGCTAAGGTCCACGTTCTGAAAGCCCCGGAATGTCGAAGCTAAAGCTTCAACCCCCAAGCGCCCCACACACTTCATCCGCGACTGCCAAGGCTTGTTCGACGCAAGAGCCGATAGCGGGTCCAGGTAAGTAATTCCCCGCGAGCCAAATCCCCGGGTGCTTCCGCAGAAGCCTGGCGACGGCAGCCAGGCGGTCACTGTGGCCGAGATTGTACTGCGGGAGGGCGCGTGGCCAAGCGGTGACGTTGAAGAAGACGGGTTCGGCGGCGATGGAAAGGATGGGTGAGATTTCACGGTGGACGAGACTTGTGAGCGCTTCAGCGGGGAGACTTGCGGCGGAGGGATCGGTGGCGCCGCCGACAAAACTTGTTAGAAGGGCGTGGCCCTCGGGAGCGCGGCCTGGGAAGAGAGAAGAATTCCAGACCGTGCCGAGAACGCGGAGGCCGGAAGAGCGAGGCACGAGGAAACCGAATCCGTCGAGAGAATGACCGATAGCGCTGATGCGATATCCGAGAGAGACGACGGCGACGGGAGCGTAGTCAATGGGAGCGAGGAGCGATTCGAATGACCCGTCGAGAGGAGAGAGTAACTTTGCCGAGGCGTTGGTGGCCGTGGCAAGAATCAGAGCCTTCGTGGAAATGGACTCCGAAGCGCCATGGGCCTGGAATTGCGCGCTAAACGAACCGTCATTCTGCGCGGAGATTCTTATGATGCTTGCCCCTGTGTGCAGAGAGGGGCCTAGGATGTTCGCAAGTGCGCGTGTGAGAGTTTCATTACCTTCGCGGAAAGCCAGGAGTGCGGGGCGTTCGCGGGGGCCTGTTTTCGTTTTTGCGGCGCGCCACATTCCCCGGATGATGCTGCCAGCAGATCTTTCGGCTTCGTAGACGGAAGGGAAAGCGCTGCGCAGACTGAGACGCTCCGGATCGCCCGCGTGCACCCCGGAGACGAAGGGGCCCACCAGACGATCGAGAAGCTGGGGAGAAAATTTTCTGCGGACAAAAGCGGCGACCGATTCGTCAGCATCTGAGGGAACGCTTTTTCCGACCAGGTCGCGAAGCAAAGCCCACTTGGTGGAGGCATCGATGAGCGAGCTGGTGAGAAAAGCAGGCGGGCTCAGAGGAACGGGCCGAAGCGCTCCGTCCACGAGGACGTAGCGAGGTGCGTGCTCGGGCCCTTGGACGACCTGATCGGAAATGCCGAGATCCTGGAAGAGCGCCCGGAGCGGGGCGGTGCCGCTGAAGCTTTGCGGGCCGAGTTCCAGAAGGAAGCCGTCGCGCGCGACGGATTGAATGACTCCGCCAGGACGGGCCGAAGCTTCGAAGAGATGCGCATTCAGGCCAGCTTTGCGGAGCGCGTAAGCGCAGACGAGGCCGGAAATTCCTCCGCCGACCACCAGTGCTTGGACGCGGGCCGTCACGGCGTTCTTCCGGTCATCGATAGCTCAGAGAGTTTTTGAAAAAAGCGGTTTGGCAATGAGCTGCTGCTTTTCCAGATAGGGGTCGAAAATCATCGCCAGATTGCGGATGAAGATCCTCCCGAGCCAAGTGGCGCGAATCTGGCCTCGATCCAGGAGGACGAGACCATCGTCGCGGAAGGGTTCGAGGCGGCGCAGCTCCTCTTCAAAATATTTGTCGAAGTCGATGCTGAACTCGCGAGAAATCTCATTCTTTATCACCACGGTATGGCAAAGCAGGCGGTTGATGACGGTGCGGCGGAGGCGGTCCTCGTTCGAAAGATGATAGCCGCGCATGGTGGCGATGCCGCGGGCATTTACGGCTTTTTCCCAGGAAGGGATGTCGCGATGGTTTTGCGCGTAAGCACTTTGAAAGCTGCTGATGGCGGTGATGCCCATGCCATAGAGGTCTGCGCCGGCTTTGGTGGTATAGCCCTGGAAATTACGATGGAGCGTGCGGTTCTGCTGGGAGAGGGCGAGCTCGTCGCCGGGTTTGGCGAAATGATCCATACCGATGTAGAGGTAGCCGGCTTCGAGGAACTTGAGGAGTCCGATGCGGAAGATTTCGAATTTTTCCATGCCTTCGGGGAGATGCGCGGCGAAGGAGCCTTGCTGTTTTTTCAGCCAGGGAACGTGGGCATAGCTGAACAGGGCGACACGATCGGGAGTGAGTTCGAGGATTTGGTCCACGGTGTGCGCGAAACGGTCAGGCGTTTGATGGGGCAGGCCATAGATGAGGTCCACGTTGATGCTGTCAAAACCGAGATCGCGCGCGGCGAAGAGCAGGTCGCGCGTCATTTCGAATGGCTGAATGCGGTGGATGGCTTTCTGCACGTCGGCGTGAAAATCCTGGATGCCCATGCTGAGGCGGTTGAAGCCGAGTTTGCGGAGAGTTTCCAAATGCTCGCGCGAAGTGACGCGAGGGTCAATCTCGATGCCGATTTCCGCGTCTGCCGCGAAGTGGAAATGCTCGCGCGTGAAACCAAAGAGATCCTCGATTTGTGGGGGCGTCAGGTAGGTGGGCGTGCCGCCGCCCCAATGGAACTGCACGACGGGACGGTCTTTCGAAACGCTCCGGCTGATGCGTTCCGCCTCGCGTTTTAAGATGCCGAGGTACGGCGGTGACACCGCTTTGTTCTTCTCGATGACGACGTTGCACGCGCAAAAAAGACAGAGGCTTTCGCAGAACGGGATGTGCATGTAGAGAGAGACCGGCGTTTTCGCGCGTTCCGCTTCTTCGTGCACTTTTACAAGATCGTCGGGGCCGAAAGCGTCATTCCAAACGGGCGCGGTGGGATAGCTGGTATAGCGGGGGCCGGGACGATTGTATTTGCCGAGGAATTCCTCTCCGACGCGGAGCTCTTCGCGCATTTTCTGCAGGCTTGGAGGAGTGAGAGTCATCGGGGAGATTCCTTACCGTGCCTGCGCGGCTGGCCGCGCATCTTGAAAGAGGGTTTGCTGGCCTGTTTCAATAAAGAGCTTGGCATTCTCAACGGGCGTGTTCTGGAGAATGCCGTGGCCCAGATTAAGAATGTGGCCTTGGCCGCCAAGGGAAGTGGCAGCGTCTTGCGTAACGACACGAATCTTTTCTGCCGGGCCAAGCAATACCGCAGGGTCCACGTTGCCTTGCAAAGCGATTTTTGAGCCTAAGGACTTGCGAATCTCCGTCAAATCCACACGCCAATCCACGCTCAAAACGCTTGCGCCGGATTGAGCGACCGCAGGGAGCAAATGGTGCGAAGCTTTCGTGTAGTAAATGACAGGCACGGAGTTGCCAAGACCGGCAATGAGTTCTTGGACGGCGGGAAGCGCGAAGCGGTTGTAGTCGTCAAGATCAAGCTCGCCGCACCAAGTATCGAACAATTGAACAGTGGCGGCGCCGGCAGCGATCTGGGCTTTGAGATAGGGAATCGTTGCTTGTCCAATGCGATGAAGCAAATCGCGGAAGGTCTTCGGCTCGTGGTAGAGGAAGCTTTTCGCCGTAGGGAAGCCTTCTTTAGATTTGCCTTCCACCATGTAACACGCGAGAGTCCACGGCGCGGCGGCGAAACCTAAGACCGGAACTGCCGGCCCAACGCTTTTGACAATGCGGCGAATGGCCTCGGGAAGGAAGCCAGTTTCGGTCTCGGGATCGAAATGCCTCAGCTTCTCGACATCGGCCCGGGAACGCACGGGATTGGGCAAGTTTGGACCGGTGTCGCCGAGTTCGAGGGTCAAGCCCATGGCTTCAGCGGGAATGAGAATGTCTGAAAAGACAATCACGGCATCGACGGCCAGCTTCCGAAAGGGCTGAAGGGAGACTTCCATGGCGAGATCGGGCGTCTTGCAAACTTCCAGAAATGTGTGCTTTGCACGGATTTCGCGGTATTCGGGGAGATAGCGCCCGGCCTGGCGCATCATCCAGACGGGCAGGCGTGGAGTCACTTGGCCGCGGCAAGCGCGAAGAAACAAGTCCTTCTGGTTGATAGATGTGGATGTTTCAGTCATGTTCCGCCGGAAGAAGTAAGGATAACAAATCCCGGCTGTTCTTGCTGAAACGGGCTCGTCCGGGGCCCTCTGACGATGCTGTACCTTCCCGTGTGGGCTATACTCGAAGAGGGATTGCTACAATTCTTGGTGCTGTACGGAAGGGCAGGGCTCTTTCGCGAAAACGAGCATGAACCGAATTGCACTCATTTTGACGGTTACCGCCTATCTGCTGAGCCTTGGCTGCTATGTTCGCTTTTTGAATACGGGCCGCGAACTCATTGGGCGGTTGGGAACAGTGTTCCTGGCGTCGGGGTTGGTGGCTCACTATTTCGCGCTTCTGGAGCGGTCACGCGGCTTGCACACCGTTCCGTATCACGACTTGTATGGATCGATGTCGCTATTCGGCTGGCTGCTGGCGCTGACGTACCTGGGATTGGAGCTGTATCACAGGCAGCGCTCGGTGGGAGCTTTCGTCCTGCCGTTCATCCTGGCCTTCTTCCTTGCGGCCCACCTTGCGCCGGCGGGCCGGCTGCCGCAACCGGATTTGCGCGGAGCGGTATTCGCGTTTCATGTGACCTTGAGCATTCTGGCGTACGCGGCATTCGCGCTCTCGTTTGTGCTCAGCTTGATTTTCCTGGGAGAGGAGAGGGTCCTGCGCAAGCACGAGCTCGGGAACATGGTCTGGCGATTGCCGCCGCTGGAGCTGCTGGAGCGCATGAGCCAGTCCAGCGTGCTGGTAGGACTTGTTTCGATCGCGATCGGCACGGCGCTGGGATTCGTCTCGGTGGACCGGCTCATGGGCCAATATTGGTTTTACGATCCGAAATATGTTGTCACGTTGTTCGTGCTCTTGCTGTACGTGCTCTATTTCCGGCTTGCGCGGACCGCGACATGGCGCGGCGCTCGCGCTTCAAAGCTGTGCATTTTCAATTTCGCTGTGGTGGTGCTGAGTTTTACGGTGGTGAATTTGTATTTGTCGCGCAGCCACCGTTATTTTTAGGAGTGAGCGAACTGCGGCATGGAAATCGTTCTCGTCGGATTGAATCACCGGACGGCGCCGGTAGAGGTGCGCGAGAAGGTGTCCTTCAACGCGGAACAGGCACGCCGCGCGGCGGATGAGCTGCGCTCCCGGGGAATCCTGGAAGAGACGCTGGTGCTCTCGACCTGCAATCGCAGTGAAGTGTACGGCGTGCCACCGGAGTCTTCGCACGAATGTGCCCCAGGGCTGTCTTCTTTTTTGAGCGAGTTCCACGCGGTGCGGCCGGAAGCGCTCAGTGGATCGCTCTATCATCACTATGACCGGGAAGCGGTGCGGCATCTCTTCCGAGTTTCTGCGGGACTCGACTCGATGCTGCTTGGGGAGGCGGAAATCCTGGGACAGGTACGGGAGGCGTACCGTTTTGCCCACGAACAGGGAGCTACCGGCCCGGTGCTGAACCGGATGTTTCAGAGTGCGCTGGAAGTAGGGAAGCGCGTGCGGACAGAAACGGATTTGGGGACGAGGCCCATGTCCGTGGCATCCGCGGGAGTGAAGCTGGCGGAACGCATTTTCGGGAAATTGGATGAACGCAGCGTGCTGGTTCTTGGTGCCGGCGCGATCAGCGAACAAGTCCTCTCGCAACTTCGCGGCCGAGGCATCACGAAACTCTTCCTGATGAACCGTTCGCGCCACCGCGCGGAAGAACTTGCGCGGCAGTACGGAGGGAAGGTGGTTGGCTGGGGAGAGTGGGACACGGCATTGCGAGCTCCGGACGTGGTGGTTTCATCGGTGGCCGCGGAAGAGCCCATTCTGGGCCTAGAAGTCGTAGAACGAACGATGGAAGCGCGGAAGAATCGCGCGCTCTTTCTGATGGATCTGGGGATGCCGAGAAATATCGATTCCCGCGTGGGGAAGCTGTACAACGTGTATCTCTACAACATGGACGATCTCAGCGACATCGTTCAGCAGAACCGCCAGGCTCGTGAAAACGAGATTCCCCGCGCCGAGAATATTGTCGAGGCGCACGTTATAAAATTTCTCTCGTGGCAGGCAAGCGTTGAGCTGGTCAGCCTTGTGGATGAGCTGCGCGCCAGGGTACAGGAGGAGCGCAACGCATTCGTGAAGGCGCGCATGGAGTCCATGGCGCATCTGAGCGAGCCGGACCGGTTGCGAATGGAAGGCTTGATGGATGAGTTGCTGGAGAAGCTGCTGCTCGAGCCGGCGCAAAAGTTGCGCGGCGAGAAGGAGCTGCGGCGCAAAATTCAAAACGTGGAAGCACTGCGCGACTTGTTTCTTTCCAAGCGGGACAAACCGTGAGGATATTGCGAATCGGCACACGCGGCAGCCTGCTGGCCAAATGGCAGGCGGAATCCATTCGCAAGCGGGTGTTTGCGGCGACGGGGGTGGAAGCGGAGATTGTGATTATCAAAACCGCGGGCGACAGAATGCAGCAAGCGCCACTTACGCAGATCGGCGGAAAGGGAATTTTCATCAAGGAGTTGGAAGAGGCGCTGCTGGAGGAATCCGTCGACGTGGCGGTGCACAGCGTGAAAGATATTCCCACGGATACGCCTTCGCGACTGATGTTTCCGGCGGTGTGCCGGCGGGACGACGTGCGGGATTGCCTGGTTGGTTCGACGCTTGCGAATCTCCGGCAAGGGGCGCGGGTTGGGACGAGCAGCCTGCGGCGTCAGGCACAGCTTCTGCACATTCGGCCGGACCTTGATATTCGTGATCTGCGGGGTAACGTGGACACGCGACTGCGAAAAGTGGAAAGCGGAGAGTATGAGGCGATCCTGCTGGCCAAAGCAGGGTTGGATCGTCTCGGCGTGAGCCAGCGGATTTCCGAGATTTTTTTGCCAGAGGTTTGCATGCCGGCAGTGGGTCAAGGTGCCATTGCCGTGGAATGCCGGTTGAAGGATACGGAAACGGCCGACATTTTGGCGCCGCTGGATAACGCGGAAACGCGAACCGCGATCATTGCCGAGCGCGCGCTGCTGGCTGCGTTGCAAGGAGGGTGCCAGGTGCCGCTGGGAGCGTGGGCGCGCATCGAACGCGCCGAGTTGGTGCTCGAAGCATGCGTCTGTTCCGTGGATGGAGTGCAGTATGTGAAACAGCGTGCGACGGCGCCGCCGGATCAGGCGGCAGCGCTCGGTGAACACATGGCGCGGTTGCTGATTGAAGCGGGTGCGCAATCCATCCTGGAAGAAGTGAGCCGGCAGCGTGGCTGAGATCGCGCGATCACCTCTGGAGGGCAAGCGGACGGTTATCACTCGCGCCGCGCCGCAGAGCGAAGCGCTTGCCAAGGTGCTTGTGGGGTTGGGTGCGATACCGTCAGTGCTTCCGCTGGTGGAATTCGGCGAACCGGAGGATTTTGGTCCCCTTGATGCGGCGATCGCGGAGTTGCAGCAATTTGATTGGATGATTTTCACGAGCGGCCAGGCGGTGCGGGCGGTTGTGGCGCGCAGCAAGGATCTTGGGGCTTCGTTGGATCCTGCAGGGAGCAAATTGCAGATTGCGGCAGTGGGGCCAGTGAGCGCGGAAGCAGTCCGGCAAACGGGGCTACGCGTAGAATACGTCGCCAGGACGCACAGCGGCGTCGGGCTGGCGAACGAATTGGGAGAACGGTTGCGAGGCCGCCGCGTGCTCCTGCCGCGGAGTGATCGCGCCAACCCAGATTTGCCCGCGGCGCTGAAGACCCACGGAGCAGAGGTCACGGAAGCAGTCGCGTATCGAACGCTGCAGCCGGGCGAAGTCGACTGGCAGAAACTGGGCAGCATCTCCGCAGCTGAAGCAGATGCGATTCTGTTTTTCAGTCCTTCGGCGGTTCAGAATTTTGCGGAGTTGGCAGGCCTCGAACATTTTCATGGATTGCAGAACAATTTGACGATCGTTGCGATCGGGCCGGTAACGGCCGAAAGTTTGCGGCGTTTCAAAATTAAACGCATCGTTGTAGCGGCAGACACGACGAGCACGGCGGTGGTTCAAGCATTGGAGAACCATTTTGCAAGTGCGGCAAAGTCGCGCCCTGCAGGAGCGAAGCGAGGATGAGCTATCCCACACACCGGCCGCGGCGTCTGCGCCGCAACGAGGCGCTGCGGAATTTGGTCCGTGAAACGCGTCTGACCACCGCAAACCTCATCTACCCGATGTTCGTGTTTCCCGGAACGAAGGTGCGACAAGAAGTAAGTTCCATGCCAGGCGTCTACCAGCAATCGGTCGATCAGATTGTGGAAGAGGCCCGCGAGGTGGAATCCCTGGGGATTCCCGGGACCATCTTATTCGGATTGCCGGAAACTAAGGATCCTCGTGGCGTCAGTTCTCTTCATGCGCAAGGAGTGGTGCAGCGGGCCATCGAGGCGATTCGCAAGGCAAAGTTGAACCTGCTGGTCATTACGGATGTCTGCCTATGCGAATACACGGATCATGGGCACTGCGGCATCGTGGAGGATGGAGAAATCGCGAACGATGCGACGCTGGAGATTCTTGCTCAGCAAGCGCTTTCGCACGCAAGAGCGGGTGCGGATATCGTTGCGCCTTCGGACATGATGGATGGGCGCGTGGCGGCAATCCGCAAGATGCTGGATGCAAACAAATTCGAAAACATTGCGATTCTCTCTTACGCGGCGAAGTATTCCTCCGGTTTCTACGGACCCTTCCGGGAAGCGGCGCAATCCGCTCCGCAGTTCGGCGACCGACGCAGCTACCAGATGGACCCTGCCAACGCACGCGAAGCCTTGAAGGAAGTAGCGATGGACTTGGAGGAAGGCGCGGACATGGTAATGGTGAAGCCGGCGCTGGCCTATCTGGATGTGATTCGCAGGGTACGCGATCATTTTGATGTTCCAGTCGCCGCATACAACGTGAGCGGAGAATACTCGATGGTGAAAGCCGCTGCGAAAAATGGCTGGCTGGATGAAAAGCGCATGGTGCTGGAAATACTTACCGGAATTCAGCGCGCGGGAGCGGATATCCTGCTGACCTACCATGCCAAGGACGTCGCACGCTGGCTGAAGCCGTGATAATTTGATCGGGAAAAGCATGAGTGCAACACAAGCCAAGTTGAAGCGCGAACGCAAGCGTTCGCGAGAAATTTTTGGGCGTGCCGAAAGAGTGCTGGTCGGAGGCGTGAACAGTCCCGTGCGGGCGTTCCGCGCGGTTGGCGGGGAGCCGCTGATTATTGAGCGGGGAAGCGGAGCACATCTCTACGACGCGGACGGGAACGAGCTGCTGGATTACGTGTGTTCCTGGGGCGCGATGATACTGGGACACGCAAATCCGGCCATCGGCGAAGCGATTGCGGAGCAGGCGAGGCGCGGCACGAGTTTTGGGGTGACGACGGAATCAGAATTGGAACTCGCCGAGCTGATTATTAGGGCAATTCCGTTCATCGAGAAAATACGATTCGTCTCGAGCGGGACGGAAGCAACCATGAGCGCCGTGCGGCTCGCGCGCGGCGTCACCAAGCGCGACTTCATCCTCAAATTTGAAGGCTGCTACCACGGCCACGCGGACAGTTTTCTTTCGCAGGCTGGCTCCGGCCTGGCCACCCTTGGAATCGCCGAGTGCCCGGGCGTGCCGCAGGCACTCGCGGCTTTGACGTTGAATGTACCATACAACAATCTGGCCGCCGTCGAGAATGCCTTTGCTCAGCATCAGGACAGAATTGCCGCCGTCATTGTCGAGCCAATAGCTGCAAATATGGGGGTCGTTCCTCCAGCGACGGATTTTTTGAAGGGATTGCGCGAGATTACACGCCGCAATGGCGCGCTGCTGATCGTCGACGAAGTGATCACGGGCTTCCGGCTGCACAATGGCTCCGTCCAAGATCTGCTGGGGATTGAAGCGGACCTCACGACGCTGGGAAAAATTATCGGTGGAGGAGTGCCGGTGGCCGCCTATGGTGGACGCGCCGAGCTGATGAACCACGTGGCTCCCCTTGGACCCGTGTATCAAGCTGGAACCCTGGCGGGGAATCCTTTGGCGATGCGAGCAGGCATTGCCGCGCTCAAGCAACTGAGTAAACCTGACCTATATGACGAAATGACTCAGTTGGCACGGCGGCTGGTTTTTGGACTTCGCTCGGAACTGGCGGACGCCAGGATTGCCGCTCAAATCAATGCGATCGGATCGCTCGCCACGGTCTTCTTCACTGCCGCGCCCGTCCGGAATTACACGGATGCCAAGCGTTCGGATACGAAGCGCTACGCCAGATTTTTCCGCGAAATGCTGGATCGAGGCATCTTCCTGGCGCCGTCGCAATTTGAGGCTACGTTTGTCTCCGCGGCTCACACTTCCCCGGATATCGACCGCACGCTGGCCGCCGCGCGCGAATCGTTGCAAGCCATTTCTGCTGAATCTGACGGGAGGAGAGTGGAGGAATGAGCGAAGGTATCGAACTTCCGGAAGTTCATCACGGTGGCGAGGAGGGTCCGCTGGTCCTGCCCGTGTCAATCACGATCTCCATCATGGCGGTTCTCGTGGCTACGGTGACCCTATTAGGACATCGCATGCATACAGAAGAGTTGCTGCGCCAGAGTCAGGCGTCCGACCGGTGGGCACAATACCAGGCCAAGAGCGTGCGGCTGCACGAGACGCAGGGATTTTCCGACGTAGTGAATATCGTCGCCTCGCTGGACAAGGAAAGAGGCGCTGCGCTGCGTGAGAAGTATGTCAAGGAAGTCGAGCACTACCAGAGCGACAAGGAAGATATCAGCAAAGAAGCGAAGGAGCTAGAAGCCGAGCGCGATCTGGCTGGGCGCAAGGCGGACCGTTTTGACGGCGGCGAAGCCTTACTGGAGATCGGCTTGGTGATCTGCTCCATCACGCTTCTGACGAAACGCAAGCTATTCTGGTTTGGCGGCATGCTCGTCG
>WNFG01003720.1_pt1 | contig 22991 bp, 16 predicted proteins | sample 5400431 | NCBI WGS metagenome assembly WNFG01 (sample SAMN13153346, study PRJNA577476) | soil metagenome | isolation source: 120 cm saprolite under Douglas fir tree site 2 hole 3 replicate 2 | place: USA:California | collected 2015-04-18 | reverse complement strand
CCGCCATCAACAGCAAGATCGGTCCCTGTAATAAATGAAGCATGGTCGGAGCAAAGAAATAGGACGGCCTCAGCCACTTCTTCCGGTTCGCCAATCCGTCCCAGCAGATGAAAAGGACCACCAACGCGATTAGTTTTTACTTTGTCCCCGTGCGTCAGCTCATCCATCAGGCGACACCACGTCCAACCAGGGGAAAGCGAATTGACGCGGATTTTGTCGCCAGCTAGATCCATTGCTTCGTTTCGCGTGAGCTGCAGCATTGCTGCTTTGGTTACGGGGTACAGCCATCGGCCTGTCTGCGCCACCTTCGCGCTGATACTTCCAAAATTGACCACGGCACCGCCACCCCGTTTGCTCATGTGAGGCTGGACTGATTTCAGCATCATCACGCCGCCGACAACGTTGATGTTGTAACTGTCGAGCCAATCTTTGCGAGTCGATTTCAGAGCGTCGTCAATGTAAACGCAAGCCAGGTTAACCAGGAAATCGATGCCACCGAATTTCGCCACCGTGCGGTCCACGCAAGCCGCAATCTGGGCGTCCTCCGCGAGGTCGGTTCTCACGAACAAAGCATCTTTGCCCAGCGCTGCGGCGACTGACTGTCCGGCCTCATCGTTGATATCCGCAATGACGACCTTTGTCCCCACGCGATGAAACGCGCGCACGACGGCGGCACCGATCATGGTCGCACCGCCAGTGACAATGGCAACCTTCCCCTTAAGTCCCTGCATGCTGGTCTCCCGAGCGAAGCTGGTTTTTGGCACGTGAAAGCTACCACGCGGATCGAGTCAGGAACAAGGGGGACGCAACTCACGCCGCAAAGGAAACTGTCCCGAGTTAGCCATAAGTAATTTTCTCTCAGGCGGCTTCACGGATCAGGTATATTTGGGCGCCAGCGGGTGCAATATCGAGTACGGGAGAACATCGTGAGAAAAATTGCGATTGTCGGTGGCGGCCAATCAGGGCTGCAATTGGCATTGGGGTTACTGCAAAACAACTACCAGGTCACAATCGTCAGCAACCGGACACCAGATCAGATTTTGAACGGCCGCGTCACCTCCAGCCAATTCATGTTTCATGATTCTCTTCAGAACGAGCGCGATCTTGGAATCAATTTTTGGGAGAAGGATTGCCCCATCACCGAAGGTATGGCGTTCACCATTCCCGGGCCGGACAAGACTCGAGCACTATTCTGGGAAGCCAGGCTCAACCACTACGGCCAGTCGGTTGACCAGCGCGTTAAATTTGCGGGATGGATGAAGGAGTTTGCCAAACGGGGCGGGGACCTGGTGATTAAAGACGCCGGACCACAGGATGTGGATGCGCTCAGCAAGAGCCACGATCTGGTCATCGTAGCCGCCGGCAAGGGCGAGATCAACCGCATGTTCGAGGGGGATGCGGAGAAGTCTCCATATGACAAACCGATGCGAGCCCTCGCCTTGACCTACGTCAAGAATATGGTTCCACGTACGCCATTTACCGCCGTGTCTTTCAATTTGGTCCCCGGCGTCGGCGAATATTTCGTGTTTCCCGCACTGACTACGAAAGAAACGTGCGAAATTATGGTCTTCGAAGGCGTTCCGGGTGGACCGATGGACTGCTGGAACGACGTCAAGACCCCGGAACAGCACCTGGCAAAGAGCAAGTGGATCCTCCAAACCTTTATGCCGCTCGAAGCAGAGCGCTGCCACAATGTCGAACTCACTGACGAAAATGGCATTCTCGCCGGCCGATTCGCACCGACGGTTCGTAAGCCGGCCTGTAAGTTGCCATCCGGCAAAGTGGTTTTAGGCATGGCGGACGTTGTCGTCACCAACGATCCCATCACCGGTCAGGGTTCGAATACAGCAAGTAAAGCAGCTACTATTTACCTGCGGCGGATCATCGAACGCGGCAATAGACCGTTCGATGAACGGTGGATGCAGCAGACTTTTGACATCTTCTGGAATTACGCACAGTGGGTAGTGAAGTGGACTAATTCGCTACTGATCCCGCCTGCCCCCCAGATCCTGCAACTCATGGGTGCTGCCAGCCAGATTCCGCCGTTGGCTGGCAAAATCGCCAATGCGTTTAACAACCCTCCAGATTATGAGCCCTGGTGGTTTGACCCGGCCGAGGCCGACAAGCTTATCAAGCGAGTAGCGGCGGCTGCGGTTTAAGCAGGATTGGATTGGAGGGTGCGACAGGCCGCAGGTCGATAACTGGGGTCTTGACAATCCCCTCAATCCCGGTATTGAATGGGCCACCTCGTTTCGGCCAACACAATCAAATGACGACGGTAAGTCGCGGAATAGGCGTTGAGCTTGCGTTTGTTGCGAATAGCTTGCGCTCGCAATCAATCAGCGTCACGCAGACTGTAATCCAGAAGCCACCCGCATTGTAGCGGGATGAATCCAGCTAGGCTGGCTGGTTCGAGGCAATCTGTTGGGCGGTACAGGTTGTTGAACTTTTCAACCAAGCAGAAAATGAGCCAACACGCTCGAAACCGGGAGATCTCAATGAAGCGCACTTCACCCTGGTCGGTCGCGGTAGCGACGATTATCTATCTTTTGTTGTCGAGCAATGTCTTTGCCCAACAGTTGGCGACCTTGAAAGTAACGGTGACGGACCCCTCCGGAGCCGTGATTCCCGGCGCGACCATTACCCTTAAGAATACGGAAACCGGCGCGCAGCGGACCGACATTACAGAGTCGCACGGCTCGTCCGTGATTCCAGGAATGCCTGCGGGAAACTACGAGATGACCGCGGAAGCCAAGGGATTCAGTGCCGTGAAAATGCATGTGGCCCTCTCCGTCGGACAAATAGCCTCGCTCACCGTGCCGCTGAATATCAGTGCCAGAGAAGAAGTAAAGGTGGAAGAGACTATTCAAGGGATTGATACCGAGAAGTCAGAAGTAAGCCAGGTGATCGATACTCCCAAGATCAACGATCTGCCCATTTCCGGGCGCGACTTCATTGACTTCGTTTTACTGACGCCTTCGGTGAACGTGGGAAGAAGCACGGCGGTGGGCGCGCAGTCTCCTTTTACCGAGACCGTATTGAAACTCAGTTTCGGAGGCACTCGCGAGAGCCACACTTCGTTTTTCGCTCTAGATGGCACCGATTACACGACCAGCATCTCTGGCGTGCAGCGCATCAGTCCTTCGCAGGACTGGGTTCAGGAATTCCGCGTGGTCGACAGTCCGTACTCGGCAGATACGGGGCGCAATCTCGGTTCCGTGGTCAATACAATTACGAAATCGGGAACGAATGATGTGCATGGTACAGCCTACGAATATTTCCGCAACAACAATCTGGATGCCAAGAATTCGCTCTCGGCCCCCGGTTTCAATACCCTGCGTTTCAATCAGTTCGGGGCCACAGTGGGCGGACCAGTACGCAAGGAGAAGAACTTTTACTTTCTGGGATATGAAGGACAGAGACGCGCGGAGTCACCGCTCTATTCTTCGTTCATCCTGAACAATATCGGATTCATTAATCAGGTGAAGCAATCGCTGGGTTTGCAGCCGGAAAACCTGAACTCCATCCTGACAATCGACGACTACGACAAGACCATCATTAAGAGCAACAATATCTTAAGCAACAAGACGTTCCTGAACATCACTTATTTGTTCAACGATTCACGCAAAAAGAACGCCCGCGGAGCCGCACCGGGGGAAGGCCTCCCATCTTCATACCGCGACAATCCCGTCCGTGATCAGACGATCTACAGCAACCTGATCCATGTCTTCAACAACAATCTAACCTCGGAAACCCTGCTCCAATACGGTAAGCGCAACTTTAATCTGGAACCTAAAGGGCTGGGATTCGAACCGGCTCTGGGCATTCCCGACTTGATGTCGTCCGGAGGTTTTGTAGGCAGCGTCCGCTTTTACCAGGAACAGCGTTTCCAGGCGGCGGACAACCTGACATACATCCACGGCAACCACACCTTCAAGTTTGGAGGTGAGTTCCAGCCTGTCTGGACCAAAACGCAAGTCACTCTATTCAGCCCCGGCTTCGCGATTTTTGCTCCCGCGAGCTTTTTCGGAGTGGGCCCATTTGCACCTTTCGGACCGGGTACGCCGGTGGCTTTTCTCTTTCTTCAACCGCGATCTTTTTTTGGCCAGCAGATTCCCAACCGCGACCCCAATTTCCAGGACGGGCTATATGCCGGCCCCAGTCAGCAAGCATTCAACGATTCAACATCCCTGGATTATAAGCACACGCTCTTCTCGACCTATCTGCAGGACCAGTGGAAGGTTCGACCGAATCTCAGCCTTACGTTAGGCGTCCGATACGATGTGGATAAGTTCCCCTCGGCCTCTGACATCAAAATCATCGGCAAGTTCCATCCCACCAACTTTGGCAATGTCCAGCCACGTGCCAGTTTGGCTTACTCCTTCCACGGAGGTAAAGGGGTGATACGTGCAGGAGCGGGACTATTTACCGCGCCGTTTGTTTACAGCGACATCATGGTGAGTTGGATCGGGGCTTCGGAATTTACCTACATGAACAATCCCAATCTTCCTGAGTTCAGCAACCCCAGCGACAATCTGATAGGGTTCGGGGCATCAGGGGCAATGGGAGCCTGCACCACCAATAATCCCATTATTCCAGGAATATGCTTTCCCTGGTTTCCTTTCCTCAAACAAACCTTTCAGAATTTCGTGGCCACAGGCGCGTATCCCGCACCCAATAACCTGGTGCAGGTCCCGCTGGGTTACGCGAAGAGAGAATTTCCCCAGCCTTTGTCCGAGCAAGCTAGCCTCGAGGTGGAACATCAGGTCGCCAAGGATTTGTACTTTTCAGTGGGATATCAATGGATGCACGCCATGCGGTTGCCAGTTTATTCCAGCATCAACGGCAACCCGCTGCCCGGATGCAACCCTGGTATTAGTACGGGCTGCAAAGCTTTCTTTGCGCCAGCTGACCCTAATTTCGGCTTTGTCCTGTACGTAAAACCGATCGGTTTTTCGCTCTACAATGCCGGCACTCTCAGCGTGCGAAAAGCTTTCTCGCACCACGTCAATTTTCTCGCGAACTACACATATTCGAAATCCATCGATATCTCGACGACCGTCAATCTTCCCAATACTCCGGAAAATTACTTGCATCCGGAATTTGACCGTGCCGTCGGAGACAACGACGTCCGCCATCGTTTCACTTTGGCTCTTTTGGCAGAATCTCCAAAGACGTGGCCGATTGTGGTGCGCGATTTCAAATTCTCTATTCTTAACAGCCTGCAGAGCGCGCGCCGTTTCACCATTAATACCGGCTTCGACACGAACGGCGATATATTTCCGTTCTCTGACCGTGTGGGCGTGAGTGCACGCAACAGCTACAAAGGCGACCCATACTACGATACCGATCTCCGCCTTCAGCGGGTCATTCCCTTTACGGAGCGCGTCCAGGCAGAGGCCAGCGTTGAAGGCTTCAATGTTTTTAACCGGCCTAACGTGGAAGACGTAGACCACGTTTATGGATTGCCGGATTTTGTTGGGCCTGTGCCGACGCAATTCGGCGATCATATTGCGCCCTCGCCTACTTCTGGGGGCAATCCCGGTTTCGGCTCGCCGAAGTTTGTGGCCCCGGCGCGGCAGATCCAGCTTTCGTTGCGGTTCAATTTTTAGTTGTCCACCGGCAAAGAGGCCTAGATCCCGTTGCCAGTTGCCGGCCCGGTGTCGTGCGCCACCCAGCGAGGAAATAGCCGTGGTGAAACCATACACAGCCGTGGGTCTTATCCCCGCCGTTCGCGGGATTCGTCGCCGCAAGGACATCAAGATCAATCTTGATCACCTAAAACACCTGGTGAAGGCTGCCAGTTGGCTTTCAGCCTTGGATCTCCCTGTGCGTTTGATCGCGTTTCCAGAAGGTGCGCTGCAAGCCTTCAACGACGAGGTACTTGATCTGGATCACGTAACCTTTGCGCGTGAGTGCGCCATTGACATACCAGGTGAAGAAACGGAGGAGCTCGGTAAGATCGCTCGCGAATACGATGCCTTCATCATGGCCCAGGCCAAGGCGCGTCATCCCGATTTGAAGGACCGGTTCTTCAACGTTGGCTTCGTAATCAATCCCAGGGGCAAGGTAGTTCTCAAGCACTACAAAGTGTCGCCACTGTTTCCGGTGGAGCATTCCGTGTGCCCCCATGACATCTACGACTGGTGGATCGAGAAGTACGGGCGGAACCTCGAGGCCTTCTGGCCTGTCGTGGAGACCGAGATTGGGCGCCTGGGTATCATGATGGCCAACGAAGGTTCTTATCCCGAAAATGCGCGCGCCTTGGCGCTGAACGGAGCGGAAGTGGTCTATCGAGCTTCGTATCCGCACCCCGCCACCGGCAATGAGATTTTCGAAATTCAGAGCCGGGCCCGCGCTCTGGACAACAATTTTTATGTAGTGGCTCCGAATCTGGGCACCTATTATCTATTTCCTGAAGAGACGACGCCCATAGACACCTTCGGCGGCCGCTCGTTCATTATCAATTACAAGGGGCAAATTGTAGGCAGGCAGGAGTACGGCGGCGGCTCAACCTACGTCGCCGGAGTGATCGACATCGAGGCAATGCGCGATCACCGAGCGCGCGCCCAGTGGGACAACTGGCTTAAGGACCTTCGCACTGAGCTGTACCAGATTCTTTATGAGCAGCCGATTTATCCCAAGAACCTTTACTTGAAACGCGAGCCAATGAAACACGCGGAGTACCGCCAAAAGATAATCAAACGGCAGATACGCCTCATGCACGATCGGGACATCTGGAAAAAACCGGAAAGGTGAAGTTGACTAGCTGACTCCTGTCCCAGCCAGTAACCCGGAAACCGCTGACGGAAACGGATGTTCTGATTCACATTCCGGAGATGCTTTAAACATTTCCACCCTCCACTACTTAAGCCGCGCCGCCCCCGAGATCTATCTTTCCGATTACCGCCTCTTTTTCCGGGTCGATCGCGGTGATTAATGCTGCATCGCCGTGGCAGACTAGCACGCGCTTCGTTTGTGGATCATAGAAGACAAAGTCGGGATCCTCAGGAACAGGAATCTTCTTTATTGTCTTAAAAGTGTTCATGTCAAAAACGGACACAGTTCCGTTTTCTCCGTTGGTAGTGAATCCACGGTGCAAGTCCGGGACGATCGCAATGCCATGCACGCCGGGTGTGTCGTCAATCTTGCCCAGCACCTTTCCCGAATCGGCATCGAGGACATCCACCTCTGTCCCGTGCGAGACATAGAGTCGATTCGAGGAACTATCAAATACGATGTAGTCAAAACCGCCGTCGCCGGGAACGGGGTACTTCTTCGTTACTTTGAACCCGGGAGCTTCCGCGGCCACACAGAGAGCAGATAGCGCCAGGACAATCCATAACCGTCGGAGGGTTTTCATTACACCTGTCCTTTTCACAAACGCGTCAGTTGTGCCTTCGGTTGCTTCCGAAGGATGCCCGATAGCTTAACATGGGCGCTTTGTGACCGAATCGCGTCTATCAAATCGCGGCGTCAGCCGATTGGGGTGCCTTTTGATCTCTCGCGCTTTGAAGGCTGGTTTGCAGGCATCGAAAAGCGCTTGACAGGCCGCTTCTTGAGGCATAAAAGGTTGGGCGCGGAAACTGGTTCCAGAAACCGGTTACATCAGGAAGGTACTGTGCTCCACAAGGTGATACCAAAGACTGCATTCTTGGCTTTAACCATGGCTGTGCTGATGCCTATTCCCGCGCACTTCCAGAGCAAATCTGAACCCGCATCGGCAACGGCTTTCCTAGGTCGTTGGGATTTGACGCTGAAGGGTCCCGACCGCGAGTATCCGTCATGGCTCGAACTAGCCGAGAAGGATGGAAAATTGACCGCTCAAATGGTCGGCCGCTGGGGAAACGCGCGGCCTCTTCCCAAGGCTGAATTGTCGGACGGCCATGTGATATTTGTTTCGCCCAAGGAAGAGGAAGGCACCAAAACCGACGTGGTGTTTGAAGGCGGGCTCGTCGGGGAGACACTTTCGGGAACCGTGACCGGACTCGCCATAGGTCCATGGCCTTGGATCGGCAACAGGGCACCGTCTTTGAAAAGAATGAAAGCCCCGACATGGGCGAAGCCGGTTCAGTTGTTCAATGGCAAAGACCTGACCGGTTGGAAGATGGATAACTCTGATCCGGCAAAAGTATGGAAGGTTGTGGACGGAGCCCTCGTAAGCCCAGGGCACGGCCCTGAAATCGTCAACGACCAGAAGTTCCAGGACTTCAAGCTGCACATCGAGTTCAATTGCGCCCCCAACTCCAACAGCGGCGTCTACCTGCGCGGACGTTACGAAGTTCAAATCGAAGACAACTCGATCCAGGAGCCGCCGAGTCATCATACGGGCGGGGTCTACGGATTCATCGCTCCATCACCCGAGATGCCGCGCAAACCGGGTGAATGGCAAAGCTTCGACATCACGTTGATCGGAAGAATGATTACCGTCGTCCAAAACGGCGAGACAATTATTGACACCAAAGAAATCCCGGGCATTACCGGCGGCGCGCTCGACAGCCACGAGGAACGCCCAGGATCAATCTATCTTCAGGGCAGTGAAGACGGACACGTCGCCTATCGAAACATTGTGATCACACCGGCCAAGGAGTAGTCGCATTTTGCCAGATGTGAGAGTTTTTCCAGCCGCAAATAGGTTCTCGGATTCTGTGTCACTCCGTCCACTCATCTAGAGGACTTAGTGACTTTCCGTAGCGGCATGCGAGGCATTTTCCGATTAGGATTTACAACAAAGACTTACATTCGTTCGGAAAACGGACAAGAGCTGCCGCTGGAAAGAATTCGTTATCGACGAGCCTGATTCCCGGATACCCGGGCCGCCGTCTCTTGCAGCGGATGCGTGGAATCAAGATCGAGGTTCAGCTCCAGCACTGTGACGCGCGGCTCGCCTAAGAAGCCAAGCTGCCGGCCGACGGTGTGCCTGGCGACCAGTTGGCGAATTTGATTTTCGCTCATGCTACGCTCGCGCGCCACGCGAGGCACCTGGAATTCAGCCGCGGCGGGCGAGATGTGGGGGTCGAGACCTGACGCAGAAGTGGTGAGCAGATCAATAGGGATAGGCTTTCCCGGATTCTCAGCCTGGAGGGAAGCACTGTCCTGTCGCACACGATCAATCAGCTTCTGATTTGTTGGTCCAAGATTCGTGCCACCAGAATTCGTGGCATCGTAGCCGTTGACGGCAGCCGACAGACGCGAGTGAAAGTAGCCGGGGCCGGTGAACGGTTGCCCGATGATTCGTGATCCGATGGTTTTCCCTGCACTCTGAATCAGCTGGCCATTCGCCTTATCTGGAAACAGGACCTTCACAACTCCCGTCACGACTAGCGGATAGATGAGGCCAAGCAAGATCGTGGTCGCGATGGTCATCAGCACAGCGGTAACAAGATTTTTCTTCATTTCTCGAATACCTTTAAGCAAGCCCGATCCGTGTGATCATCAGGTCAACGAGCTTAATTCCGACGAACGGCACGACGATGCCGCCCACCCCATAGATCAGCAAATTGCGCCGCAGCAGCTCAGCAGCAGGCATCGGCCGGTATTTCACTCCCCGTAAGGCCAGCGGGATCAGGGCGATGATGATTAGCGCATTGAAAATCACCGCCGAAAGAACCGCAGATTGCGATGTCTGCAGACGCATGATGTTCAGGGCGTTCAGAACGGGAAAGGTTCCAGCGAACATCGCGGGAATAATGGCAAAGTATTTCGCCACATCGTTGGCAATTGAAAAGGTGGTCAGCGCGCCGCGAGTCATCAGGAGCTGCTTGCCAATCTCCACGACTTCGATGAGCTTGGTGGGATTGGAATCCAGGTCTACCATATTGCCGGCCTCTTTGGCGGCCTGCGTACCAGTGTTCATGGCAACACCGACATCCGCCTGAGCCAGCGCAGGCGCGTCATTTGTGCCGTCGCCAGTCATGGCAACCAGCTTGCCGCCCGCCTGCTCGCGCTTGATCAGGTCCATTTTATCGCGCGGAGTCGCTTGCGCCAGGAAATCGTCGACTCCGGCCTCACGAGCAATTGCGGCAGCGGTGAGCGGATTGTCGCCGGTAATCATGACGGTGCGAATCCCAATGGCGCGGAGTTGGTCGAAGCGCTCTCGCATTCCACCTTTGACAACATCTTTCAGTTCGATAACTCCAAGCACGCCACGGGTCCTCTCGGCCACAACCAGCGGTGTGCCGCCCAACCGGGCGATTTGATCCACATGTTCCTGCACCGGTTTGGGGAAATCGCGCCCATTCGCCGACACGTATTTCTGAATCGCATCGACGGCACCTTTGCGGATTTCGAATCCATCCAAATTAATGCCCGACATGCGGGTGTGCGCGGAGAACGGAACGAACTGAGCTTCGCGGGATGACAACTCTCGTCCGCGAAGGCCGTACTTCTCCTTCGCCAGCACAACAATTGACCTGCCTTCGGGTGTCTCATCGGCCAGTGAGGAGAGCTGTGCGGCATCGGCGAGTTCTGCTTCAGTGATGCCGGGTGCGGTAATGAACCGTGAGGCCTGGCGGTTTCCGAGCGTGATCGTGCCAGTCTTGTCGAGTAGCAGCGTATTTACATCGCCAGCCGCCTCCACCGCCCGACCCGACATAGCCAGGACGTTGTGCTGAATAAGTCGATCCATGCCTGCAATGCCGATGGCCGAAAGGAGCCCGCCGATAGTGGTGGGAATCAGACACACGAGTAGAGAGACGAGCACGAACACCGTCTGCGGCGAGGCGGAGTAGATGGCGAAAGGCTGTAACGTGATGACAGCTAACAAAAAAATAATCGTCAGACCCGCCAGCAGGATGTTCAGTGCGATTTCATTGGGCGTTTTCTGGCGTTCCGCGCCCTCTACCAGCGCAATCATGCGATCAAGAAAGGTTTCACCGGGATTGGAGGTAATTTTGACTTTGATTTGATCGGACAAGACTCGCGTGCCGCCAGTCACTGCCGACCGGTCGCCGCCAGCTTCGCGAATCACAGGCGCGGATTCGCCGGTGATCGCCGATTCATCCACGGAAGCGACGCCTTCAACGATTTCGCCATCGGAGGGAATGAACTCACAGGCGCGGACAAGTACGAGATCTCCGGCACGCAGCTTCGAGCTTGGTATCTGCTCGATCTGACCGCTGTGGAGCAGTCGATTGGCTAGTGTCTCCGAGCGCGCCTTACGCAGTGTGTCGGCTTGCGCCTTACCCCGGCCTTCCGCCATTGCTTCGGCAAAATTGGCGAACAGGACGGTGAACCAGAGCCATAGCGTGATCTGGAGGTTGAACTTGAATGCCGCGCCGCCGCGGAACAGCAATGCAGTGGTAATAACGCTGCCGACTTCCACCACGAACATGACGGGATTGCCCATCATCTTGCGCGGATTCAACTTGAGAAACGCGTCCCAGCCTGCCCGCTTGACGATCTTCCATTCCCAGATAGCTGTTTTCTTGGTCGCCATACTGAAAACCTCAGAACGTCTTGCCTGCACCCATTAGGAGGTGCTCCAGAATCGGCCCCAGGCTCAGAACCGGAAAGAACGTCAACGCCCCCACGATTAGAATGACGCCGATGAGAAGTGCCGTGAACAGTGGCGTGGTCACGGGAAACGTCCCCAGCGAAGCTGGAACATATTTCTTTCGCGCGAGGTTACCGGCAATCGCGAGCATCGGCAGGATCATCAGAAAGCGGCCGACCAGCATCGTGATGCCGCCCGCGGTGTTGTACCAGAGCGTGTTTGTGTTCAGGCCGGCAAACGCCGAGCCGTTATTGCCTGCCTGCGATGTGAATGAATAGAGAATCTCGCTGAGGCCGTGCGGGCCCGGATTCAGAATGCTGGAGGTACCAAATCCCTTAACGGCGGAGATTGCGGAGAATCCCAGGATCACCAACGGGAAGACAAGCACGACGAGCATTGCCATTTTCACGTCATAGGCTTCGATCTTCTTGCCCAAGTATTCCGGTGTCCGGCCAACCATGAGGCCGGCTATGAACACAGCGACCACGATGTAAATCAGCATGCCGTACATACCAGCACCAACGCCGCCGAAAATGACCTCGCTGAGCATGATGTTGACCAGCGGCACCATCCCGCCGAGTGGCGTGAAGGAATCGTGCCAGCCGTTGATCGCGCCGCAGCTCGCGTCAGTTGTAACCGTCGCCCACAAGGCACTGTTGGCAATCCCGAAACGGATTTCCTTGCCCTCCATGTTGCCGCCGGATTGCAGCGCGCTCACGCGCTGGTCAACGCCGCCCGGAAATAGCGGGTTGCCGCGAGCTTCGGCCCAGTAGGCCACGCTCACGCCGACCAGAAACAGAATCGCCATCGCGGCCCACACAGCCCAGCCGTGACGCGGCGAGCCAGTCATTCGTCCGAGCGTGTACGTCAAACCGGCAGAGATGGCGAAGATACAGAACAGTTCAATCAGGTTAGACAACGGTGTCGGATTCTCGAAGGGGTGAGCGCTGTTCGCGTTGAAGAAGCCGCCGCCGTTGGTGCCCCATTCTTTGATGATCTCCTGCGAAGCCACAGGGCCTTGCGCGATTGTCTGCTCGGTCACTGTATCCATGACAGGCTTGCCATCCGGCCCGACAGCCGGCTTTCCCTTGGCATCGAGTTTCTGAACGTGCTGCGGGTCGACCAGCTTCACCGTGTCGTAGGGCTTCAGGTTTTGAACCACTCCTTGCGAAACCAGCACGAGTGCTCCGACGATGCAGAATGGCAGCAGCACCCAGAGGCTGAACGCGATTGCGACGGCGATTCCGACAGCCGCTGATACGAAATTGTGATACGCCAGCCCGGCCATTTGTGTGAAATAGCTCATGGTGGTTTCGCCACTGTAGTTTTGCCAGTTTGTATTCGTGGTGAATGACGCAGCCGTGTTGAACGCGAGCGCAGGTGCGACGCCGCCCAGCTTCTGCGGATTCAGCGGTAGGAATGCCTGTGCCCGCTGCATCAGATAGAGAACGATCATCGAAACCAGGCTGAACAGCAGCATCGCCACTGCGTATTCTGTCCAGCGCATCTCATGGTTTTCGTTAACGCCGGTTACGCGATATAGCAGCCGCTCGATGGGGCGCAGCACCGGGTCCATGAACGTCTTCTCGCGGTTGAACACCCGCGCCATGAAGACACCCATTGGTTTCGTCACAGCCAGAATCAATAGAAGGAAGAACGCGATCTGGAACCAACCGTTAGCGGTCATCAGAACTTCTCCGGACGCAAGAGTGCGTACAGCAAGTACACGATGACCAGGGCACTGACCAGGAGCATAATCACTGATTCCAAGCTCACGGCTGCCTCACTTCACCCGATCACAGAAGCGGACGTACATAATGGCGAGGGCGAAGAATGCAATGGTCACCCCAATCCAGAGTAAATCCTGCATCACTTCCTCCCTCTTCTAAAACTTGACCATCACTGCCATGTTCAGCCGGTTCTCTAACTTGCGAAGATCTGGGGTGAAGCCGCTCACCACTGATCCAGGAGGACCACTGTTGCCGCCTGCGGGCGTAATGCCGCCGCGTCCGGAAAAGTACGGTACGTTCGCCGCTCGATGGTCGAACTCCCAGCGGAACGTAATGTACTGGCTGGGCATGTAGTCGAAGGTAGCGGATGCATCCCATGCTTTGTAGGGGTCGCCGGGGTTCTCGGTAAAATAAGGGGTTCCCGAAGTTGCGTTCGCGCCATTAATGGGCGGCAGCAGCACCAAATACCTTCCAGGATTGTTGATCTTGCCGCCGCCAAGCGTAAGTCCATAGCGATCCTTGTCGAACCACAAGCGGTTGTAGATCATGAAGCCTAGAAACGCCTGCTTGGGACCTTTCGCCGAATTGCCGTAACAACTGACGCCGCCGCCGTGTTCACATCCCAGATCGCCGGTCAGCGAGAAGGCGGCTTTGTCCAGGAACTTCTCTGGGTGGTCGTAGTACTTGAGCTCAATGCTGTCGTCGGTATGGTAGCGCACACGGCCGGGAGTGTTCAGCGCATCCTCGCCCAGGGCGTATTGATTCCCAAGGATTGAAAGCCAGCTATTCGGACGCCACAAAATCTGACCTCCAATGCCAGGCCGATTGTTGAACCGTCCGTAGGACTGCCAGCCATTAATGAACCAGGGCTCAATCTTCAAGTGCTCGGTCGGAAAGATTTGCACTCGTACGCCATTGAAAAACCATGGCGTGTTTGACGAAACATACGACGGTTGATAGGCCCAGTTATCGAAGTTGTAATAACTGAAGAGTCCGATGTAGGACATGAAGATTCCGGCGTCGACGTTGATCCCATGCAACGCATTGAAGTGGTACCCGCCGTAGGCTTCAGAAACGTAACGGTAGGCGTTGGCAAGGTCCCATTGTCCGCGTGCGGGACTGGCGTCATTACGCGGTGTCGTCACCGAATACAAGCCGAACTGCGTCATTAGCCGAGCGCGAACGTTGTCGTAGTGGAAGTCGCCGCCGACGCCGAGCTGGGTCACATGGACTTCATTCGATCGAAAGACCTCGCTCGACCCCCCGATCGTGTCATCTTTCGGATGGTTGAAATCGTAGATATAGTCAACATCCGCGCGAATTTCGGGAGTGAAGAATTTCGAATCGAAGGCCGGCGTCTTGGTCCGGGCGGTGCCGTTCAGCCAGGTCCAGTCCGCGAAAGCAAATGGTTCGGCTTTAGCCGGTTTACTCTCCACCACAGGTCGTTGCGCAGAGACCGTTTGGGTGGCCCCGGCAGAGGCACTCAGAAACTGTTGTGATCCTGAGGGCGGCAGGTCGCCCAAGTCCGTTGTCGTGGATTTCGCATCAGCAGATTGTTGTTTTAGTTGAGTCTCCAGTTGCTGAATTCGAGTACGCATTCTCTCGAGTTCCTGAAGAATCCCGGCATTCGCATTATCAGAGGTGGAACTATCACTTGGGGCGACCTGACGGCCACTCGAACCGGCATGACCTTTGCCCTGCTCCTGTCCATTGATCTGTGCAAGAGCCTTCGGTGAATTTAAGGAAGCGATAGCTAAAACGAAAGCTAGACCCCATCTCAATATGCGTGTGATCTGGTTCGTTTCCATCCCTTGGGTTCTCAAGTGCACCATACTTTCCGGCTGGGATTCACTCCCTGCCACTTCATGGCTCTACACGGCCTCGCGGCTTCGGGATGTCGGGGCAACCCGCCCATTGCCGCGCTCATCGATGGCGTGCACTCGCCGGTCGTTTATCCCATTGCCATTCGCTCTTCCAAGCCGGATGCGGTGCCAATCCGTTCTCACGCTGGGTAGTTCGTACAGTTGAGAGTCGAGCTTCAAGACTTGGCGAACGCGCGTACCCCTGCTTTCTTTGCATAACGCGATCAAGATGCGCATAAAGAAAGCGACGGCTCCGATGCTGACGACAATAATGATCAGGAGGCTCTCGGACATCGTTCCTCGTCGTGGACACGGCGAATCAGATCGCCAGTGCCATTCGATCGCTACTTCGATTCGATACTTCCGCGCATAGTTTTTGGATAAAAGGTTCATAAAAAGTTCGTAAACTGATTGCTACTTGGTTTTTATGGTTTCTCTACGAACTCTGCAGGTTGGTTACGAAGTCTGCGGGTGCTGGGCCGAGGTCGGCAGCTGGATAAGCAAATCTGGATGGCAGACTCTTATGCGGAAACGAACGATTGACTACTCGCCTTCAGGATTGAAACGATAGCCAACCCACGGTTCGGTTGTGATGTAGCTTGGCGACGTGTCGTCGGGCTCCAGCTTTTTCCGGAGGTGGCCTATGAAGACGCGAAGATATTCCGGTTGCTCGATGCTGGTGTCGCCCCAAACAGCCGCCAGCAATGTGCGATGCGTGACCACGCGCTCCGGGTGCCGCGCAAGATAGGTCAGTATGTCGAATTCCTTGGGCGTCAACCGCATTTCGCGGCCCTTGATCTCGACACGATGGGCGCGCGTATCTATGCGAAAGTGACCAACTTCAATGACATCCGATTCTGGCTGCTGTGACGTCGAGACACGCCGTAGAGCGGCTCTGACTCGTGCCAGCAATTCATCAACGCTGAATGGTTTCGTGATGTAGTCGTCAGCGCCTGCATCAAGTGCCTCAACCTTCGTACGCTCCTCGTTTCTGACCGATAGCACGATGATCGGAATGCCCGATTTTGCCCGCAGATACCGGCAAAGCTCGACCCCGTTCATGTTGGGCATGCGCAGGTCAGTCATTATCAGGTCGGGTGTCCAGGATTTCATCATCCGCAGCGCATCGTCGCCATCGGAAGCGGTGCGGATCGCATATCCGCGGCTGGAAAGCGTCGTCTTGAGAACGCGCGTGATCTGCGGCTCATCATCGACGACCAGGATCTTTGGCTTCTCGCCGTCACTAGGCATAGGGCTACTTTACCTCTTGCGTCACGATGTGCACGTCTACCGCCGGCGCATCACGCAGGAACTTGTGGATGGCGGAAAGGTAAAGATACTTACGCCAGTTGGACTGCGCCGAACGGCCAAAAACGACCTGGGTGATGTGCTTGTCGCGCACCACCTTCGCGACTTCTTCTGCCACGTTCTTGCCCTTCACGCGGACCACTTGTGCGCCCAGGCTTTCGGCAAAGCGGACGTTCTGCGCCAGCGTTCGTTGATCTTCAGGATCCTCGTCCGCGCCGATGTCCACGTAAATCACGTAAAGTTCCGCATCAATACGTTGCGCCATGCGGGCGGCGCGGGCAACTAAATACTGCGCCGCAGGGTTTGAGCTGATGCACACCCCGAATTTCTCCCGCACCGCCGCGGGAGGAGCAACGCCTTCTTTCTCCAGGTACGATTCCAGGCTGCGATCCACCGCTCGAGCAACCTGCTGCAGTGCCAGTTCGCGCAGAGAAATTAGATTTGCAGGGCGAAAGAAGTTATCCAGCGCGCGTTCCGCACGCTCAACCGGATAGATGTCTCCGCGACGCATACGAGTTTGCAGAGCCTCCGGCGTGAGGTCCACCAGAACAATCTCGGTGACCCTTTGCATGACCCAGTCGGGAACGGTCTCGCGAACCGGTACGCCTGTGATCTGTTGCACAAGCGGCGTCAGGCTTTCGATGTGCTGAACGTTTACCGTCGACAGCACGTCAATGTTCGCGTTGAGCAATTCGAGCACATCGTCATACCGTTTGCGGTGTTTGCTGCCTTCGATGTTGGTATGTGCGAGTTCGTCCACCAGCGCAACCTGGGGCTTGCGCGCAATAATGGCATCAACATCCATCTCTTCGAAGAACGCACCCTTGTAATTCAGTTTTCGACGCGGCACATTTTCCAATCGCGCCGCGAGTTCCGCGATGCCTTTGCGTCCGTGGGTTTCCACCAGGCCGACCACCGTATCCTCACCACGGCTGGCCCGCCGAATGCCTTCGCTCAGCATGTTGTAGGTCTTGCCGACACCGGGTGCATAACCGAGAAACAGCTTGAAGATAGCCTGCTTTTTCTGCGGAGCAGCCTCGTCTAGCCATTGCTCAGGTGTCTTGGCCATCGCGGATATTGTCAACGCCACGGGGGGATTTGTCGAATGGGCTACAATCTCGCTGTGAAACGAGCCGTCCAAACGTTGTTGCGTTACCTAATTGTTGCGGCGCTCGACGCGCTGATCACTTGGATCTGTTTCCGCGTCCTGAATCGAAATCCAACCACCGTGGGTTTTGTATTCCTGCTGGCTATTCTTGTAGTGTCGGCCACGTGGGGACTTCGCTACGCCATCTTCATGGCGATCTGGGCAACACTGCTCTACAATTTTTTCTTCCTGCCGCCTCTGTTCACATTCAATATCGCCGATTCGCAGAATTGGATCGCCCTATTCGCGTTTTTGATCACGGCAATTATTGGCAGCCAGCTCTCCGAGCGCGCACGCCGCGAAGCACAACAAGCAACCCAGCGGCGGAAAGAGGTCGAACGTCTCTATGCATTGAGCCAGCAACTTCTGCTCTCTGAAAACGTCTTTGAGCTGTTGAACAAATTGCCGGCTTACATCGCGGACGTTTTCGGTGCCACCGGTGTCGCCTTGTTTCTGGAGAACAAACAAAAAACGTATTTCTCTGACGTCAATGTGCAGCCGATATTCCCGCCAGATCAGTTAAGAGCAGTCAGCGGCCGGGGCGAGCCGATGTTTGACCGCAACCAACTGTCCTGCTACATGCCTCTCAGGATGGGGGTTCGGTCCGTCGGCACGCTGGCGGTCGTGGGATGCGAAATCTCGCGCGAAACGATGGAAGCGGTTGGCAGCCTCGTCGCGACTGCAATCGAGCGGACCTCGACCATGGAAAAACTCAGTAAGGCAGAAGCTGCCCGCGAGAGCGATCGCTTGCGCTCCCTTCTCCTGGATTCTGTTACACATGAGTTTCGTACGCCGCTTACGGCCATCAAGGCATCTGCTCAGGCCCTCCTTTCGGAGGTTGAACTCGATAAGCCACAACTGAAGGAGCTGGCGACAGTAATCAACGAGGAAAGCGACCGCTTAAACCGCCTGATAGGGGAAGCAGCGGAAGTCGCGCAGTTGGATGCGCGGCAAGTGGAGCTTCACCTGGCGCCTCACGATATTAGCGAAGCTGTCGGGATGGCGTTGCAAAAAATGAAAAACACATTGGATAAGCGCCCAGTCGAAGTGGCGATTCCAAAGGATCTGCCTGCGATCAACATGGATCTAGACCGCGTGGTGGAATTGCTTGCTCAACTCTTAGACAATGCCGCGAAATACGCGCCGCCTGAGACCCCAATCCATATCAGCGCTGAGTTGCGGAACGACAGTGTGATCACCAGCATTGCCGACCATGGATCCGGCATCGATGATATGGAGCAAACGATGATCTTCGAGAAGTTCTATCGCGGACGGAATCAAAGGATTTCAGTGCAAGGTACCGGCATGGGGTTGGCAATCGCGAGGGCCATCGCAGAACTCCACGGTGGCACGCTGGGCCTCACCAGCCAACTTGGTCGAGGTTCGGTGTTCTACTTCTCTCTGCCGGTAAATGCTGTTTTTCGCAGGTAGTCCACGAGCGCGCCCATACCTCGCTGCTTACGAAGAACGGATGCTCGTGTTTTACGTCGCCGTCGCTCCTCCCCTGCGGCCCACGCTGAATCGCGGCGGGCACCACGATACTGTCAGGTCGTGTCTCCGGCAAGAGCTGAACGTTCAAGAACTGATTGGGCCAAAGGGCGTTCTCCTTATTGTCGAAAATTGCTTTCATCCGATCGGTGCGGTATCTTGCAACCTATGCTGGGCAGTTGCGGGCAAACTTTACAGAACTTTACCGTGTTGGATTCTCCGGCACAGAACCAAGCTCGACGGAGTTCTGGCGAACCGATGCGATCTTGGGGCGGAGTCCATGGGCAGAGTCAATCCCCTATGGACGAACACCGACATCCATAGTGCGCACCAGCCAAGGAATAATGACCTGCTTGAAGATGGCTGGATCGGGCCAGACTTTAACCTGCCTGCCAAGGTGGCCGCCTTGGGGATTGATCCACGCATCTTTGGGAACGTCACCATTATCGAGAAGCAAGTAGATGTCAGATATTGGAACCTGCGTATCCCGGACTCCAGCAATGACCAGCATCGGAGTCATCGGCTTCCCCAGAAGGTTTTGAGACACGAGAGACATTCTGGGCAGGAACGCCGCCATTTCGTCTAATGACTTAACTCCGTCCAGGATGTTCATGAGAGCCGGCACTTGATCGAATAGATATTCGCGGTTTCCCGAGAGCGAGTTCATCAGGAACTCTTTCTGGAAGAATTTATCAATTGGTGGAGACTGAGCACTCGTTCCTCTCAGACGCGCGCGCTCGACGATGGCCAGCTTGACGGCCCAGTAGGCGCCCCAACTCACCCCATGAACCGCGAGCCTAGCCTTATCAACTTCTCGCCTGGTCTGAACGTAGTCGATTACGCGGGATAACATCCGGTCCGCGTTTTCGCTTACTTTGATCGGCGCCTGACCTGTGCCTGGCCCATCCACCGCAAGAAACCCGATACCGTAGGGCAGGATTGCGTCGAAGCTTTCAGCCAGATCTTCCTTTCTGCTATCCAAACCGTTGACTGCGATCACCAGCGGCACGGGTCCCTTCGCATTCTTCGGCAGCCGCAAATATCCGATTATTTCTTTTCCCTCGAACGGAATGTGCACGACCTCCAACGGCGGGTCCCAGAAGCGCGCGTGAGCACGAAACGCTTCGAGCGCCTTGGCATAGGAACGTTGTTTTCCCGGAGATGCTGGTATCGGCCAACGGCCGAACGAGTAGAGCCTCCATGCGCGGATGTAATCAGCGTTTGCTTTTGTGGGATCTGTGGTTTCAAGCGCTTTCGCTTGGGCCATATATCTATCGGCAACCGACATGAATGCGGCGGCCCATTCGTCTTTGTCAGTTGTCTTGATCGAAGCAAAGGCTTCGCGAACGTCTGCCGGATCGAGTCCGATTAGCGGATACATTCCATTTTCCGCGCGATGGATCGCTTCCGTCTTTATCTCATCGAGCGTTCGTTCGCCGCGCTGCTGGGGAAACGCGGTGTCCGTAACCATGACTGTCAAGACAAACACGAGGATTATAGCGAAGCGATTATGAAAGCCTGGCATCAATACCCCTTTTTACTTTCGCGAACATCCTGCATTAAGCGTTTCGTGAAGCTGTTACGGATTCAGTCTCCGGAGCGCTGCCGAGCCGTCGACTGTATTAGTCCACTTACTCTCGACTTCAGGTGCTTGTCGAAATACGACATCAAGATCTTGAATGTTTTTTCCTGTATCTGGTCGGGCTTATAGGAGCCATCCGGTTGCGCCTTGATAAACACATAGCCGTGAACAGGATGATCGAAGCTGAGCCAGGTTACATCCTTGCCTGCTTCGTGCATCCACTCATTGGTCAGCTTGAAGATGCCCTGCAGGTGGTCCGTGTCGCGGCCGAAAATCAGGATGGGAGTATTGATTCGTCGAATGCGCTCCATCGCCTTCGTCTTGTTCGTGTTCTTCCGGGCGACTTCCATATCGTTGTACTGGATCTCAGTCCCTTTGCGCGGCGCCGTAGGGCCAGTGTTGACGTTCAGGAACTCGTGGGCGGCGGGCTCGATGCATACTCCGGCGCCGAAGTTATACTCGGCGGCCGCCTTCAGGATCATCTCGCCACCGTGACTCACACCCATTGCGCCGATGGCGTTCTTATCGACGTACGGCAGGCTTTGTAGATAACCCATGGTTGCGATCAAGTCCGCGTGATCGAGGGTCGGCTGAGATTTCAGCGTTCGCCGCTCTCCACTGATGCTGTCAGGGAGATTTTGCGCCGGTTGCTGGAGTTGCTCATAGAGGTAAGGGATCTCATTCCGGTAGTTTTGACGGTCACGACAACATATCCGCGCGCGATCATGCGATCCTGCATCGGCGTCAGACGCTCCACCAGCTCTTCGACCCTCCGCATTCCCCCCTTGCCCTCGCCCCAGCCCATCGTGATGACAGGGAACGGCCCGTTGCCTTTTGGCTTGCGGACGGCGATCGGCAGGTAGATCTCGTCTTGCGTCAGGACAAAGGTGTAGTCCGCCGGGATGTCGGATCCTTTGACGGGTTTCGTGATCACGTAACCGTGAGTGGGCGTCTCGGGCGCTGGTGGCTTGCCGGAAGGGATCTGCGCCCAAACGCTCGGAGCGATTTGCGAGACAAGATCCAGCATGCTAAAGCAGACCAACAAGCCGATTATCCCTAGTGGCTAGAAGGTAAGTTTCAGACCTAGTTGGACAGCGCGGCTGCCGCCCGAACCGATGACGGGGTTAGCGGCCGCAATGTCCGGAGTAGCACATCCACAACCAAAGGTGCTCGGCGCCCCTGGATCGTTTTGCCCGTAGCCGTTCTGTCCGCCATAAGGGTTGGCGAAATTAGGGTGGTTCAGAATGTTGAAGAACTCCGCGCGGAATTGGGCGCGCACCCGCTCGCCAAAATGCCAGTTCTTGGCAATCGAGAAATCCAGATTCTTGAAGCCCGAATCGGGGAAGAGGTTGCGCCCCATCGTTCCGAACTGCCCGAAGGGCGGTGGGACCATGATCGAGTTACCCTTGCCGTAGCATCCGAAGGCTGCGAGCGAAGCGATAGCACTGCCAGGAGTCCCTCCGTCCATGGCTAGAGATTTTGCATTGCAGCTCGCATTAGCCGTGGGGTTACGGTCGGTCCGAATGCCGTCGCCAGGGAAAAATGGTATTGGCGTTGGTCCCGCCTTGAAGTCGGAGGGGTTGCCAAAAAAGTCCCATCGAACTGGTGTGCTCTGCGGCGGGCTGACCGGCAGATTGCCGAGGCCGGAAACGTCAGTAGTCAGATCAATCGGCCCCCAAAATTGGGCGCTCTCAACGGTTGCAATCGTGTTGATCTCCCAGCCCTCTAACAACTGACCGAAGCCAGCCTTGCCCGGGATCGCGTAACTTAGAGAAAGAGTCAGGCGATGGCGAATGTCGAAGTCGCTGTTGGCGTACTCTCGTCCAACATTGGTGGAATCCTGTGGCAGCCCGTACCCCGCTCCGAAATCCCAGTTGGCGCCCACGTCATCCAGCGAATGGGAGTAGGTGTAACCTGCGACCATGCTCAGCCCATGGAAGTTGCGTGTGTTCAACGTGGCCTGCAGCCCGTTGTAGTTCGATTTGTAAATGTTTCCCATTTGGAAGATGTTGCTCAGGAACGGGAACTTCGCGTTGAATGGCCTGGTGGCCTGCGAGTCAGTGCCCGGCAACTCCTGGTTGATGTCCCGAATCCCGGTCAGATTCGCACCGTGATTCCCGACGTAGGCCACCTCTAGCGACAGATTCTGTGTAAACGAGTGTTGGACATTCAATGTCCAATTCCAGACGTAGGGAGTGGTCAAGTGGCGATCCACGCTCATGATGGGACACGGGTTTGCGTTCACCGGATCGCAATTGATCTGGTTGCTGCCAAGGTTGCCATAGATCGGCCCACTGTCCCAGGGATAGACTAAAGGGATGATTGTGAGATTGGCGGCCGTAATGGTGCCCCCGGCGGTGTCGCCTGCGGCGTCGATGAT
>WNFG01001073.1_pt1 | contig 23004 bp, 23 predicted proteins | sample 5400431 | NCBI WGS metagenome assembly WNFG01 (sample SAMN13153346, study PRJNA577476) | soil metagenome | isolation source: 120 cm saprolite under Douglas fir tree site 2 hole 3 replicate 2 | place: USA:California | collected 2015-04-18 | reverse complement strand
CGGGCCGGGCGGATGGCGTCCTGACCCGCCTGCAGGGTCGAGGTCACCTGGTCCTTGGCCGAATCGAACATCCCCTCGGCGGTCGACTGGACCGCCTGCAGCGTCTCCGCCGCCGCGAGCCGCGCGGTGCGGCCCCGGGTGTTCGCGAAGCGACGGATCTCGTCGCCCCACACGTACACCGCGATACCTCCGACGATCGCTCCCAGCAGGAATCGACTCGACATCGCTCCCTCCTTTTCTCTCTCTCCGCTTTCGCTACGCGGCTTTCGGAATTGGCCACTCGACCCCCGCGCTCCGCTCGAGCTCGTGGCCGCAGGGCTCGAGCTGGATCACCAGCGCGTCGCCGCGCTCGTGCCAGTCCTCGACCGCCCGGAACGTTCCACAGGAAAGGCAGTACAGCGTCGGTGTCCCTCTCATCGCGCACCTCCCGTCGTCTCCGTTTCCAGGTGATGGGTCTCCGGGCCGGCCGGACCGGTCGCGGTCTGCGTCTTGGCGCACTCCGGGCAGATCTCGAGCTCGGTGTCGTAGGCGATACCGTGGATCGGGCAGCGCACGACCGGAACCGGGGTGGGCCGGCGGCGGAAGAGCAGCCCGACCATCAGGGCCGCGCCCGCGGTGGCGAGCACCGCCGCCGTCACCACCCGTCCAACCTGCGCGTAGGACATCAGAGCCGTCCGGTGAGGAGCAGGATGACGAGGATCAGAAGAATGAGGCCCGCGCCACCGCTCGGATACGGCCCCCAGCCCGAGCTGTACGGCCAGGTCGGCAAGGAGCCCACCAAGATGAGAACGAGAATGACGATCAGGACGATTGACACTGCGCGTCCCCCCCTTCGTGCCCCGGGTGAGCATGGTCTATTGGCTTTCTTGAATTCGACGGGCGGCGGGTCACCCCGCCGCCCGTCCGTGAATTCCTACCGGTTGTGACCGCCGCCCGGCTGCGGGTTGCGGCCCGGGTCCTGCTGCTGCTGTCCCTGGCGATCCTTGTCCTTGTCCTGGCCGGGCTGGCCCTGACCCGGCTGACGCTGCCCGGGCTGACCCTGACCCGGCTGACCCTGGCCCTCGCGTCCCTTCTCCATGGTGCCCATCGTGATCACTCCTTTCTTCCCGGGCCGCCTCAGCGGGCCCGGGATCTCCGCCGCCGCGGGATGCGGGCTCCTGATCGACGAGCCTCGCTCAGCGCGATGGCGACGGCCTGTTTCCGCTTCCGAACCTTTCCTCCCGAGCCCGAGCGGAGGGTCCGGTGCTTGTACTCGCGCATCACCTTGCTGACCTTGCCGCGACCCTTCGCGGGCCGCCGGCCGGTTCGCGGTGTCGTGCGCTTCTTCGCCATGCCGCTTACTTGTTGGCCGAGCGGACGGTCAGCTCGTTCTTGACCGACTTCACCCCCGACACCATCCGCGCCTGCTCGGAAGCCTTGGCCGCCGCGGTGATGCTGGGCACCTCGCCGGTCAGGGTCACCACGCCGCCGTCGGCGCGCACGTCCACCTTCTTCAGCTGCGCGTCCCGGGTCATGCGGGTCTCGACCGCCTTGGCGATGTCCTTGTCGTTGGCGTCGACCGCCTTGCGAGCCGCCGGGGCCACGACCTGAAGGTCGTTCTTCACCGACTTCGCCCCCTCGATGCCCGCGGCGACCTCGGCCGCTGCGGCCTTGGCCTCGGGACTGTCGACCTTGCCGCGCAGGTGCACGATGCCGCTCTTGGTGTCGACGCTGACCTGGGAGCCCTTCACGCGCTCATCCGCGAAGAGGGCGATCTTGGCCTTCGAGGTGACCCAGCTGTCGCTGACCGCGGTCTTCGCTTCCTGGGTGGTGCTCTTGGCCGAGTCCTTCGCCTGCTCCATCTTGTTCTCGATCTTGTCCTTGGTCGTCTGGGCCTGCGCCGCGAAGGGCGCCGCCGCCACGAATGCGCCGAGAACCGTGACCGCCATCATCTGTCCGTACCGCATGGGTGCTTCCTCCTTGAAGTGTCGGTTGAGTTGACTGCAGTGGTGAGCGGGCGTCCGTTACCGTCGCGGCAGCGGCGGCGGCGGGGGCGGAGCGGCGCCGGCCGGCACCCACACCCAGTAGTTGGGCGACGCGGTGGTGCCGTCGCCGTACAGCGTCCAGCGGCCCTCGGGATAGCTGACCACGCGGTCCGTGGGGGCCTGCGTGATCACCGTCGTCGTCGGCGGCGGAGCCGGAGACTGGACGACACGCTCCTTCTCGGTGCTGCTGTAAATGCAACCGCCCATGGTGGTGGCGGCCAGCGCCATCATCGTCACCAGCAGGGGGATCCTGGTCGTGCTCTTCATTTCGGTATCTCCTGTCCTTCGCTGGGTCGCGGCGAATCTGACCGCCGCGAGCGGCCTTCCTCGTCGAGCTGAACCGGGCGGCCCGCCCCGGCGTCGCGGTCGCTGCGCTCCGGCTCGCGATCCACGCCACCTTCACGCGGACTGCGCACGTCGCGATCCGGGTCCTGGAGATCCTTGCGTCCGATCCGCGGGGTCTGCTTTTGTCTCGGTTCCTTCATGGCGTCCTCCCGGTCGCGTGAGCTTGCGATGACCGCGACACACACCGGCAAGGCAGCAAGCGGAATGCCACCGCCGAAGTGCACGAGGAACAAGGGCGATCTGGATCGGGACCGCGAGGGCAACGCTCCGGGTCCGGTAAAGACACCCGCGTAGTTCCTTCCCCCGCATCGACCCGCGCGCGGACCCCTCCGCTTGGCCCTTCCGTGGTGTGGAACGTGCACCCATCGACCGGTGCGTTCAGCTCAATCTGAAGAGGAAACGGAGGGCATGAGCGATGCTCGGCAACGCGCACTTCCACGGCGCCCGCGGCGCGAGCGAGGTGGCGATCACCACGCCGGTGGTGCTCGGCTACACCGCGATGCACCTCGCCGGATTCGTCCTGTTCGGGCTCGCGGTGTCCGGGCTCTTCGCCCTCGCCGAGCGCGAGAAGCGGGTGCTCGCGCTGATCTTCATGCTGGGCTGCTGCCTGGCCGTGGTCTTCGTGGCCATGGTCTACGGCCTGTCGCAGTGGGTGCGCGACGCGATGACGCCGTGGGTGTTCCTGGCCGGGCACGCTCTGGGCGGGGCCGCGGTGGTGGGAGCCCTCGGCTATTTCCATCGCCGGCTGCTCCGCGAGTTCCCCACCGCGGCCGAATAGCCGCGCGGACGCGGGCGGCGGGGGCCGTCGTGGCCCCCGCCGCGGTAGTCGCTACCGGGTAGATCCGACCCGATGCGCGATCAGGCGATCCAGACCGACTTGATGTTGACGAACTCGCGGATCCCGTACTCGGAGAGCTCGCGGCCGTACCCGGAGCGCTTGATGCCCCCGAACGGGAGGCGGGGATCCGACTTCACCACCCCGTTCACGAACACCGCGCCCGCCTCGATCTGCGCGGCCAGCCGCTCCGCCCGGGCGAGGTCCTTCGTCCAGAGCGCCGCGCCGAGGCCGAACGGGGAGTCGTTGGCGAGCCGGAGCGCGTCGGCCTCGTCCTTGGACCTGATCACCGCCGCGACCGGCCCGAAGGTCTCCTCGTCGAAGGCGGGCATGCCGCGATCCACCGCGGCCAGCAAGGTCGGCGGGTAGAACGCGCCCTTGCCGGCCGGGACCTGCCCGCCGAGCAGCACGCGGGCGCCCCGCTTCACCGACTCCTCGACCTGGCGGTGCAGCTCGTCGCGCAGGTCGACGCGGGCCTGCGGGCCGACCTGCGTATCGCGCGCGGCGGGATCGCCCATGCGGCGCGCCGACAGCTCGCTCTTGAACCGCTCGAGGAAGCGGTCCGCGACCGGCTCCACCACGATGAAGCGCTTGGCCGCGATGCAGCTCTGCCCGCTGTTGATCAGCCGGGCCTCTGCGGCCGCGCGGGCCGCCACGTCCACGTCCGCGTCGGCCAGCACCACGAACGGGTCGCTGCCGCCCAGCTCGAGCACCGTCTTCTTGAGCTCGTGGCCCGCCTGCTGGGCCACCGCCTGACCCGCGCGCTCGCTCCCGGTCAGGGTGACCGCCACGATGCGCGGATCGGCGATCAGGCCCTTGACCGCCCCGGAGTCGGCCAGCACGGTGCGGAACAGGCCCTCCGGGAAGCCGGCGCGGCGGAACACCTCCTCGATGGCGAGCGCGCAGCGCGGCACGTTGGAAGCGTGCTTGAGAATGCCCGCGTTGCCCGCCATGAGCGCGGGGGCCGCGAAGCGGAAGACCTGCCAGAAGGGAAAGTTCCACGGCATCACCGCCAGCACGACCCCGAGAGGGTCGAAGCGGACGTAGCTGCGGGACGCGTCGGTCTCGCGCGGCTGCTCGCGCAGGAACGCCTCCGCGTGCTCCGCGTAGTAGTCGCAGGTGCCGGCGCACTTCTCCACCTCGGCCTCCGCCTGCACGATGGGCTTGCCCATCTCGCGGGTCATGGTGACCGCGTACTCGTCCTTGCGAGCCCGCAGCTCCCGGGCGGCCGCGTGCATGAGCGCGGAGCGCCCGGCGAAGGGCTGAGTGCGCCACTCGAGGAATGCGGCGTGCGCGCCGGCCAGGATGCTCTGAATCTGCTGCGGAGAGGTGGGCTCGAGGGTCTCGAGGACGTCTCCGGTCGCCGGATTGATGGATTGAATGCTCATCGTGCGCTCCTTTGTGGGGGTGCCGGTTCCTTGAGAGCAGGATGGACTCCGATTGGATGCAGGGCAATCGGCCTTCGGCTGGCCGCGTCACGGGCGCGGGCGTAGACTGAGGCGGCGGAAGCCATGAGATCGTCCGATCTGATCGCGCGCTGTCTCGAGAACGAAGGGGTTCGCTACGTCTTCGGGGTGCCGGGCGAGGAGATCCTCGACATCGTGGACTCGCTCGCCGACTCGAGCGTGCGCTTCGTGCCGACCCGGCACGAGCAGGGCGCCGCCTTCATGGCCGACGCCTACGGGCGGCTGACCGGCCGCGCCGGCGTCTGCCTGTCCACCCTCGGGCCCGGGGCCACCAACCTGGTCACCGGAGTGGCCGACGCCAACCTCGACCACGCGCCGCTGGTGGCCATCACCGGCCAGGCCGGGCGCGACCGCATCCACAAGGAATCGCATCAGTATCTCGACATCGTCGAGCACATGCGCCCGCTCACCAAGTGGAACACCCGGGCCGAGATGCCGGTGGTGATCCCCGAGGTCATCCGCAAGGCGTTCAAGATCGCGGAGGCCGAGAAGCCGGGAGCCTGCCACGTCGAGGTGCCCGAGGACGTGGCGGAGGAGCCGGCCGAGGGCGAGCCCCTGTCGACCGAGCGGCCGCGGCGGCCCTCGCCGGACCGTCAGGCGCTGCAGTCGGCCGCGCGCCTCATCGAGGCCGCGTCGTTTCCGCTCATCTTCGCGGGCAACGGGGTGATCCGCGGTAACGCGGCCAAGGAGCTGCGCGAGCTGTCGCGGGCCCACGGCATTCCGGTGGTCAACACCTTCATGGCCAAGGGGTGCATGCCCTACGACGACCCGCTCGCGCTGCTCACCGCCGGGCTGCAGTCGCGCGACTACGTCTCGTTCGGCTTCGAGAAGGCGGACCTGATCATCGCGGTGGGCTACGACCTGGTCGAGTACGCGCCCAAGTTCTGGAACCCGGAGCGCAAGAAGCGCATCATCCACATCGACTTCACGCCCGCCGAGGTCGACGGCTACTACCAGCCCACGGTGGAGGTGGTGGCCGACGTGCGCGAGGCCCTTGAGCTCCTCAACGACCTGGTGAAGGGCCAGAAGGACCCCGCGCCCTATCGCGCGCTGCGCGGCTACATCCTCGAGCAGCTCGCGGAGGGCGCGGACGACGACTCGTTCCCGATCAAGCCGCAGCGCATCCTGCGCGATCTGCGGGCGGTGATGGGCCGCGAGGACATCCTGGTCTCGGACGTGGGCAGCCACAAGCTCTGGATCGCCCGCACCTTCCCGGCCTACGAGCCGAACAGCGTGCTGATCTCCAACGGCCTCGCCGCGATGGGGTTCGCGCTCCCCGCCGCGGTGGCGGCCAAGCTGGTCCACCCGCAGCGTAACGTGGTGGCGGTGAGCGGCGACGGCGGCTTCCTGATGAACGTGCAGGAGCTGGAGACCGCGAAGCGCCTGGGCCTCGCGGTGGTCAACGTGATCTTCCGCGACGGCGGCTACAACCTCATCCAGTGGAAGCAGCAGTCGCGCCTCGGCCGCGAGTCGGGCGTGGCGTTCACCAACCCGGACTTCGTGGCGCTCGCCCACGCCTTCGGGGCCCGGGGCTTCCGGGTGGATTCGGCGCGCGACCTGCGGCCGGTGCTCACCCAGGCCCTCGCCGGTTCCGGCCCCTCCATCGTGGACGTGCCGGTGGACTACCGGGAGAACCCCAAGCTGACCGAGCGGCTCGGCCACCTGGTCTGTCCGATCTGAACTTGCGGGTGATCTGGCGGCACGCGCCTTGCTGGGTCCCGGATCGTGCGAACGGTCTGGGAGCTGGTCAAGCGGGCCGCGGTCAAGTGGAACGCGGACGACTGCCTGACACTGGGGGCGGCGCTCGCCTACTACACCGTCTTTTCGCTGGCCCCCATCCTGGTCATCGTGATCGCGGTGGCCGGCGCGGTGTTCGGGCCGGAGGCAGCCCAGGGTGAGATCGTCACCCAGATCCGCGGGCTAACTGGAGAGGAGGGCGCCACCGCCATCCAATCCCTCATCCAGAGCGCGAGCCGCCAGGGCGCCGGCCCGCGCGCCACCATTATCGGCCTGCTGGTCCTGCTCTTCGGGTCGACGAGCGCGTTCAGCCAGCTCCAGTCGGCGCTGAACACCATCTGGGAAGTGCCGCCGCAAGCCCACGCGGGGCTCTGGGCCATGGTCCGGGCCCGCTTCCTGTCGTTCGCGGCGGTGCTCGGCACCGGCTTCCTCCTGAGCGTCTCCCTGGTGCTGAGCGCGGCGGTCGCCGCGTTCGGCCGCTACGGGTGGGGATGGGTGCCGGGCATCGACCACGTGCTCGAGCTGGCCGACTTGCTGGGCTCGATGCTCGTGCACACCCTGCTCTTCGCGATGATCTTCAAGCTGCTGCCCGACGTGGAGATCCAGTGGCGAGACGTCTGGGTGGGGGCCGCGGTGACCGCGGGTCTCTTCTTCGTCGGCAAGGTGGTGATCGGCGTGTACCTCGGCAGCAGCGAGCTCGGCGCGGCCTACGGGGCCGCGAGCTGGGTGATCCTCATCCTGGCCTGGGTCTACTACTCGGCCCAGATCCTCCTCTTCGGCGCCGAGTTCACCCACGCCTATCAAGGGCCGTCCCCACCTCATACCCCTCTCCCCTCAGGGGAGAGGGCAGGGTGAGGGGTGGTATTACCGTGTTACCGCCCCCTACATCTCCACGATCCCGTCCCCCACGCGCTTGAGCCGCTCGAGCACCAGCGGGTCGTGGCCGGGCAGCACCAGATCCTCCGAGGACGCGAGCTCGCGGATCTTGGCGAACGCGGAGTACATCCGCGGCAGATCCTGGAGCGTGTTGAAGGGGATGCCCTCCTCGAAGTTGCGGTAGTAGTGCGAGGCGTCGGAGGCGACCACCGCCTGGCCCCGCGCGTGAGCGACGGTCACGATCTGCATGCCCGCGGTGTGGCCGCCCACGTGATGCACCGCGATCCCGGGCACGATCTCGCGTGTGCCGTCGACGAACTGCAACCGCTTGTCGTAGTTGAGGCGGATGAGCGCGCAGACGTCGTCCACCTCGACCGAGTGGCGGAAGGCGGGCAGCGAGGCGTTGCGGCCGGTGTAGAAGGCCATCTCGGAGTCCTGCACGTAGAAGGTCGCGTTGGGGAAGAGCGCGTAGTTGCCCACGTGATCGTAGTGGAAGTGGCTCAGGATCACGTGCTTCACCGCGGCCGCCTCCACCCCGATCTCGGCCAGGCCCTTGCCCGGGCAGCGCAGGAACTGGCGGCCCCGCCGGGTGCCCACCGCCTCGGTGAACCCGAGGTCCACCACCACCGTCTCGGCGCCGTTGGTGAGCGCCCAGACGAAGTAGTCCATGGTCATGGGGGCCTTGTGGTAGTCGCCGTAGAACGCCTCCGAGGTGTTGCAGGCGCGGTGGGCGTAGCGCACGGCGTAGATGCGGTAGGGCGCATTGGGCATGGTCAAGTCTCCTTTCCCGTGGCAGGATTCTACGCGTTTCCGGTTGACACGAAAGGCCCACTTGAACGCGCAAGACCGCTCTCACGAGGAGGAGCCGGCATGACCCTACCAGCCGCGGTAACGACGTCTCGCAACGAGGTCCGCACGGTGGCCCCCAGGCTCATCGAGCTGACCGAGACCCTGGTCTATCCCGACATCTGGGAGCGCCCCGGTCTCTCCAAGCGCGATCGGAGCCTCGTCACGGTGGCGGCCCTGATGGCGATGTACCGGCCCGACCAGCTCAAGGGCCACACCGAGCGGGCCCTCGCCAACGGGGTGACCAAGGAGGAGATCGGCGAGCTGATCACGCACCTGGCGTTCTACGCGGGCTGGCCCAGCGCGATGTCGGCGGCCAAGGTCGTGAAACAGGTCTTCGAGGAGAAAAAGGTATGAAGGTCGGATTCATCGGACTCGGCACCATGGGCGCCAGCATGGCGTCCAACCTCCAGGCGGGCGGCCACGACCTCCAGGTGAGCGACATGCGGAAAGACGCGGGCGCTCCCCATCTGAAGGCGGGCGCGACCTGGAAGGATACTCCGCGTCAGGTCGCGGACGGCGTGGAGGTCGTCTTCACCTCGCTGCCCGGGCCCAAGGAAGTCGAGCAGGTCGCCCTCGGCCCCGACGGCCTCATCCACGGTATGAAGAAGGGCGCGGCCTACTTCGACCTCAGCACCAACTCGCCCGCGCTGATGCGCCGGCTCTACCCCGCCTTCAAGGAGAAGGGGATCCACGTGCTCGACGCGCCGGTGAGCGGCGGGCCCAAGGGCGCCAAGTCGCGGAAGCTCGCGCTCTGGATCGGCGGCGACCGCGAGGTCTACGACCGCTTCAAGCCGGTGCTGGACGCCATCGGCGATCAGCCCTACTACGTGGGGCCGATCGGGGCGGGCTCGGTGGCCAAGCTCGTGCACAACTGCGCGGGTTACGCGGTGCAGACCGCGCTGGCCGAGGTGTTCACGATGGGCGTCAAGGGCGGGGTGGACGCGCTCACGCTGTGGAAGGCGGTGCGCCAGGGCGCGGGCGGGCGCCGGCGCACCTTCGACGGCCTCGCCGATCAGTTCCTGCCCGGCACCTTCGATCCCCCCGCGTTCGCCCTGCGGCTGAGCCACAAGGACGTCTCCCTCGCGGTCGGTCTCGGGCGCGAGCTGGGCGTGCCCATGAGAATGGCCAATCTGGCCCTGGAAGAGCTGACCGAGGCGATGAATCGCGGCTGGGGCGAGCGCGACTCGCGGGTGGCCATGCTGCTGCAGGAGGAGCGGGCGGGCGTGAAGATCGCGGTGCCGGTCGAGCAGCTCAAGGAGGTGCTCGACAAGGACGGAAGGTGAGCCGCTGGGCCCAGACCTCGCGGTAACGGGCGAGGGCGGCGGCACGGGGGCCCTCCCGGGAGCCGTGTCTTCTGCGGGAAAGCGAAGCGGCAGAGCAATCCGTCTCGGGGCTCCACTGAGAGCCCCCCGCGGTCTGCAACTCAGCGTGCTCCCGGGAGGGCCCCCGTGCCGCCGCCCTCGCCCGTTGGCGGCTAAGGATCGCGAAAGAAGAGCGGCTCGATCTTCGAGAGATCCTTCCCGATCGCCATGGTCAGGAGATCGGCGAAGCCCTGGAGGATGATGAGGGCGTTGAGGTCGGCGTCGTTCTCGACCACGCCCTTGATCCGCTCGAGGATGCCGTCGTTCACCTTCTGGATGTTCTCGTAGTGCGTCTCGAGCTGCTCGAGGCCGAGGTCGGGCGCGCCGCCGCGCTTGGCCACGAAGTACTGGTGCAGGAGGTACATGGAGACCGAGCGCACGATGGTCTCCTCCGCGGTCGAGAACGGCAGGTGGAAGCGGGCCATCGGCTTGAGGAAGTCCATGTAGGGACAGGCGCTGGTGGCCATGACGAGGCCGAAGACGCCGAAGATCCCGCGCTGCAGCGGGAGCTGCTTGACGTAGATCCGCTCCTCGGTGGTGACGGTGACGGTGGCCTCGGCCACCGAGGCCTTGTCCTTGAAGAACTCCACGATGGCCGAGAGATTGGTGGCCACCGGGCAGTACGGGTGCTCGGCGGGACTGAGCGGGCAGTGGCCGCACTGGTGGTTCTCGAGGCGGGCCCAGGCCGGTGGGGCTTCCTGGCTACTCGGTAGGTAGGAGAGGCTGGCCTGGTCGAGGGCGATGGTATACGACTTGGCGCCCCCGTCGGGGAACGTGAAGTCGTAGACGATCTGGATGGTGCTGCTCTGGCTCACCGGTACCCCCTCTGAGCCCTCGGGTGGACCGACCACTCTCCCCGGGAGCGTAGCGAGCCCGGGGCGGCGCGTCAATGTATCCGTCACGTGCCGGGACGCCGGGATTCGCGTGCTATCCTCGGACCCGTGGCGCCCGACCCCGAGCCGCCGATCGTCGGCCACCCGGCGCCGCTCTTCAGTCTGACCTCGGTCCAGGGTGCGACGGTCGAGCTCGCGACCTACCGGGGCCGGTCCAACGTCGTGGTCTGGTTCTCCCGCGGCTTCACCTGTCCGTTCTGCCGGGTCTACATGGACGGCATGACCGAGGGCTACGAGGGATTGCGGGAGGCGGGGACCGAGATCATCCAGGTCGGACCCAACCTGCTCCAGGCCGCGCGCACCTTCTTTGGGCACAGCCCGACCCCGTACCCCTTCGTCTGCGACCCGGACAAGCGCCTGTTCGCGGTGTACGGCCTGGGCGACCGGGGCGCGCTCGAGGCGACGCGCTCCGCGGTGGTGAGCTTCTCCTACGCCTTCACCCACGGGGACACCGGGCCCCAGCTCCGGGGCGCCTGGCTGGACGTGATGAATCGCAACTTCGTCCGCCGGCTCCACCATCACGCGATGACCGCGCTGGAGCAGGGGATCTTCCTGGTCGACCGGAGCGGGGTGATCCGTCACCGCACCGTGGTCGGACCGACGGAGCCGGTGCCTCGGGGAAGGAGCCTGGCCGAGATGGTCCACACCTATTGCCCGGGGACTCCCGGAGCCTAGATCCGCGCCACCCGGCCGGATCGTAGACAAGGGCACGGGCCAGGATATGGGACGGTCATTGAAATACCAGCCACAGTGTCGTATGTAGTGATTCGACCGATGCCAGCGTTCGACCTCGATACGTATGTGGAGCGCTCGCGCGCCGTGGACCTGTCGGCCATCGACTGGGCCCTGGTGCCCCGGCATCCGGTGCCCCCCGAGACGATCCGGACGCTCCGCTTCATGCAGGACATCGAGAGCCACACCATCATTTATCTAAGAGCCCTGCTCGCCACGCGGGCCATCGACGACCCCGAGGTCGCCACCTTCCTGGCGTGCTGGGTCTACGAGGAGACGTTCCACGGCATCGCCCTCTCCCGCTTCCTGGAGGCGGCGGGCGCCCCGGTCGGTCCGCGTCCGACGCCGCGCGGTCAGGAGTCGCTCGCGAAGCGGTTCGAGGCGGCGGCGACCGCCATGGTGTCGAAGGCCTGGCCCGACTTCTGCGCGGTGCACATGACGTGGGGCGCTATCAACGAGCTGACCACGCTCACCGGCTACCGTCGGCTCGCCCAGGTGTCGCCGCACCCGGTGCTGACCGACCTGCTCGATCGCATCGTCCTCGACGAGTCGCGCCACTTCTTCTTCTACTACCGCCAGGCCGAGATTCGCATGCAGGGCCGCGCCGCGGCCCGCATCGCGCGCATCCTGGTGGATCGCTTCTGGGCGCCGGTGGGCAGCGGCGTCCAGCCCGACGACGAGCTGCGCTTCCTGGCCACCTATCTCTTCGCGGGGCCCGAGGGACGGGCCGCGGCCCGCAAGGTCGACGACACGATACGGCGCTTACCCGGGTTCGAGACCGTGCGGCTGCTCGAGGCGTGGATGGACCGCCATCTGGAGAGCGCGCACGGCTCCCCCGCATCAGGAGGAGGACGCAATGGCGACCGCGATCACTGAGCGACCCACCGACCCCCGCCGGCCGAGCGGGCACTACCGCGCCTACACCCCGAGGCCGTTCACGCGCGCCGAGCGCGACTCGGTGACCGTGCTGTTCGGCGGGCTGCACTGGCGGGTGGAGCGCATCCTCCAGGCGGTGCTGGAGAGCGCGGGCCACAAGGCCCAGGTCCTGCCGGTGGCCACCAAGGACGATCTGCTCACCGGCCGTGAAGTCGCCGACATCGGCCAGTGCTGCCCCACCAGCTTCACCACCGGCAACCTGGTCAACTTCCTCAAGAAGGAGGCGAAGGCGACCAGCGCCGCGGACGTGAATCAGAAGTTCGTCTACCTCACCGCCGGCTCCTGCGGGGCGTGCCGCTTCGGCCAGTACCACCAGAGCTACGAGCTGGCCCTGCGCAACTCCGGGCTCGACGCCTTCCGCATGTTCCTCCTCGCCCAGGACCAGCTCGACCAGAAGGCGGCGATGGGCGACGGCCTCGACCTGAACCTGCCGGTCACCCTCGGCTGCCTGTGGGCCATCTTCTGCACCGATCTGGTGCAGGACCTCGAGTACCAGGTGCGGCCGTTCGAGGTGGTGCCGGGACAGACCGAGGCGGTGGTCAGGGAATCGATCGAGCTGCTCTACCCGGCGTTCCGGAACCGGCCCGCGCACGGGCCCTGGCGGTCGGTGCTCTGGTTCCTCACCACCGGCTACTTCGTGAAGGTCATGCGGCAGATCCGCCACAAGTTCGACGCCATCGAGGTGGACCGGCTCCGGGTGAAGCCGGTGGTGAAGATCACCGGCGAGTTCTATCTCCAGACCGTCGAGGGCGATCCCAACTACAACATCCATCGCTGGCTCGAGGCCGAGGGCGCCGAGGTCTACCCGGCCGGCATCACGGTGTGGATGGACTACCTGCTGCGCCTGGGGCTGCAGCGGTTCGAGGACTATTCGGGCATCGAGAAGGGCGCGCGGCTCAAGCTCGGGCTCGGCCGCACCGTGCAGGCCCTCTACCGGGGCATCGTGTCCCGCCTCCGCCGGGCGATGGGCAATCTCCCGCGCGACATCCCGCACCAGCTCGAGCTGCGGCGGCTGGCCGCGCCGTACTTCCACAGCCGCCTCGACGGCGGCGAGGGCGACATGCTGGTGGGCAAGGCGATCTGGGCCCACCAGAAGAAGAAGGCCCACATGATCTGCGAGCTGTCGCCCTACTCTTGCATGCCCAACACCATGTCCATCGGGGCGATGGCCGGCGTGATCGGCAAGCACCCGGACCTGCTCTACGCCCCGCTCGAGATCAAGGGCGACGCGGAGGTGCACGCGCTCTCGCGCTGCCAGATGATCCTGACCGAGGCCAAGAAGCGGGCCCAGCGCGAGTTCGACGAGGCGCTCGCCACGAGCGGGATGACGATCGAGCAGGTGCGCGCCTATCTCGACGCGCACCCCAAAATGAAGCGCGCGACCTATCGCGTTCCCCACCTGGGCTGCGCCGGCCAGGCCGCCAACCTGGTACTGCACGTGGCCCAGAAGGCCAGGTGATGAAGCTCATCGGGATGGACGTCGGCTCGACCACGGTCAAAGCGGTGGTCGTGGATTGGCGAGCTGCAGCCGAAGGCGAGGCGAGCGGATCCAAGGTCGTCTGGCAGGACTACCAGCGCCACAACACCCGCCAGGCCGAGAAGGTGCTCGAGTTCCTCGGACGCATGGAAGACGAGGCGCAGGTGGTGGCGGGCCGCGACCGCATCTTCTTCACCGGGTCCGGGGCGGGCCTGCTGGGCCCGCTGGCCGGGGCCAAGATGATCCAGGAGGTGGTGGCGGTCGCGGCGTGCGTGGAGAAGCTCCACCCGGACGTGCGCTTCGTGTCGGAGATCGGCGGCGAGGACATGAAGACGATCTTCTTCACGCCCACCGGCACCGGCCGCTCGAAGCAGGTCTACATGCAGTCGGCCTGCAGCGGCGGCACCGGCACCTTCATCGAGAAGACCGCGCGCAAGCTCCAGGTGGCGACCGAGACGCTGGCCGGGCTGCCCTACGCGGGGATGAGCCTCCACAAGGTCAGCAGCAAGTGCGGCATCTTCGCGGAGACCGACGCCAACACGCTCGTGAAGACCGGGGTACCGGTCGAGGAGATCATCGCGAGCCTCTTCGAGGCGGTGGTCTACCAGAACCTGGCCACGCTCACCAAGGGCAACACCCCGTCGCCCGAGGTGCTGCTGCTGGGCGGCCCGAACCTCTTCTTCCGCGGCCTGCAGGAGGCCTGGCGCCACCACCTCGCCAAGCTGTGGGAGCAGCGCAAGATCGCGCTGCCGGACGGGCGCGACGCCGCCTCCTGCATCACGGTGCCGGCGGAGGCGCTCTACTACGCCTGCCTCGGCTGCGTGGAGATCGGGGCGGGGGAGCCGGAGGGCGTCGCGGTCTACGAGGGACGCGACCGGCTGCGCTGGTGGGTGGAGGAGGGCCAGCAGGAGCAGAAGGCCAAGGCGGGCGGGCGCGCCCTCGTGGCCGGCGCCGACGATCTCCAGTCGTTCGTGGCCGAGTACGATCTGAAGCGCGCCGCCGCCGCGCGCGCCGCCGCCCCCGAGAATGAGGTCGCGGGGCCGGTGCTGCTCGGCTGCGACTTCGGCAGCACCACCGCCAAGGCGGTGGTGATCTCCCCCGAGCGCGAGCTGCTCTTCACCTGCTACGCGCTGTCGAAGGGCAACCCCATCGAGGACGCCCAGTCGCTCTTCCGCCAGGTGCGGGAGGCGGGCTACCGCAACGTCGGCGGCCTCGCCCTGACCGGCTACGGCAAGGATCTCCTGCGGGACGTGGTCGGCGCCGACGTGGCGGTGGTGGAGACGGTGGCCCACGCCACCGGCACCCTCCACTTCCATCCCGACGCGGACGTGATCTGCGACGTGGGGGGCACCGACGTCAAGATCATGATCCTGCGCCAGGGCACGGTGGCCGACTTCCGGCTCAACTCGCAGTGCTCGTCGGGCAACGGGGCGTTCCTCCAGGGGGTGGCCGAGCGCTACTCGATCCCGCTCGAGGATTACGCCCAAAAGGCCTTCGAGGCCAAGGCGATGCCCACGCTCGCGATGGGCTGCGGGGTTTTTCTTCAATCCGACATCGTCAACCAGCAGCGCAAGGGGTGGGCCGCCGAGGAGATCATGGCCGCGCTCGCCGCGGTGCTGCCGGTGAACGTATGGATCTACGCGGGCCAGCTCCAGAACCTCCGCGCGGTCGGGCGCAAGTTCGTGCTCCAGGGCGGTACCCACCGCAACATGGCGGTGGTGAAGGCCCAGGTCGACTTCATCCGTGGCAAGGTGCCGGAGGCCGACGTGGTCCTTCACCCGTACTCGGGCGAGGCGGGGGCCATCGGCGCGGCCCTCTGCGCGGCCGACTGGCGCGAGGCCGGGAGCGGGCGGACGAGCCGGTTCCGGGGCTTCGAGGCGATCGCGGCGCTGACCTATACCAGCACCACCGCCGCGGACACCGTCTGCAAGTGGTGCCCGATCAACTGCACGCGTACCTTCATCGACGTGGCCCTGCCCGGGGCCAAGGGCCGGCCGTGGAGCAAGCTGCCGCTGGCCGCGGGCTGGGAGCGGGTGATCAGCGGCAACTCCTGCCCGAAGGGTCTGGTCGAGGACGTGAACGAGCTGCGCGAGGTGAAGGCGAAGCTCGAGGAGACCAAGCGTGACTACCCTAACGTTGCCGAGATGGTTCGGAAGGACGCGTTCCGCCGCCCCCGGGCCGGAGAGCCGGCCGTCGCGGGCTGAGCTCCGGATCGGGATCCCCCGCGTCCTGAACCTCTGGTCCACCCACCAGTTCTGGGTGGGCTTCTTCACCGAGCTGGGGGTGGATCCGCGGCGCCTGGTCTTCTCCTCCGACACCTCGGAGGAGCAGGGGCGGCAGTACGGCAAGGGTCGCGGCACGGTGGACTGCTGCTACCCGGTGAAGTGCATCGCCGGCCACTACGGCGAGCTGATCTTCGGCCAGCGGGAGAAGGTCGACGTGCTGTTCTCGCCGATGATCTACAACCTACCGTCGTTCCTCTCCGGCCACGTGGCGCGGACCCTGGCCTGCCCGCGGGTGATGGCCGCTCCGGAGAACATCAAGGCCGGCTTCATGAAGGAGCGAGACGTCTTCGCCGAGCAGGGCATCCGCTACGCGGCGCCCTTCGTCTCCCTCGACGAGCCGAAGCTCGTGCCCAAGCAGCTCTGGGAGGGGCTCCGCGACGCGATCCCCGGCCTCACCGCCGAGGAGACCGCGGGCGCGGCGGCGGCCGGCTACCGCGCGCTCGACGTCTTCAACACCCGGCTCCGCCGGAAGGGCCGCGAGGTGCTCGAGTGGTGCGCCCGCGAGAACCGGGCGTGCCTGATGGTGCTGGCCCGGCCGTATCACATGGACCCGGGGATCGGCCACGAGATCGAGGTGGATCTGCAGGCCTACGGCTACCCAGTGCTCTGGGCCCAGTACTTCCCGATCGACGCCGACCTGATGGACTGGGCCTTCGGCCCGGACGTCCGCGCCGGCCACATCAGGTCGCCGTTCGACATCCGTGACGTCTGGCCGTCTTCCTACAGCAGCAACACCAACGAGATCCTGTGGGGTGCCAAGGCGGCCGCGCGCATGCCGTGGGTGGCCTGCGTGGTGCGGCTGGCCAGCTACGAGTGCGGCATGGACCAGCCGACCTACACCCCGGTGCAGCAGATCGTGGAGCGCTCGGGGACGCTGTTCTTCTCCTTCCAGGACCTGGACTCGACCAAGCCGGCCGGCTCGGTGAAGATCCGGGTCGAGACCATCGCCCACTACCTCGAGCGCTACGCGACCGGCATCATCGAGAAGAAGAAGGCCGCGACGGAGCCGGGCTGCCCGCTCCTGCCCCGGGCCGCGGAGGCGCCGACCGGGGCTCTTTGACAGGGGTACCCCCCCCCGCCTACACTCGCGAGAGTGACGCCGGAGATTCCTGACCACCCCCGGGGCCCGTAGATGCGGCGCCGCCGCCTGTTCTGGAAGTACACCACCTTCTTCGTGCTGCTCGTGACCGCCGAGCTGCTCGCGAGCGGCATCACCGAGCTCTACTTCTCCTACCAGGAGAACCAGGCTGCCCTGGTGGCCCTGCAGCGCGAGAAGGCGCTCGCCGCCGCCTCCCAGATCGAGGGCTTCATCAAGGAGATCGAGCGGCAGATGGGCTGGGTCACCCAGCCCCAGCGCGCGCCCACCGGGACCACGCTCGAGCAGCGGCGCTTCGACTTCTTCCGCCTCCAGCGCCAGGTGCCGGCGATCACCGAGGTCAGCTACATCGACGCGGCAGGCCGTGAGCAGCTCCGCGTCTCCCGCCTGGCCATGGACGCGATCGGCAGCCAGGCCGATCTCTCCGCCGATCCGCGGTTCGTCGAGGCCAAGGCCCGGAAGGTCTACCGGGGGCCGGTGTACTTCCGGAAAGAGTCCGAGCCCTACATGGTCATCGCCATCGCGGAGGGCGGCCAGTCCGGTGGGGTGACCGCGGCCGAGGTGAACCTCAAGTTCATCTGGGACGTGGTCTCCCAGATCAAGATCGGCAAGGCGGGCCAGGCCTTCGTGGTGGACGGGCAGGGTGCCCTCATCGCGCATCCGGACATCAGCCTGGTGCTCCAGAAGACGGACCTCACCCGCCTCGACCAGGTGAAGGCCGCGCTGGCCGGCCGGCCCCAGCCCGGCGAGGCCTCGCAGGAAGGCACCATCGCCCGGAACCTGCGCGGCCAGCAGGTGCTGACCGCCCACACCACGATCCCCTCGCTCGGCTGGACGGTGTTCGTGGAGCAGCCGCTCGAGGAGGCCTTCGAGCCGCTGCGCGCCTCGGTGAAGCGGACGGTGCTGCTCCTGTTCCTGGGCATCCTCCTCTCGGTGGGGGCGAGCCTCATGCTGGCCCGCACCCTCGCGCGGCCGATCCGGGCGCTGCAGGCCGGCGCGGTGCGCATCGGGGAGGGCAACCTCACCGACCGCATCGAGGTGAAGACCGGCGACGAGCTGGAGGTGCTGGCGGATCAGTTCAACCGGATGGCGGTGCAGCTGCAGGAGTCGTACGCCGGCCTCGAGCGGAAGGTCGACGCCCGCACCCGAGAGCTGCAGGAGGCCCTCGAGCAGCAGACCGCCACCGCGGAGATTCTGGGCGTCATCAGCGGTTCGCCGACCGACTCCCAGCCGGTCATGGACGCGGTGGCCCAGAGCGCGGCGCGGCTGTGCGATGCGGTCGACGCGCAGATCTTCCGGATCGACGGCGATTTCCTCCGGAGCGTGGCGATCCACGGCGTCATCCCGAAGTATCCCGGTCAGCCCATCACCCGGGGCTTCGTGAGCGGACGGGCCGTGCTCGAGCGGCGCACGGTGCACGTCAACGACCTCGCCGAGGAGACAGATCGGGAGTTCCCAGACGCCCGACCACGACAGCAAGCCACGGGAACGCGGACGATGCTGGCCACCCCGTTGCTCCGGGAGGGCGTGCCGATCGGGGTCATCACCATCCGCCGGCTCGAGGTGCGCCCGTTCGCCGACAAGCAGATCAAGCTCCTCGAGACCTTCGCGGACCAGGCGGTGATTGCGATCGAGAACGTGCGTCTGTTCCAGGAGCTGCAGGCGCGCACCCAGGACCTCTCCCAGTCGCTGGAGGAGACCGGCGCGCTCAGCGAGGTCATCCGCGCGGTGAGCTCGTCGCTCGACCTCCGCGAGGTGCTCGACACGGTGGCCCGGCGGGCCATCGCGCTCTCCAGCGCGGACGGCTGCGGGATCTTCGAGCTCCGTCCCGGACGGCAGGCCTTCGACGTGGTCGTGAGCCAGGGGCTCTCCTCCGAGTTCGTCAACGCGATCCTCGCCATGTCGGTCGGGGTCGACCACGGCACGATCAGCCGGGCCTCCGAGACCGGGGAGCCGGTGCAGATCCCGGACGTGGAGGAGGCCCACGACTACCCGTTCCGGACCATCTTCCTCCGGGAGGGACTCCGATCGGTGCTGACCGTGCCCATGGGCGGCGGCGACGACGTGGCGCGCGGCATCGTGGTGGTCCGGCGCAACCCGGGCGAGTTCGGCGAGCGCATCGTGAACCTGATGAATGCGCTCGCCAACCAGTCGAAGGTGGCCATCGCCAACGCGAACCTGTTCCGGGAGATCGAGGAGAAGAGCCGGCTCCTCGAGGTGGCGAACCAGCACAAGTCGGAGTTCCTCGCCAACATGTCCCACGAGCTCCGCACCCCGCTCAACGCCATCATCGGGTTCTCGGAGGTGCTGCTCCAGCGCATGTTCGGCGAGCTCAACCCGAAGCAGGACGAGTATCTCCAGGACGTCCTCTCCTCCGGTCGCCACCTGCTCTCCCTCATCAATGACATCCTCGACCTCTCCAAGGTGGAGGCGGGGCGGATGGAGCTCGAGCTGGCCCGCTTCGACCTGCCCCAGGCGATGCAGGACACCCTGGTGCTGGTGCGCGAGCGAGCCGCGCGGCACGGCATCGACCTGCAGCTCGAGGTGGACGGCGCGGTGGGAGAGATCGTCGCCGACGAGCGCAAGATCAAGCAGGTCATGCTGAACCTCCTGTCCAACGCGGTGAAGTTCACCCCCGAGGGCGGCCGGGTGGACGTGCGGACGGTGCCGACCGACGGGGGTGTCGAGATCTCGGTGGCGGACACCGGCATCGGCATCGCGCCCGAGAACCAGGAGCTGATCTTCGAGGAGTTTCGCCAGGTGGGCGGCGACTACGCACACAAGCGCGAGGGCACCGGGCTCGGCCTCACCCTCGCGCGTCGATTCGTGGAGCTGCACGGGGGCCGCATCTGGGTCAAGAGCCAGCCCGGCCACGGCTCCACGTTCACCTTCTCGATACCGGGGCGACCATGGCCGGCGAGCTGATCCTGATCGTCGAGGACAACGAGAAGAACCGCAAGCTGGAGCGCGACATCCTCCAGTTCCACGGCTACCGCACCGCGGAGGCCGACAACGCGGAGGACGGGATACGGCTCGCCCAGGAGAGCCCGCCCGCCCTGATCCTCATGGACATTCAATTGCCGCGGATGAACGGGATCGAGGCGCTTCACGTGCTCCGGGGCGACGCGCGCACCCGCGCGGTGCCGGTGATCGCGGTCACCGCCTCCGCGATGAGCCAGGATCGGCAGAAGATCATGTCCGCCGGCTTCGACGGGTACCAGGCCAAGCCGATCGACGTCACCGGCTTCGTGGTCGCGGTGCGGGAGATGATCGAGCGACCCACGAAGGGCGGAAGCACGCGGTGAGCGAGCCGGTGCGCATCCTGGTGGTCGACGACACCCCGATGAACGTCAAGCTGCTCGAAGGGGTGCTGAGCGGCCACGGCTTCGTGGTGATCACCGCTCCCTCCGGACCGGTGGCGCTGGAGCGGGTGCGCGCGGACCGTCCGGACCTGGTGCTGCTCGACGTGGTGATGCCGGAGATGAGCGGCTACGAGGTGTGCCGGCGGCTGCGCGCCGACGAGGCGACCCGGCTCCTGCCGATCATCATGGTGACCGCGCTCGACCCCGGGACCGAGCGGGTGAAGGGCATCGAGGTGGGCGCCGACGACTTCCTCACCAAGCCGATCAACCAGCCCGAGCTGCTCGCCCGGGTGCGGTCGCTGCTCCGGATCAAGGCGCTGCACGACGAGGTGGGCGAGCTCAACCGGACCCTCGAGCGGCGGGTCGCCGAGCAGGTGGCCCAGCTCGAGCGGCTCGGCCGCCTGCGCCGCTTCTTCTCGCCCCAGCTCGCGGACCTGATCGTGAGCGGCGACGCGGAAGACCCGTTGCGGAGCCACCGCCGGGAGATCACGGTGGTCTTCCTCGACCTGCGCGGCTTCACCGCCTTCGCGGAGACCGCGGAGCCGGAGGAGGTGATGGGGGTCCTGCGCGAGTACCACGCCGAGATGGGCCGGCTCATCCTGGACGCGGAGGGCACGCTGGAGCGCTTCACCGGCGACGGCATGATGATCTTCTTCAACGACCCGGTGGTGGTGCCCGACCCGGGGCCCCGCGCGGTCCGCATGGCGGTCGCGATGCGCGAGCGCATCGCCGGGCTCACCGAGTCCTGGCGCAAGCGTGGCTTCGATCTCGACTTCGGCATCGGCATCGCCCAGGGCTACGCGACCATCGGGGCGATCGGCTTCGAGGGGCGCCTCGACTACGGCGCGATCGGCACCGTGACCAACCTCGCCTCGCGCCTCTGCGGGGAGGCCAAGCCGGGCCAGATCCTGCTCTCCCAGCGGGTGGCGTCCGGCGTGGAGGCCATCGCTCAGGTGGAGGCGGTGGGTGAGCTCGCGCTCAAGGGCTTCCAGCGCCCGGTGAAGGCCTACAACGTGGTGCAGGTCGGCGCCCCGACGTCGTGAAGGTCTGCGTCGTCGGCGCGGGCGCCATCGGGACGTTCCTCGGTGTCCACCTCGCGCGGAGCGGCTGCGAGGTCTCGACCATTGCACGCGGGCCGACCGCCGCCGCGCTCCGGAGCCACGGACTGACCCTGCCAGCGCCCCACGAGCGGATCGGTCGTCGCCACAATGAGACCCGCTCCCGCTCCCCCGAATGACACCGAGAGAGGCCCAGACCGGCCACACCGAAGCACCGGCTCCCATCACGACCCGGACCGCGGTGCGGAGGACCTCCTCCACTCGCGTCCACCGCCGCCCATCGCCTGTTGAGGTTGATACCTCAGCCGATTTGCGGCCGATTTTGCCTACTGTCGGGCTTTGGCAAGCGCCGGGTGGGACCTTCCAGAATCGCTCAGCCGCTAACCGCCTACTTCTTTCCGAACGGCTCGAAGCCGAACTTCTGGCCGCCAACACTCGCTTCGAACATGAGGCCCCCCTTACCGGTGGTGAAGACCGCCACGCCGTTCTGGTATTTGGCGTTCGTCGACGCACCCTTGGTCGCGGCCACCGCGCTTGCTTGAGCCGCCAGCGCTAACGTCCCCTTTTTGAAGTCCGTGAACGCCGGCGCCGTCTCAAAGAAAATGATCTCCGAGTAGGTCTGGCCACCGAGCTGGGCGCCGACGGTCACCTGGGTGAGCGACGTCTTGCCGATCGCCTTGCCTTTCTCGAAGACGACGCCCGAGCCGGTCGCACCGCCGATACCGACCGCTCCTTTCTCAACCGTTGGGAACACCGCGTACCCGACCGAGCTCTTGAAGAAGCGGGAGAGGTCGGGGTCCGCCTTCTTGAAGACAGCAACCGTGTCTTGCGCCTCCTTTACATCCTTCGTTACATCCATGGTCTCGGCAGTGGCGCCCCGGTTGAGGAGGCCGAAAACCAGCAGAAGTCCTACGCCGAGCGTTTTCGCTACCATATGACGCTCCTTTCTGGCCGGATGCTTGAGATGCTTGGGCGCGATCCCAAATATTGAGCATACTCCTGAGGAGTGACAGGGCGGGGACGGCCAGCGGGTCGGCCTTACACCAGCGCGGTGGCGGAGGGGCCGTGCGAGCCAGTTACCCCAATGGCGACACCTCAGCGCCCGCCCGGGAATCGGCTGATCACAGGCGGGGCAGGGCCGGATTTGCCCGCCGCGCCGGCCCATAATGTCGAACCACATCCGCAAGCGTGCGACGAGAGCGCGGAGCATCAAGGGGCGGGCCAAGGCGCCAGCGCCGCGCAATCAACCGCTGCTCCCAGGATGCTGGTCTGTGGGCTACTGCCTCACGACCACGCCTGGACTACGCCGGCCAAGGCGAGCAGGACGGCCGCCAGAACCAAACACAGGCCCACGGAGACAGCCTGGGCAATCTGGTCCGGCTCGAATTCCGGACTCTCTGTCGAGATCCTCATGTTGCCCGGTGTACACCCGTCCCGGGGGCGCGTCGAGCACTTCTGGATCTAGGCCTCAAGGGGACCTGTCCCGACTGCGCTACCATCCCTGCACGAGCAGGGCAGGGGCCGGCCCCTACTTTTCCGGCGCGATCAGCCGGAGGGCTGTCGCTAGTCGCTCGAAGCCTTGTCTATTTGCATAGCGAAGAAACGAGCGGGCTTCGCCCTCCGTCAAGGAAGACGTAAATCCGCGGCTCAGCCTCGCGGTTCGCGTCTGATC